>Ga0207720_101141_pt1 | contig 10932 bp, 8 predicted proteins | sample A23P2SouthBayCA_2_FD_187751 | JGI IMG/M metagenome (GOLD analysis project Ga0207720, IMG submission 187751) | Aerobic enrichment media microbial communities from Eden Landing Ponds, California, USA - A23 E3 (2) (SPAdes) | ecosystem: Environmental > Aquatic > Marine > Unclassified | place...
CCCGTGGCCGGCGGCCGCCAAGTGCGTTTCCCTCCGCCCAGCGGCGCCGTTCTTCGTCACCGAGCGGCGCCGTTCTTCGTCACCGAGCGGTACCGTTGCCCGTCACCGAGCGGTGCGATCGGCCGCCGGAGACCGCTATCGAAGCTGATACTCCGGCCGAATCGGTTTAGTCCCCGCTCGGGCTACGGTCGACCGACATGGCGACAGAGCCCACCGACCGGCGAGACGGGGATTGTCCGGCGGTGTCGGTCGATCCCGACCGGGCCGTCTCGGAGTTCACCGGTGTCGCGATCCTCATCGCGGTGACGGTCCTCGTGACCGCGTCGGTCGGGCTGTCCGTGCTCGTCGCCGACTCCACACAGACGGGAGAACGCAGCGCCAACTTCTCCTTTCAGTACATCGACGGCTCCTCGGTGCTGATCATCTCCTTCGAGCGCGGCGACCAGTTCCGCGCCGGGAACCTGACGGTCCGCGGGGAGGGAGCCGAAGCGACCTGGGCGGTCCTCTCCGGTTCGGAGCCGTCGGCGTGGATCGGCCCGCAAAGTCCGGCCTCGACCGTCCAGGTCAGCGGTCGCAACGCCTACGGCCAGCGGGTCGCCGCCGACGAGAACGTCCGCGTCGTCTACACACCGGGGGACGGCAACGAAACCGTCCTCCAGCGGTGGGCCGGCGCCTGACCGGACCGCGCTGAGTCCTGCGAAGGTCCGCCTTCAGCCCTTGACGTCCGTCAGCCCTTGATGTTACAGACCGGGTACGTGCGAGCGACACGGTCGCCGATCCCGAGCGCGTCCGAGACGCGGACGACCTCGTCGACGTCCTTGTACACGCCCGGCGCCTCCTCGGCGACGGTCGCGCCGCTCTGGGCCTTGACGTAGACGTGATTCTGCTCACGCAGGTCGTCTTTGACGTCCTCGCCCCAGAACTCCTGTTTGGCCTGCGTGCGACTCATCAGCCGACCCGCCCCGTGGGCCGTCGACCCGAACGTCTCGGCCAGCGACTGCTCGCCCCCGCGGAGGACGTAACTCCCCGCGCCCATGCTGCCGGGGATGATGATCGGCTGGCCCACGTCGCGATACGCCGGCGGCAGTTCGGGCCGGCCCGCCGGGAACGCCCGCGTCGCGCCCTTGCGGTGGACGTACAGTTCGCGCTCCTCGTGGTCGACCGCGTCCTCCTCGGGGACCGCGTTTCCGTCCGCGTCGACGCCGAGTTCGTGGACCTCCTTCTTGCCAATGTTGTGGGCCACGTCGTACAGCAGATCCATCTCCATCGCTTCCCAGTCGCGGTCGAACACCTTCTCGAAGACCTGCCGGGTGCGGTGCATGATGAGCTGGCGGTTGACCCACGCGAAGTTGATCGCCGCGCACATCGCGCCGTAGTAGTCCTCGGCCAGTTGCGAGCCCGCGGGCGCCGCCGCGAGTTCCTTGTCCGGTAGCCTGTCGAGCAGTCCCTGGTGGGCCTGTTCGATCTCCCGCAGGTAGTCCGTACAGACCTGGTGACCGAGCCCGCGCGACCCGCAGTGGATGAGCACGACGGCCTGATCCTCTTCGAGCCCGAACTCCGCGGCGACGTCCTCCCGGTAGATATCGGTCACGCGCTGGACTTCGAGGAAGTGGTTCCCGCTCCCCAGGCTTCCGACCTGGTTCTTCCCGCGGTCTTTGGCCTTCTGGGAGATCTTGGACGGGTCGGCCTCCGGCCGTTTGCCCTCGTCCTCGCAGTGGGCCAGGTCGTCGGGTACTGCGAAGCCGTTCTCCAGCGCCCACTCCACGCCGTGTTTCAGGATGTCCTCGACATCCCCTTTCGGTCCCTCGAAAATCCCGCCGCCGCCCAGCCCCGACGGGACGTTCGCGAACAGGGCGTCCACGAGTTCCTCCTCGCGTCCCTTGAGGTCGTCGTAGGTGAGGTTCGTTTTCATCATCCTGACGCCGCAGTTCGAGACGACGAATCCGTTCGCGAGGAACGTGTGGTCGTCGTGTGTCACCCCGATGTCGTAGACTGGTTTCGCTCCGACCTCGCGAACCCTATCTATCTCGATGGGGACCGTTCCGTCTTGATTCACTTCGACAGTCTCGACGAACTCCTCGTAGTCGGGGAACTCCTCGCCCGGACGGGGCCGGCCGGACCGACCGCTCCAGATACTTCGTTCGATGAATCGGTCGTTGACGTCGAACTCTGTTTTGATCTCCGAGGCCTCGGTGCCGCCATCTGCCATCGTTTTCGCTCTGTTGGCGATCCGCTCTCTGCGCGAAATCTCCCGTTCCTTCGTTCGGAGGTACTGGATCGCTTTCATCGCTTCGCGCTGTTTCTCGCCGTGGTACCGGTAGCCGACGCGAGTAAAGAACCGGAGCAGATTGTCCGTGTCGTTCTTGATGCCCAGTCGGAACCGAACGGTTGGTTCGTCGCGATTGGAGTCGGTCTCGAACTCCTCGATCGCGTTCGTCTCGATCCCGATGTCGGCGAGGAACTCGCTCATATCTTCGAAGAACTCTCGTCCAGCAGCAGCCGTCGCTTCCGTTCGGGTCTGCGAGACTTTCGGACAGTAGAGGTTCTTGTCGTGCTGTGCGGCCGGCGCGTTCATCTCGGCGCCGAAATACGCCGAATAGAACAGAGCTCTCTGCCAGTCGGTGAGTCGGTCGAGATACGTCGGCGTCGTGAAGCCGTTCTCGACTTTCGGTCCCTCGGGGACACCCAACCGGACGAACAGATACCGGAGCGATCGGGCTGTCGCCTTACAACTGTATTCGGTCGTCTCGAATGTGGAGCCCTCGATATCGTGCTCGCGGTCCCGTTCGTAGATTTTCGAGGGTTTGAAACCAAGCGCCCGGATGTCATCACGGATCGATTCGAGGTCTTCGGGCTCGCCGTAGAACCACGTCTGTCCGTTCCCGCCGTAGGAGCCGTCGCCGAGGAGATACCCCATGAGCTTGAGCAGGTGGTTGAACTTCTCGTCGGTCGACCGTAACGGGAGCAGATCACGCTCTCTGAGGATCCGAACCACTTGCGGGTCCTCGTCCACGAAGTCGTCTTCGGTCAGAAGAGTGAACTCCTCCGGGTCTTCGTGTTCGATCCCCTCGAACGGATGAACGAGTACACTATCTCTAGCCCTGAGATTGCCGACCTCGACCATTCCCTCCGGTGTCTTGACCGGGTGGTCGGCTGTCGCCTCGAACGTCTTACCCGTCGTCGTCTCGACCTCGTAGACAGTCTGTGACCCCGACTCCGTGAACAGACGGATCTCCGAGTCGACGACGTCCTCGCCCGTCGCGACAGCTGCGTTCTCCTCTTCAAATCTCTCTCGGAGCTCTTCGATCTGGATCTTTCGGCCGTGTGAGAGACGGACCTCCGATTCACCCGGCAAGCAATTAATGTCGTAGCCGATGGCTCCGGGCGAAATACAGCCGTTTTGGGAATCGATGCCGGCGACGCCGCCGACGGGGAAGCCGTAGCCCTGGTGGCCGTCGGGCATGCAGACGTTGTACTTCTGGACGCCGGGGAGATGCGTCGAGTTCTTGAGCTGTTGAAGGGTTTTGTCCTCGCTGATCTCGTCGAGTAACTGCTCGCTGGCGAGGATCCGGGCGGGGGCGTTCATGCCGCCCTCCTGTGGGATCTCCCAGACGTAGTCACGGACTTTCTGCAGCGTGATGCCGTCCGCGTCGTAGGTGGTCATGCCTAGACGTGGGCCGGGCGCGCCGGAATAGGTTTCGCTGTCGGGGCGTCGACCCTCTGCGAGGGGGCGACCGCTCTCAGTCGTCGGCCGGTTCGGCCGACATCGCAGACGGCTCGGCCCGGTCGCTCTTCGCCGCCAGCCACGCGTCCAGCGAGAGCGGGCCGGCGCCGAACGTGAAGACGGCCGAGAGCAGGCCGAACAGCGTGACGTGAGCGAGCACCGGGTCGTCGGGGAGGCCGAAGAGGGTGCCGACGAGCGTGAGGAAGGCGACGGCGGCCGCGCCGCGCGTGTAGAAGCCCGCGACGAGCAGGAGGCCGACGCCGATTTCGGTCAGGCCGGCGCCGAGCACCCACAGGCCGGCGTCGACCGGGACGACCGCGGTCAGGTCGTACTTCTCGACGACCTGGAGCGCGCGGGCGGGGTCGGCGAGTTTCTCCACGAGACCGAGGTAGGCGAAGGCGACGCCGAGGCCCACGCGCAGTATCGTCGGCACGTAGCGCTCCGCGGGTGCCACGACGGCCCCGAACCGTTCGGCAAGGTCGCCCACCGGATCGATCCGGCCGTAGAAGGTTCCGGGAGTCCGGGCGACGACGCCGAGCATGTGGTCGGCGCTCGGGCGGCCGCCGCCCAGCAGCGCGATGGCGAGAAAGCCCGGGACGTACTCGACGGCGAGGATCAGGTCCGGGTTGAACGCGAACGCGGCCAGGTAGCTCGCGAGGCCGACGGCGGCGACGAGCCGCGTGGCGAGGCCGAACAGGAGAAAGAAGCCGAGCCCGACCTGGAGGAGGCGCGCGTCGGCGCCGACCGCGGGGCTGAACAGGTAGCCGTTGAACCCGGCGCCGACGAGCGGGAGACCGAGACTCAGGCGGAGCATCCACGGGACGTACTGGTCGTACTCGCCGAGGGCGTCCCGCAGGGCCGCAACGTCCGGAACAGCCGGCTGGACGATCCGGTCGAGCGCGACGAGGGCGAGCACGGTCAGGGCGCCGCCGCCGACCAGGGCGGCGTTCAGCGGGCTCGAGAGAACGTCGAGGGCGAACGAGAGGCCGTCTTCGGCGGCCGTGGGCGGGTCGGTGACGTAGTCGACGTGGGCGGCGGCGCGGCCGGTCGCGGCCGCGAGCATCGCCGTCCAGAGCACCGCGACAACCGATGCGGTAAGCAACCGCGTCGACGCGCGCAACCGGGAGGTCGGGAGGTCCATCGATCGGCGCTTGTCGCCGTCGCCGGATAAACGCACGTTTCCGCAGTCGCGCGGAACAGTGACAGCGGTGATGTCGCGCTGTCACACGTCGAAGACGACGTAGGCGTGCCACCCATCGGCGGTCTCGGAGAGGTCCATCTCGGAGTAGGTGACCGCCTTCAGGTCCCGCGCCTCGACCGCGTCCAGCGGGACACCGCGGGCGGTCGCCTCGACGCGCCACTCGTCGGAGTCCGCACCGCTCGGAGCGGTGACTGTGGCCTCGTTGTCGACGGGGAGGACGACGCGCACGTCGCGCTCGTAGATGAGTTCGTCGAGGTAGTCGAACAGCAGCGCCTCGCGGCTCTCGGCGGTGACCGACAGCGAGAAACGGTCGCCGTCGTCCGGGATAGACTCGGCCATCGCAGCGGCCATCCCGTCCGCGACCGCGCCGAAGACCGCGTTCAGGTCGCCGCCCGTGGCCTCGACGGCGACGTCCGCGGTGTGGTCGCGCAGCGCGAAGCTCACGACTCCTCACCGTCGTCGGCCGTTCGTTCGAGCATGTAGTGGACGGGGGGGTCGTCCTCGTCGTCGTCGCCGGTCCAGATCACGCCGAACTGGTCGGACGTCTGTGTCTTGAGTCGCTCGAAGTCCTCCGCTGTCAGTTCCCGGAGGTCGCCCGCGGTCCGCTGGCTGAGCGCGCCGAGGTCAGAGACGCCCGCACGGGCCTGCTCGCGGATGCGACCGAAGTCGACGATCTCCCCGTCGTGGCCGGACTGTTCGCTCCCGACCGCCACGCCGCTCGTGACGATCGAGCGGATCCCCTCCTCGACGGTAAGGTCGACGTCGTGGACCCGCTCGTCGGAGATGTGCATCACGAACCCGCCCATGACGGGGTTGGGCGCCATCGGCATGAACAGCGTCGTCATGTCGTCGTACCCGGTCGCGCTCTCAATCTCGTCCGGGGTGTCCGCGGTGACGAACCCGACCGTGTAGGTTCCCTCGGTCGGGTACTCGACGAGTTTCACTTCCTGGAAGCTCTGAGTGTCGTTCGAGAGGAGCATCTTGCTCATCTCGTTGAAACTCGTGTAGACTGACCCGATCCCCGGGATGCGGGCCATCGCGGTGTCGAAGGCCTTCTCCAGGCCGTCGCCCGAGCGCGTCTCCGCGACGAACCCGATACCGAAGATCGCCACCACGAGGACGAGCACTGCGATCCCCTCCATAACCGGTCTGCCGAGGTCCCGGCCCACGTCGAGGTTGTCGGCGATGACCGAGACGGCGGGACTGATGAGTCCGAGGATGAAGTTGACCGCGAAGGCGAGCACGAGCAGCGTGACGACGAGCGGAATCGTGATCGCCGCGCCGGAGATGAACATCTGTCGCAGTCGCTCGACCACGGCCGATCGGTCACCCCCCGAGGCGCTCGCCAGTAACGGCATCGATCCGACAGTCGAGGGGGCGATTGGAAAGTGTTGTGTCCGGAGCGCGGGCGAGTCGCCCTCAGCCAAGCGCCACGCCGTGGACCGGAGACGGCGAGGGCGATGGAATTATAGTCACGAGAGCGCTATACCGCCGGTAGTGAGCGTCAACGTCGAGCGACGGGTCGTCGAGCCGGGCGACGTCGACTACGTCGAGCAGGCCTGGCAACTCAAAGAGCGGATCCGCGAACGCGACGGCGTGCTCCGCCAGCGCCGGCGATTCTTCGAGAACGCCTACAAGCGCTCGACGGTCTACCTCTTCGTCGACCGGACCAACCGCGGCAAACTCGTCGGCTTCGCCGCCGTCCGCCGCGACGGCTACATCCTCTTTCTCGCCGTCGACAACGAGTACCAGGGCGAGGGCTTCGGCGAGGCGCTCGTCGCCCGCGTCGCCGACGACTACGGGTCGGTGACCTGTCACGCCCGCTCGACCAACCGGGACGCGATCCGTTTCTATCAGCACATCGGCTTCACGATCCAGCGCCGCATCGACGACTACTACGAGGACGGCGGCGACGCCTACTACCTCAAACTCGGCGAGGACGACGGCCTCACCGACCGCCTCTCGAAACTGCTCGGCGGCGGGTAACTTCCCACGCCGATCGGTCCCCGACCGTCGGCCGCGGCCCAGCCACGATCGACGGGCCGGTGAACGCAAACGCTTTGCACCACCGTTCGCAATCGGAGAGTCGTGCAGGAACGGACGCGGGCGTACCTCCGGGGGCGCTTCGGCGACCACTATCGCCGCGTGGACTTTTCGCCCCCGCCGGACGCCAACGAGCGCGAGTGGGGCTACGTCCCCTGGACTGAGGGGCCGGGCGAGACGATGGTCCGCCACCGCTCGCTGCTCGACACCGGTTCGCTCGGCGACTTCCTCCCCCGCGAGCGCCCGAAACACGTCTACTTCTCGGCCGGCCGGTACGAACACCCCGGCGCCTCGACGATGGGCGGCAAGGAGTGGCGCTCGTCGGATCTCATCTTCGACCTCGACGCCGACCATCTCCCCTCGGTCGTCCTCGGCGAGGACAGTTACGCCGAGATGCTCGCCAAGTGCAAGGACGCGCTCTTGCGCTTGCTCGACTTTCTCGAAGCGGACTTCGGGTTCGAGGACCTGACGGTCGTCTTCTCCGGCGGGCGCGGCTATCACGTCCACGTCCGCGACACGAACGTCCAGTTGCTGGAGAGCAACGCGCGCCGAGAGATCGTCGACTACGTCCGCGGCATCGGGCTCGACCCCGAACAGCTGGAGACGACGGCGATGCGCGGCGGCGTCACCCAGCGCGTCCTCGAAACCGAGGGCGGGTGGGGCAAGCGCGTCCACGAGCGCCTGCTCGACTACGTCGAGGAACTGACCGCGATGGACGAGGCCGACGCGAAGGCGCGACTGCAGGAACTCGACGGGATCGGCGAGGGGCGCGCGAACACCATCTACGGCGCGGTCACGGAAAACGCCGCCGCGCTGGAGGCGGGCAACCTCGAACTCGGCGGTGTCGGCCTGCGGACGCTCGTTGACGCGTTCGTCCACGAAGTCGTCGCCGACCGGAACGCGCCCATCGACGAGCCAGTCAGCACGGACACGAACCGCCTCATTCGCCTGCCTGGGAGTCTCCACGGCGGGAGCGGACTGGCGGTCCAGCGGATCGCGCGCGACGCGATCGACGACTTCGACCCGCTGGTCGACGCCGTCCCGGAGACGTTCGTGGGCCACGAAATCACGGTCGAGGTGACCGATCCCGGCCCGGTCGAGTTGCGGGGCGATAGATTTAATCCCGAGGCGGGAGAGGTTACCGTTCCGGAGTATCTCGGCGTGTTCCTGATGGCCCGCGGACGCGCCGAGAAGGGCCAGGAGTGACCGGACGGCGCCCGAGCGGACACGTGCGGGCCGACCGGATACGTGCGGGCCGAGCGGGTGAGCGAACCGCGGCGGGAGAACGATGATGGACCTGGACGAACTGCAATCGGTGCAAAGCCGAGAACGACAGAAAGACAGCCTCCAGCAGCTCCGCGAGTCGTTCTACCGCGAGGCCGGCGAGTTCATCGCCCAGTTGCGGCGCGAGCGCGAGCGGGCGGCCGACCAGGCCGACGACCCGTGGAACGCGCCGGAAGTCAGCCGTCTCAGCGACGACATCGACACCGCCGAGGACACCGTCGAGGCCATCTACGAACGCCGCGTCGGGAAGATCGTCAAGATGGCATCGCTCGCCGCCGCGGACATGACCACCGATGACGAGGGGTTGACAGCCGAGGAGCGGGACCTCTTCGAGACGCTCGTCGACACCATCGAGCACAACCGCCTCCGGGTCGAGGCCGTCCTCGACGGCGAGGACCCGGCGAGCGTCGCGGCCGACGAGGCCGCCAGCGAGCACTCGAGTGCGGGACCCGCGGCGGACGAGGCACCATCGAGGGCGGACGAGGCACCATCGAGGGCGGACGAGGCACCATCGAGGGCGGACGAGACGCCACCGGAGTCCGACCCGGCGCACCAGTCCGAGAGCCCGGGTGAGGCGACCGACACCGCGCCCGCGGACAGCGGGACAGTCGACGCGGCTGACCTGATGGGCAGCGGAGTCGAGTCCGGGTCGGAGACTCGTCGAGACGACGATTCCGTCCCGGCGTCGGACCCGCCGACGGGCCCGGAAGCTGGCTCGGAGGCGGATCCGACGACCGAGTCGAAAGGGGCGTCGAACGGAGAGTCGACCGACTCGGCGCCGGAGCCGACCACGAACGCGACGCGGGAGCCGCCCGCCGAGGCGCCGCCCGAGCCGCCGGCGGACCTGCAGACGGAGTCCGCTCCGTCGGATTCGGATCCGGAGACGGAATCGGGGGAGCCGTCGACCGCTGGCGTGGAGGGGCAGCCGTCGGCCGCGGGATCGGGGGGCGACGGGGAAACACAGCGCATCGGCGGCCAGCCCGAGACACAGCAGGTCGAGCGCGAGACGGTGCGGATCACGAACGACGTCGGCGAGATCTTCGGCGTCGACGAGCGGCGCTACGACCTGACGGCCGACGACGTCGTGACGCTGCCGGCCGACAACGCGAAGCCGCTCGTCGAGCGGGACGCCGCTGAGCGACTCGACTGAAGGCTGTTCTCGAGTCCCTGCTCGACGGCGACATTCTGGAGACCGGCGTCACCTCACAGATTCGTACTGGCGACTCGGTCGGAGTGTGAGTGTATCGATGTTCTGAGTCGGATTCCCGTAGAAAAGCGACCGCAGAAGACACCGTCCCTGCGACCGCACGCGATTTTGGGAGTCGAAAGTCCTCGGTCCGCTCACTAGCTGGTGATTCGACCGCATCCGCAGACAGCACCGCGACCACAGACGATCCTGAGAGTTGAAAGCCCTCGTCCCGCCCGCGGTCGCTCCGGGACATATCCGCGCTCTCCGCACTGCCCGCGCGGATAGAGGTCCCGGAGACGACTAAATAAACGCGGGCGGGCCTCGCCCTTTCAGTCCACCAGGAAAACTACGTTACAGAGGCCGATTCGACGTTGAGTGTTGCACAGGCTGCTTCGACGTGGCACGCTGGATCGGCCGGTTCCACGTTGAACGGTCGAGCGCTCGGCGCCACAGATACATCCTGGCGGACTGGAAGGGCGAGGCGGACTCACGTCCACTTTAGTCGCTGAGCGTGGCTCTATCCGCGCGGGCTGTGCGGAAAGCGCGGATATCCCACGGGGCGACCGCGACCACGGCGAGAGACGCGCTCTCACCACGACAACTCGAGACGCGAGTCCTCACCGCGCGTTCTCGCGGGCGCCGAGGGTCAGCTCGACGGTGCGGCGACGGCCGTTTCTGAGGACCGTCACGTCGATGGTGTCGCCGGGGTCGGTCTCGAGCGCGAGGAAACTCGCGAGGGCGTTGTTTGTGGGGATGGGCGTGTCGTCGAGCGCGACGATGACGTCGCCGCCGGTCTCGACGGTGCGACCGTTGACCGTCGTCTGGCCGGTGCTGCCCCGGAGGGCCCCGTCGGCGGGCGCGCCCCGCTGGACGGTCGCGACGTAGACACCGTTGCCCTGTTCGATGTCGTTGGCTTCCGCGACCAGCGGCCCGACGTCCTGGATGCCGACACCCATGTAGGAGTGTCGGAACTCGCCGTCGCGGATCAGCGAGGGGACGACCCGGCGGGTGAGCGAGGCGGAGATGGCGAAGCCGATGTTGTCGCCGCCGCCGGAGTTGATGACGCCGGCGACGTTGCCGTCGAGGTCGACGAGCGGGCCGCCGGAGTTACCGGGGTTGACAGCGGCGTCGGTCTGGATCGCGTCGGGGATCGAGAAGTTGTTCGGCCCCTCGAGCGCGCGGTCGACGCCGCTGACGATGCCCGCCGAGACCGACCCGGAGAAGCCGAAGGGGTTGCCGATGGCGACGACTTCCGCGCCGACGGAGGGGTCCGAATCGCGAAGTGGGAGGCCGCTCGCACTGTCGGGGAGCGCGGGGGCCGAGACGACCGCCAGGTCGCTGTAGATGTCCGACCCGACGACCGTTCCGTCGATCCAGCCGCCGCCGGAGAACCGCATCGAGATGTCCTCGGCGCCCTCGACGACGTGGTGATTGGTGACGACGTAGTCGTCGCGGAACACCCAGCCGGTGCCGCTGCCGCTCCCGCTGGGC
>Ga0207720_101142_pt1 | contig 10926 bp, 10 predicted proteins | sample A23P2SouthBayCA_2_FD_187751 | JGI IMG/M metagenome (GOLD analysis project Ga0207720, IMG submission 187751) | Aerobic enrichment media microbial communities from Eden Landing Ponds, California, USA - A23 E3 (2) (SPAdes) | ecosystem: Environmental > Aquatic > Marine > Unclassified | place...
GCACCACCGCCGAGCGGTGTGTATGGTCGACGGCCGGTCGTTGCGAACGCGCCTGCCGGAGAACTGGCGGCGCGTTCTCACGACGCGGACAGCCGTGGTACTCGTCTTGCTCGTCGCGTTACTCTCGGTCGCGACTGCCGTCGTCAACATCGGGACCAACGCCGTCGGCGGCCCGCTCGAGGAATACGTTCCCGACGCCGTCCGAAACGCTGCGGCCTTTACCGGCGCGCTCACCGGCTTTCTAATGGTCGGCAGCGCGCTGTCACTTCGACGCGGGCTCCGAGCGGGCTGGTGGGCGACGTTGCTGTTGCTTCCGCTGACCGCAGCACAGGGACTCCTCCAGTCGAGTCCGTACTCGTTACCGCTGGTCGTCTGCTCGATCGTGTCGATCCCGTTTCTGCTGCTCACCCGCGAGCGATTCGACAAGTCGCTCTCGCTGTCGACGACCCAGCTCGCGGCCGGTGCTGCACTGGTCGGAGTCCAAGTGTACGGGACCATCGGCGGATACACCCTCCGAGAGCACTTCGACGGGATCAGCAACATCCTCGATGCCTTCTACTTCACGCTGATCACCTCGAGCACGGTCGGCTATGGCGACGTGACACCGAACACGGGGTCGGTACAGGCGATGCTGTTTACGATGTCCGTGCTCATCCTCGGCGTCGCGAGCTTCGGTATCGCCATCGGGGCGCTCGTCGGCCCGCTGATCCAAGATCGTATCTCGAGAACACTCGGAAAGATGACCGACTCACAGCTTCAACTCTTAGACGAGCACCTCCTCGTGCTCGGCTACGGCGAACTGACGGAACCGATCGTCGACGAACTCGCAGACACCGGCCGTGAGTTCGTCGTCGTCACTAACGACCAAGAGGCCGCAACGGCACTCAGGAACCGAGACATGCCGGTCGTCACCGGCGATCCGAGTGACGAGGACCCGCTTCGACGCGCGAAAATCGATCGTGCAACCGCGACCCTCGTCGCCACGAATCACGACGCTGAGGACGCACTGACCGTCCTCACCGCTCGCCAACTCGCCCCGGAGATGCGAATCGTCGCCGCGGCGACCGACCGCGAGAACGTCAAGAAACTCGAGCGCGCCGGCGCGGATGCGGTGATTAGTCCTGCACAACTGGGCGGCCACCTGCTCGTTCGGTCGGCACTCGGCAGCGACGAAAGCGGCCTGATCGACCGGATTCTCAAGAGGTGATCACAGACGACGGAGAGTGGTTCAGAGGTCCGTTCCCAGAACGTCGTTATGAACATCTGATTCGATCAGTACAGCACCCTCTTTTACCGGGGGCATCGACGAGCGTCGAAGACACTCGCCTCAACCCCCGGCAAAACCCGTCGATGGCAAAAAGCCGGGGTCGCGGGGTTTCACCACACTCCGCCGGTGAACCGCTCGCTTCGCGAGCGGATGCTACTCACTATCCGCAGCGGGAAGTTCACACACCGACGTATCTTCTAGTTTCCTGTGATATTACATAGAACCAACCAATGAACAGTACTTGTAAAATCCACCTCTATCATCCTCGTCACTGGGAGAGCGAGCCAGCCACCCCTCGCACCGAGTGAGTGAGTGAGACGGGCTATTGTCCCGATGTCCCGGTAGGGCCACAGGACGGTCGCGGCCGGCCGGCACTGACCGCCAGGAGTCCGTCTGAGACGACAGTTGTGACTGTCGCGCCAGCAAAGGACCACTCGCACTTCAGAGGATATCAGGGACCGTGATCAGCGTTGAGGGCATTGAACACGATATCCGGATCTCGCATCAGCCGATGAACGAGATAACTCCCCTCTCGATCACCACCACCAGTATGCTCGCTTTCAGTAATCCCCAGGAACGCTTGTTCTTTGAGGAGCCGTCTAACTCGATCGTGTGACAACGGATCCGATCCCTCCTGGGTCGCGATCGTCGTGTAGAGATCGTATATTTCCGCTGTCCGGAACTGTTTTTTCTCCTCTGAAGCAGTCAGTGCAGCAAGCGCTCGTAAAATATACTTCACATGTGGTGTCTGGCCACTCACAAGGCGATGGAATCGGTTGACCTCTGCTTGGGTGATGGCTTCATCAACGTGCGCTTCAGTTACCTGCCCGTCTCCGTTCTTCTCTGCAAGACGGCCTGCTTCGTAGAACGTCTCGACAGCTTTGCGTGCATCACCATGTTCTCGAGCTGCAAGCGCTGCCGTCTTCGGAATGACTTCGTCCGATAGGACACCAGGTTTGAACGCGTCTTTCCGGTTTTCAAGGATCGCGCGTAATTGTTTTGCGCCGTATGGGTCGAACACGAGCTCGTTGTCCTGCAAACTCGAATCCACGCGCTCGTTCAACCGTTCTCGATATTCGATTTTATTACTGATACAGATAACGCCGATGAACGTGTTTGATTTCCCACTCTCACGTGCTCTCGAGAGGCTCCGAAGCAGATCTTCGTTCTCGAGCTTATCGATTTCATCGAGGATGACAACAAGTGAGTCGACATCGTAATCAGAAAGCAGCTCCCACGTGATGTCACGATAATCCACGGCACTCAATCCAGTTTGCGGGATAGACTCTCCTGCTTCGAGGTGCTCGTTCAATTCTCGAGCTAATTCACGGCTTGCTTGCGTTTCTGTCTGATAATCTGAACAATCCACGTATGCGTATTTGAGCGCGGCTCCATTGGTAGCGGCTCGTCTGGACGCTTGACGCGTGACACATCTCGAGACGAGCGATTTCCCGGTCCCTGTTTTCCCGTAGATGATCGTCGTTTCTGGCGGCCCGCCTTCGGTTGCAGCAGCAAGCGCACTCCCAACCGATCGGATTTCCTCGTCACGGCCCACAACGCGGTCAAGTTCAGGAACATGACCAACTCGAACCAGCTCTCGGTTTGCGAAGATATCACCAGTATCAAATATATCAGTCAGTTCCCCATCCTCTGCCATGGACTGAGATTACGTTCTAGGAAATTAAACGCACCGAACCAGCCGCTGACTGAGACTCAAAATTCGAGCGCAAGGGACCCTGTTAACGGTATCCAATAGTCCTTAATAAGGAGTGTCGAGAACAGCCCCACCCCTCATACCGAGTGAGTTGCGAATCCACTTGGTAGCTAACTCATACAGCCTATATAAATACTCCGTAGATCGATAGGCCGTATTCAAAAACGGCTACTGTACTCTACTGTACCGGGATAACTAACAATAATATAGTAAGATATAATCATATATATTAAACTCCCATCTCTGAATGGGTGCGAAACTTCTTTGAAAGACTGTGGCGGGCGTTCCACGGAAAGACACGGCTCTATTTGCGAAGACCTCACTCGGTACGAGGGGGGTGTCCGGCGAAGGAGTATCACGACACTGACTCACTCGGTACGAGGGGTCACAACAATAACTGATAATCATACAGAGACAGCGCGGAACCCCATCTTTCTGTCACGGAAATTATTTTCCTAGAAGATGGAAGTCAGTCCTGGTACCCCACGAACCGCCATGTGGTTGGACCGATGTACAGAAACAACCGGAACCATCAGCGATGCCGTCCCCGATGAACGATCGCCACGTCGGCCTCGAGGTCGCTGAGTTTGCGAAACGTCGGCGGCGAGACGAACCGCGAGGCGGCCGACCGGTCGGTGCTCGAGCCGACGAAGCACACGTCGTACCGGGGTGCGACACGGGAGAGATAAGTCTCGACCGGCGCGGTCACGACGTGTGTTTCGAATCGGCCCGAGAACGCATCGACGAGATCGGCGAGCGTGTTTTCAGCCGGTCGGCGACGCGATTCGTCGTCGATACAGGTACTGACGGTGACGGGGCGTCCGGGTTCGGTGATACGGATCGCGAAGTCGACCATCGCGCGAGCGGTGTCGCCGGCACCCCGAACCGCGACCAAGCTGCTTCGCCAGTGTCGCCGCCGGACACCGTTCGACCGGAACGCGATGACGTCGATCTCGCTGTCGAACAATCCTTTGAGAAACGACGAGAGCCCGCCGTTCTCGTGTTCGGCATACGGCGCGACGACGAGATCACAGTTCTGCTGGCGGGCGGTTCTGAGAACGAGACTCGCGGACTGGTCGCGTGCGGCCGCGACGACGGCGTCACAGGAGACGTCGTAGGCGGTCTCGAGATCGGCCGCCAGTGACTCGAGATGACGGGCCGCGTCGTCGGCTGCCCGTTCGATGGAGGGGGACTCGTCGTCACTGTCGGCATCGACGTCATCGTGCTGTTCGTCGACGACGTCGAAGAGCACGACCCTGCCGGCGTCGTGGGCGGTGGCGATCGACGCGGCGAACCGGGCGACAGTCTCGTCGGCGTCGGCCATCGGGACGAGCACGTGATCGTCACCGCTCGTCGTCCCATAGAGATAGCGGGCGCGCTGTTGGTAGAAGTGACGCCGCCAGACGACGAACGCGACCGCGACGAACGCACTTGAGATGACGATCCCGATGACGTACGCCAACTGCGCGTTGCCGGTCAAGAGCACGAGCAGTGCCGTCGAGAACGCCGCCGGCTCCTCGAGGTCGAGCGCCCACGTACAGATGCCGGTGAAGAACACGCCGAGTGCCGCACCAGTTGCACTGACGCGGCCACCCCCGAGTCCGACCGTCGTTGCCAGCGCGAGCGCGAGCCAGCCACAGAGCGCGCCGACGGTCATCCCCCCGACGAACGTCGACGGCGTGGCGTACGTTCCCTCGGGATCGGCAAAGAGCGTGTACGTCCCCGACGCCAGCGGCGGAAACAGGAGGAACGAGACCGCTGCGGTCGCGTTCGCCAGCCACGTCACCACCGCGATCAACAGCGGGACGAACAGCAACACCGAGAGATGCAAGAGATTGCCCGTCCGCTCGATCCAGCGCAAGAATGCGTCGAGTTCGCGCCGCTCGAGGCGTCGCAGTCGTCTCGCGAGCGCCCACAGCTGCTCTCGAACCCCCTCGAGCATAGCGTTTCGTTGGTCCGGGCACGACCAAAACTGTTTGGCTACGCCTGTGTCGGTGCGTCCTCGAGGATTGCCACACCACTCGAGGCACCGATGCGATCGGCACCGGCTTCGAGCATGGCGACGGCCTCGTCGTAGCTGCCGATGCCGCCGCTTGCCTTGACAGGGAGGGACTCGCTCATGAGGGCGACGTCGTCGACCGTCGCACCGCCGTCGGCAAAGCCGGTCGAGGTTTTGACCATCGCCGCATCGGCAGCCGCGGCAGCCTCGCAGGCCCGGCGTTTCTCCGCGTCGGTCAGGAGCGCGGTTTCGATGATGACTTTCACAGGAATCGGGACGGCGGCGACCAGTTCTGCGAGTTCGTCCCTGACCGCGTCGTCCTCGCCGGCTTTCAGTCGGCCGACATTGAGAACGACGTCGAGTTCGTCAGCTCCAGCCCGCCACGCTGTCACACCTTCGTCCCGTTTCACAGCAGGGTCGTGGTGGCCATGTGGAAAGCCAACGACCGTCATGAGCGTTACCTCGGGGGCGTACTCGACAGCCACCTCGAGCGCGTACGGCGGGACACAGGCGTTCATTCCGTACTGTCGGGCCTCGTCAAGGGCCATACGAACGTCGTCGGGCGTCGTCGCGGGACCGAGAACGGTGTGATCGATCAGGGGCGCGAGGTCGCTGCGATTCATACCGGTGTGGACTCGCCGGACGAGCAAAAACCCGCCCGGTCACTTTTCACGACTGGTGTGCAATCGACTCACATGGATGGTCCCGAATCCGGTGTCGTACCGGCCGTCGAATCCACCGCCGACGACATCACTGCGATGCGGATTCGCGGTGCCGCGGCGATCGCCGATGCAGCCGCCACAGCGCTCGCGACGCAGGCCGAACGCTCCACGGCCGACAGCCCCGCGGCGTTCGAACAGGAACTCCGGGCAGCGGCGGCGACGCTGTACGAGACGCGGCCGACCGCGGTGAGCCTTCCGAACGCCCTCCGGTATGTCCTCCGCGGGATGGACGGCGACACCGTCGCTGCCCTTCGCTCGTCGACAATCGCCCGGGCCGAGCGCTTCAAGCGCGATCTCGCACAGGCACAGGATCGCCTCGGCGAGATCGGTTCCCACCGGCTCCAGGACGGTGACACCGTGCTGACCCACTGTCACTCGACGGACGCACTCGCGTGCGTCGAGGCCGCACTCGAGGCAGGCAAAGACCTTGAGGCGATCGTCAAGGAGACTCGCCCGCGCAAGCAGGGCCACATCACGGCCCGACAGTTGCGCGAGTGGGACGTGCCGGTGACGCTGATCGCGGATAACGCGGCCCGACGGTATCTCGACCGGACGGATCACGTCCTCGTCGGCGCTGACAGCATCGCAGCCGACGGCAGCGTGATCAACAAGATCGGCACGAGCGGGCTGGCGGTCAACGCCCGCGAACGGGGCGTGCCAGTGATGGTCGCAGCCCAGACGATCAAACTCCACCCGGACACCATGACCGGCCACACCGTCGAGATCGAGATGCGATCGGAACGCGAACTACTGTCCGACGAGGAGCGAGCGGCGATTATCAGCGGCGCGACGGGCGAAGTTGCGGAGACGGAGGCAACCGAGGACAGCGACCAAACCCAGGTGACCGACAGCGGGCTAACCGTCGAGAATCCCGCCTTCGACGTCACACCGCCGCGATACGTCGACGCGATCGTGACCGAACGCGGCCAGTTTCCGCCCGAAAGCATCGTGACGCTCATGCGCGAGCTGTTCGGCGAACCGACGGACGATCCATGGGAGAGCTGAGACGAGGTGCTATACCACCATCTCGGAGCACCCACACTGGACACTGCGCTCGGCATCACTGACCGCCACTGTCTCCCGATCGCAACGGCCCTGTGATCGCTGTCTCATCCGTTCTAACACCGATTCCGTTCGCGTTTCTCCGGCAATCGGAAAGTGTTAGTTACTGGTGTGAGCAACACCTCGCTATGGTAGTTCCCGAGGGGTTCGTCGTCCCACCATGGTATCTGCTGGTTCCGGTCGTCGTGATACTGGGGGGCGTCATCGCACTGCTGTGGGCGCTCGAGCCGCCGGTAACTGATCGCACGGTGCTTTCGTTTGCACCCTGGATGATGTTCGGCTCGAGTCTCCACGTGCTCTACAAGCTGGACGCGTTTCCAGCGACCATCGAACCCCTGTTTAGCGCCCCGATGGTCTATGCGGTGACCGCGGTCGTCGCGGGACTGGCCTGGATCGTCGCGATCTTTCTCCACGTCGGTGGCCTGCAGCCGACGATCGCGCGGTTCGTCGGAATCGCTGGCACGGCGTTTTTCACCGTCTTCGCGATGGTCGCGATCTTCCAGAGCGTCGAGTTGGGGACCTTCGCGCCGTTTTGGCCCGTCGTTTCCGTCATCGTTGCCGGCATCCTCACCGCCATCGCGTGGCTCGTACTGGGCCTCTGGTTTACCGACGTCGCGGCGACGACGGGCATGACCGGAGCGCTCGTCGTTTTCGGGCACACGTTAGACGGCGTTTCGACCGCGGTCGGCTACGACGTCCTCGGGGCCAGCGAGAACGTCCCGCTCTCGTTGCTGATCTTAGAGACCGGAAAATCGCTTCCAACCGCTGGCGTTATCGGTGCCGGGTGGCTGTTCGTCCTCGTCAAAGTCGGCCTCGCAATGGTCATCCTCGGGCTGTTTCGAGAATACGTTGAGGAGCATCCCCGACAGGCCCGGACGCTGCTCGCGCTGGTCGCCGCGGTCGGCCTCGGTCCAGCCGTTCACAACACGCTGCTGTTCATGGTGGGGTGATACGGACTACTACGTCAGTTTTGGCGCACTCGAATGACAGTCACCGTCACTAGGTTTTTATCGACGGCTCTCGTGCACCTTCTATCATCGAATGGCTTCTGTATCGGTTCTCGTGGCCGGACACGTCAACTGGGACGTCACCCTTCGGGTCGACAGGCTCCCCGAACCCGACGGCGAGGCCGCGATCCGCTCACAGCGCCAGTCCGGCGGTGGCAGCGCAGCCAACGTCGCCGCCGCACTCACCGGGTTGGGAATCGAAACCGAACTGATCGGCAGCGTCGGTGACGACGACCATGGCCTGCTCGCCCGCCGAGAACTCGAGGCAGCGGGTGTCTCCGTCTCGGGCGTTCGCGTGATCGAGGACGCCGACACGGCCGTCAAGTACCTGTTAGTCGACGAGGACGGCGAGGTCGCGATCCTGGGCAACGACGGCGTCAACGAAGCCGTCACGCCCGACGACCTCGAGCCGTCCCGGATCCGGGCGGCCGACCACGTCCATCTGACCGGCCAGCGGCCTGACACTGCCGCGGCGATCGCACGCACTGCCAGCGAGGCAGGGAGGTCCGTCAGTTTCGATCCCGGCCGCCGACTCGTAGACCGGGACTACGGCGATGCGCTCGCGCTCGCTGACGTCGTCTTCGTGACCGATCGAGAGGCGACAGCACTGCTCGCAGACGAGTCGCCGGCGGCGCTGGTCGACGATCGGATCATCGTCGTCACCTGTGGTGCCGACGGCGCGGAAGCGTACACCCCAGAGGGGTCGCTCGTCCATTCAGGGTTCGACATCGAGCCGGTCGATACGGCCGGTGCAGGCGACGCCTTCGCGGCGGGCTTTCTTTCGACCTGGCTCACGGATGGCGGCGTCGATCGCGCACTCGCCTACGGAAACGCCTGCGGGTCGCTGACTGCGAGTCGTGACGGCGCGCGGAGCGCACCGACGGCCGAAGCCGTCGAAGACGTTCTCACGAACTGATGGATATGTAAACGGTTCTTGTGGACATTGGAAGTACCGCGATCGGCTGCCGTCGGGTGGTTCTCACCGGGTGCCGTCTGACGGTAGTTATATACGGAGAGGCGTGGGCCACTCGAGTAAGACGGTCACGATTCCGTGACTGAGAGACATGACGAAAGGAAGGGTAACCGAGTCCCACGGATGCGGCCTCAGACGGCACATCCAGTACGAACGAGACGCTGACGAGCCGCCGAGTATCGCCGCTGCAATGGCACTGGCCCAGTACTTCGGTGACGACGTTACTGCGACCAGTACACGGCTATACGACTACATCGATCCGGACGCACTCGATAGCCTCTTTGCCGAAACGAATCGTGGTGCTAGACGGCCGACTGGAACAGTCGAATTCGAGGTCGACGACGCCGTCGTCACGATCCGATCCGACCGCATCGACGTACGTCCCACGGGGTAACCGCCGTGGGTGCACGTCGGTAAGGACGGGGTTGGGGGATAGCACGAGAACCGAGACGACGAACCTTTTTTCTCAGTACCGACGGAAGCCATCGGTATGGCGACGCAGCCACATCTGCTGGTCGACGACGGAGAGCTGACGGATATCGCGCTTATCCCGGGCGATCCCGGACGAGTCGATCGCATCGCCGATCACTGCGACGAGGCCGAAACGATCGCCCAAAACCGTGAGTACAAGGTCGTCAACGCCACCTACGAGGGGCGAGAACTGACGATCTGTTCGACGGGAATCGGCTGTCCTTCCGCCGCGATCGCCATCGAGGAACTGGCAAACGTCGGCGTCGAGACGTTCCTCCGGGTCGGCACCACGGGGGCACTCCAGTCGGACATCGAGATCGGCGACATGATCGTCGCGACCGGCGCGGCGAAAAACGAAGGCACCACGAAGCGCTACGAGGCCGTCGAGTACCCCGCCGTGCCTGACTACGACGCGCTGTCGGCGCTGGTCGACGCCGCCGAAGCGAACGACGAGGACGTCCACGTCGGCCCCGTTACCTCCGACGACGCTTTCTACGCCGAGACTGGGGATACCGTCGACGACTGGGAGGACGCTGGCTTACTCGCCGTCGAAATGGAAGCCGCCGCCGTCTTCTCGCTCGCCCGTCGCAAGGGTCTCCGCGCCGGCGCGATCTGTACCGTTGACGGCAACCTCGTCGAAGGCACCCAGAAAGGAACCGACACCGACGACGACGAACTCCCCGACAAGGCCAAGAACAACGTCGGTCGCGCGATCGATATCACACTCGAGGCAGCGACCAACCTGTAGCTGGCGACGGTCTCGTTACGTCTCCTGATCGGACCGCGGCAACACGACGAGCGGCCGATCGGCCTGCGAGAGGAGTTTTCGTTCGACGTCGCCGGAGAGCAGCTTCAGCCACCGGTTCGCGCTACGGGGCGTAAAGACGATCGCCGTCGCATCGAGTTCGTGTGCAGCGTCAAGAATCGTCGCCGCAACGTCGGTACCGTACAGGATCTCCGTCTCGAGAGAGACTGGCTCGTCGGCCAGTCGTGCGTCGACGTGGTCGAAGATGCGCGCAGCGTGTTCTTCGCGCTGTTCGACACCTGCTTTGTCGGGTGCGCCACCGGCCTTTTCGATCACGTGGACAACGTGTATCGCCGGTCGCTCGTCATCGTCGATCGCCTGCAAAATCGCCTGACACGTCTCGTCGGCATCGTCCTCGCTCGCGATCGGGACCACGATCGTCTCGAGGAGGCTACCCATCGATCCACCTCCCGACGTGGCTGCGCTCGAACTTTTTAGTCATCGTCCAGGTGTTCCGTCGGTGTGAGTATAAATCTCCGCCACTATCCGTATGTTCACAGCTCCGTCGTGAGCTGTGTTGCGAGTGCCGTCGTCCGATCGGTCAGCGTGTCGGTCATCTCGGAAGCGTCCTGCAGCGTCTCGTTGATCGTGCCGAAGAGTCGATCGAACGCGATCGTCCCACCGGGATGGTGCCAGGCAGCCGTCTCGCAGGCCTCGAGTCCACAGGTCGAACACGTCTGCTCCTCGAGCGAGTCGAAACAGCCGTGACAGCGCTCGAGTGCTGACACGACCGTCTCGCTCAGTTCGACGGCCTCGACGAGTCCCGACTGGAGGGCTGTTGCCGTCTCAGTGAACGCTTCGAGCGACGGCCGAACGTCGGGGTCGACGGCCGGTTCAAGGGCAGCGAGTTCCTCGAGGTGGGCGTCGACGATCGCGATCGCAAGCAAGACGTCGCGCCGGGGGCGG
>Ga0207720_101143_pt1 | contig 10915 bp, 5 predicted proteins | sample A23P2SouthBayCA_2_FD_187751 | JGI IMG/M metagenome (GOLD analysis project Ga0207720, IMG submission 187751) | Aerobic enrichment media microbial communities from Eden Landing Ponds, California, USA - A23 E3 (2) (SPAdes) | ecosystem: Environmental > Aquatic > Marine > Unclassified | place...
CGGACGCCCGCCGAGGAGCGCGACCTCGTGCCGAAGGCCCGCGCCGTGACCGGTATCACGCTCGACGCCGACCTCATCGAGCGCGCCGACCGACTGGAGCTGTTCGCGTGCACCTTCGCCGGCACCGACCACGTCCCGACCGACGCGCTCCGGGAGCACGGCGTCACCGTGACCAACGCGGGGGGCATCCACGCGCCGGGCATCGCCGAGCAGTCGATCGCAAACATGCTCGTGTTCGCGCGCAACCTCCACGAGGGGTTCCGCCGGAAGGCGAACGGCGAGTGGCGCCACTTTCAGTCGCACGAGTTCACCGACAGCACGGTCACCGTCGTCGGGCTCGGCTCGATCGGCCAGGCGGTCGTCCAGCGGCTCGACGGCTTCGAGGTGGAGACGATCGGAATCCGCTACACCCCCGAGAAGGGCGGCCCCACCGACGAGGTGCTCGGATTCGACGACGGCGACGTCCACGAGGCGTTCGCCCGGAGCGACTACGTCGTGCTCGCGTGCCCGCTCAACGAACTGACCCGCGGCATGGTTGGGAAGGCGGAGCTGGCGACGCTCCCGCCGAACGCGGTCGTCGTGAACGCGGCGCGCGGCGGGCTCGTCGACACCGACGCGCTCGTCTCGGCGCTCCAGACCGAGGCCATCCGCGGCGCCGCCCTCGACGTCACCGACCCCGAGCCGCTCCCGTCGGACCACGTGCTCTGGGACATGGAGAACTGCCTCATCACCCCGCACACCGGCGGCCACACGCCCAAACACTGGGACCGGCTGGCCGACATCGTCGCGGGCAACGTCGCGGCGCTCGACGCGGGCGAGGAGTTAGAGAACGCGGTCGTCACGCCGGAGTGAGGGAGGCGGCCTCGGCGCTGTCGAAATCCTATTCTTCAGACAGATCACCGCCTGAGACAGCTGGTCGCTGAAGAGGTCGACTATCCCGCCGATTAACCCGCCAGGCGCGATAGATGTTCTTGCCTTCGTCCAAGATGTAGGGCGCGTTTCTCGCATCGAATCGTTCTCCAATTCGAGCAGAGTGGGTCGGTCAACACACGCGCAGGCTCTCAAGGACTACGAAAGAACACCGTTGCGAGTGTTCCATGACGTCCTCTAGTTACCGTTTCTGCTCCGGCGCCCGAGTACAGAGATACTGAGGAGTGAAAGGAGCGCGGTCGTAAGCGTAAACCCGGGCGTCGAATCGGACGTCGGGGGTGACGCGGTTTCATCGGCCCGGTCGGGTGAGACAGTCACCGTGAGTCGCTCTTCGGCGAAGACGGCGTACTGATCGGGATTGTCGCGCGGGTAATACCGGATCTGGTACGGGATCGTCAGCTCTTCGCCGCGGAGCGACTCGTCAGTGACCTGAAGGCGCAGTCGCATCGAATCTTGACTCCCCGGCGAGACGGTTCCGACGAGTGCTTGTAACCCGGCGTCACCCTCTGAGACGTCTCGTGCCCCGGTAATACTCACACCGTTGGGCAGTTCGGTGATTATTTCGACATTCGCGTCTTGCGTGTTCACGTCCGGGTTCCGAATTGAAAACGTAAACAGCTCGGACTCCGTGCCCGGCGAAAGCTGATCAGCGGTGCTTTGACTGGCGAAGGACGGCCGTGACCGGAACGCGCTCACGGAGACGTTCCAGGTCTGTGACACGGTCTGCCCGCCAGCGTCGGTGACGGTCCCAGCGACGGTGTACATCCCCGCTTCAGCGAACGTGTACTCCAAGGTGTCGGTCGATCCTACCGGTGTGCCGTCGACTGTCCACTGGTAATCCAGGGTAGGAGACTGATCGCTCGTCGCCGTGAGACCGAACGTCTGCGTGCCGCCGGTCATGAGATCGAACCGCTGTGTCGTCGGCCGGACGGATTCGATCTCCGGCTTGTCGCCCTGAACGCGGACCGTCCATTCGACGGTGGCCGATCGGCCGGCCGGGCCGACGACCTCCAGCTCGACGTTTCGCTCGCCCAACGCGGTGAAGTCGTGCGAAAACCGTTGGGTTACGGACTCGACCGATCGGTTCGCCACGACGTCGCCGTCGACGAGCAACCGGCTCTCCGCGACGGGCAACGACTCGGCAACGATCTCTGCGCGGAAGGTCCCCGTTTCGCCCGGCCGAACCTCGACCGATCGCGTCGACGGCGCGTCACGAGCTAACTCAAACTCTGGATTGTCGACGATGTCGGCCTCGTCACCGACCGTGATCGTGCGCACGATGCGGTCGGTTTTGCCGCCGCTGTCTTCGACTTCAAGTTCAACGTCGTATATACCGTATTCAGAGAACGTGTAGCTGAACTCCGTGTCATCGCCGTACTGACTCTCCCCGTTGATGTACCAATCGTATCCGACGATCTCGGTCTCCGGTGCGGTCGAGGCCGACCCGTCAAAGATCACTCGATCAGACGGCTCTGGACTGTCCGGTGAGAACGTGAAGTTAGCCCGCGGGCCATCGCCGTCGACTGAGATTGTTTTCGTCCGCGTCTGTGATTTCCCGCCGTTATCCGCAACATAGAGTTCGACGTCGTACTCACCGTATTCGTCGAACTCGTAGGTCAGCGTCGAGTCATCATTGTACTGCCGCGATCCATCTACGTACCACCTGTATTCGACGATCTCACCGTCCGGTGCAGTCGATGGGCCGGCATCAAAGGTGACCTGTTCACCCGGAGCCGGTGTCGACGGGGCGTGGTCGAACTCCGCCGTCGGTCCGTCGCCGGCTACCGACACCGACTGGATCAGCGTGTCGGACTTGCCGCCGTTGTCCTCGACGAAGAGCTCGACGTCGTACTCGCCGTACTCGTCGAACTCGCGGGTCAGCGTCGGGTCGTCGTTGTACTGCCGCGATCCATCTACGTACCACCTGTATTCGACAATCTCACCTTCCGGAGAGGTAGCTCCGGCGGCGTCAAACGTGACGCGCTCGTCAGGGACCGGGGCCTCGGGGTCATAGGTGAAGTCGGCCGTCGGGCCGTCCGCGTCAACGGATACCGTTTGAATTACCGTGTCAGACTTGCCGCCGTTATCCTTGACGAAGAGTTCGACGTCGTACTCGCCGTACTCGTCGAACTCGTAGGTTAACGTCGGGTCGTCGTTGTACTGTCGAGACCCGTCGACGTACCATCTGTACTCGGCAACCTCTCCCTCAGGAGATGTCGATGATGACGCGTCGAACGTGACCCGATCGCCGGGCACTGGCGCTGCGGGATCATAGGTAAAATCGGCCGTCGGGCCGTCCGCGTCGACCGTCACTGTTCGGATCACGGTGTCGGATTTCCCCCCGTTGTCTTCGATGAAGAGTTCGACGTCGTACTCGCCGTACTCGTCGAACTCATAGGTCAGTTTCGAGTCGTCATTATACTGTCGTGAGCCCTCCACGTACCATCTGTACTCGGCTATTTCACCGTGTGAAGAGTCCGACTGAGCCGCGTCAAACGTGACGCGCTCGTCTGGCACCGGCGAGGCCGGGTCATACTCGAACGCGGCCGTCGGGCCGTCTCCCGCAACGGTGACGGTCCGGATCTGTTCGGCGGTCGTCCCGTTTTCGCCTTCGACCTCTAGCCGCACGTCGTACTCTCCGTACGTGTCGAACTCGCGGGTAAGCGTCGGGTCGTCGTTATATTGGCGAGAGCCATCCACGTACCACCGATACTCATCGATCGTCGTGGAGGCGGTCGAGGCACTCGTGTCGAACGCAACTCGCTCGTCGGGAACGGGATCTGACGGCGTGTAAGAGAACTCGGCCGTCACGTTCTCCTGTGCCGCCGCCCCGCCGACCGCGCCTGAGAGCGCAATCGCCGCCGTACAGACCGCGATAATCAGGAGGCTACTGCCGACGAGTGACCGCAGCGTCATCGCCTGCGGACGGTCGCCGTCCCGGTGAGATCGGTTTGAGCGTCGCTCAATAGACATCTACGGTGGACAGGTGTCGCTTGAAATCTGGGTTATCTGCCCGTTGTCGGTGAGTCTCACGCGTCATCGTGACTAGACTCGCTGCCGGTCAATCGACGTCGGAGGAGATAACTCGCCCCGCCGAGACTCGCAAGCGCGGTCCCGATCCCGAACCCAGGTGAGAAGGAAACCGTGTTATCCTCCTCTTCTTCTGGTGGGTTCGGTGACTCGACGGTGATTGTATGTCGAATTCCGCTTTGTTGGACAGAATTCTCTCGGTTCCCCTCAAACCACAGTTCGTAGTCCGCGACAACCGTGACCTGATCTCCGGCCTCAGCGCCCTGTGTATGTAACTCGGCTCGGATATCGCGGATCTCTCCCGGCGACACCTCGAACGTTCCAACAACCAGATCCGAGGTGGCCTGGTCCCAGTCCGCGCCACCGCCCCATTGGAAGCCGGCGTCGGTAAAGCTGAACTCAAGGTCCACAATAATCGTACAGTCGGCCGGAATCGTCGGTTCCGGTCGGAAATTCGCTTCGACGACTGCCGGATCGTCGGTCGTGATCCGACTGTTCGGCGACGTAACGCTGGTTCGGCTCATCGTGGGGGCGCCTTCACAGACCGTTGCAGAGTCGTCGTCCGGTTCGGAAGTGGTCCCTCCGGTATCGGAGTCGGTAGCCGTCGAATCCTCGTCCTCGTCCGTGTCCGATGAGTTACCGCCGGTGTCGTCGCTATCCGTATCGGTCGTGTTGCCGCCGGTGTCATCGCTATCCGTATCGGTCGTGTTACCGTCAGAATCGTCTCCATCCGCGTCATCACCGGACTGAGCCGCGACGCCGTGTGCGGTAGCGACCCCCGTCGCAGAGACCAGGCTCAACGCCGACAGGTGCCGCAAAACCGTTCGTCGTCGCGTCCGCGAGCGTGACTCGCTGCTGGGATTACTATTATCTACCATACTAAATTGTTGATATACAGATATATAATCTATTGGATTGATGAAGGTTGCCGCGTTTCGAAAGCCAATTACACGTGAAGGCGAACACTTGTAACCGGTTTCAGCGGTGGTTGTCCGACATTATTAAATGTATTTGAAATATGATTTGTTCGGTGTTTTATTCCACTAAATATACGTTCGACGGCGTTCCGACTCCCACGCGTGACGTGTTGGGACCGAATCCCATAGCGATGGCAGGGCACCCGTAAGGACGGGGTACCGTCGACGAGACAGACGGCGTCGTCGATCTGCTGTTTCTCATGTAGCTTTGAGGGGGTCGCGTTGGCTCTCGTCGGACAGCGCCGAACACGGAGCAGGCGGCTCGTGTCGGGATCGGAAATACCTGAGACAGTAGTCGCCCGGAACGCCTTGTTGAAATCCCGAGAGGACCAGACACACCGGTCGCTGAATCCATCCTCTGTATCTTGCACGCAGTTGCTGATATATCGCCGACAGATCGGTGTTCCACGTCGATACGTGTGGTCCCTTTATTAACCCCTGTGAGGTCAGATTCGCCGCTTACTGAGACTCTCAACAGGTCGCGGTCGCGGGAAACCCGCTCAGGCCGTGAACAGTTCGCGGGGGAACTCGGCCAGGGTCTCCGCGCCCGTCGCGGTGACGCGGAACGTCTCGCTGATCTCCATCCCGATCTCGTCGGTCCAGATGCCGGGGATCATGTGGAACGTCATGTCCTCTTCGAGGACGGTGTCGTCGCCGGGGCGGATGCTCGCGGTGTGCTCGCCCCAGTCCGGCGGGTAGCCGAGCCCCATCGAGTAGCCGATGCGGTCCTCCTTCTCCAGTCCGTACTGCTCGATGGTGGTCCGCCACGCCTTCTCGACGGTCTCGCATTTGACGCCTGGCTCCGCGGCGTCGAGCGCGGCCTCCAGTCCCTCGACGACGATGTCCGCGGTCTCCTGTAGCTCTGCCGGCGGATCGCCGACGAAGGTCGTCCGGGCCAGCGGCGAGTGGTAGCGGTGTCGACAGCCGGAGAGTTCGATGATCACCGGGTCGCCGTCCTCGTACTCACGGTCCGTCCACGTGAGGTGGGGAGTCCCGGTGTGATCGCCCGACGGCATCAGCGGGACGATCGAGGGGTAGTCGCCGCCGTACTCCTCGGTCCCGTCGATCAACTGCTGATAGATGGCGGAGGCGACCTCGTACTCCGGGACGCCCTCCCCGACGGCGTCGAGGCCGGCCTGCATCGCGTTCTCGGAGATCCGGGCCGCCTGCCGCATGTACTCCAGTTCCTGCTCCGATTTCTTGATCCGGATCCAGCCCACGAGCAGCGTCGCGTCCTCGAAGGCGGCGTCCGGGAGGTTCTGTTGCAGTCGCGTGTACGACTTCGCGGTGAAGTAGGCGGCGTCCATCTCCAGCCCGATGCGCCCGTCTGCGACCCCCAACTCGTCGAGGACGCCGGCGACGTAGTCCATCGGGTGGAGGTCGTGCGGCGAGTGGACGTGGTCGTCGCTGTACGCGCGGATGCTGTCGTCGGAGAGGTGCGTCGTCGCCCGCGCGCCGTCGCCGTCCATGTCGCGACCGACCCAGATCGGCTCGTCGCGGTCGGGCGTGACCACGACCGCCTGATGGACGTAGAACGACCAGCCGTCGTAGCCGGTCAGGTAGTTCATGTTCGCCGGATCGGCGACTACGATCGCGTCGAGGTCGCGCTCGCGCAACCGCTCTTTCGTCCGAGCCACCCGCCGGTCGTACTCGGCCTCGTCGAAGATGTGTTCCCGTGGCATAATAACAGGCGTCTACGAAGTGGATCTGCCAGCAGCAGCATAAATTTATCGTGTACATGAAAAACGGATACTGTGTACGTCTTCGCCGCGTATCCCGAGAATTCTCCACGAAGCGCCGCTCAGACACCCCGAGAGCGATCTCCCGAAGAGCCGGAGAGAGCGGCCAAAACGGCACACAACCGCTCTTCGGACGGCTTAGGTCGGTTTTTTGTACCGCGTCCACGGATCACCGTACATGCTACACAGTGCTGGGCCGCTGCTATCGATCGACGTCGGCGAGCGGACGACGGCGGAAACCGATATTACGACGGTTCAGGAGCGCTATATCGGCGGGCGAGGCGTCGGAACGCGGCTCGCACACGAGCGGGTTCCGTTCGACGCGGACCCGCTCGGCCCCGAGAACCGCGCCGTGTTCACCACGGGCCCGATGCAGGCGTCGCAGATGAGCTTCACGGGGCGGACGAACTGCACCGCGCTCTCGCCGCTGACTGACGGACTCCTGTCGTCGAACGCGGGCGGGTTCGTGTCGCGACACCTCGCCGCGACGGGGTACGGGGCGATCGAGCTGGCGGGCGCGAGCGACGAGCTGGTCATCATCCACGTGCGCGACGACGGCGTGGAGTTCGAGGCCGTGCCGGACCTCGCCGGAGCGACCGTCCCGGAGACGACCGGCTACCTCGAGGACGAACACGACATCTCCAGCGACCGGACGGTCGTGATCGGGCCCGGAGGCGAGAACGAGGTCCGGTTCGCGTCGATCATGACGACCGAGGAGCGCGCGTTCGGTCGCGGCGGGCTGGGCGCGGTGCTCGGATCGAAGAACGTCAAGGGCGTCACCTTCGGCGGCGACTCGGCGCCCGACCTCGAGATCTCGGCGACCGCCAACGAGATCCACCGCGATGCCGCCACCGACGACCACATCATGAAAGAACAGGGGACGGTTGCGGTGATGGACCTCGCCAACGAGATGGACGGCCTCCCGTCGTACTACTTCTCCGAGCGCTCCTTCGAGGGCGTCGAGGGGATCAACGGCGCCGCCGTCGCCGAGAAGAAGTACAAGAAGGGCACCTGTTCGGCCTGTGCGTTCGCCTGCAAGCTCCCGACCCGCGACGAGGCGCGCGGCGTCGAGACGGAGGGTCCCGAGTTCGAGGTCGCGATGGCGTTCGGCTCGAACTCCGGGATCGACGACATCGTCGACGTGATGAAGTCGAACCAGCTCTGCGACGAGTACGGGCTGGACGCGATCTCCGCGGGTAACACGATCGCGGCGTACCTCGAGGCGGAAGACGAGTTCGGCAACCGCGAGCTCATCTGGGACCTCGTCGACAAGATCGCCGAACGCGACGGCGTGGGCGACCGGCTCGCGGAGGGGATCGGCCGGATCCACGAGGACCTCGGCGTCGACAACTGGTCGGTGAAGAACATGGACTTCGCGGCCCACGACGGACGGTTACTCCACGGACAGGCGCTCTCGTACGCGGTCGCGAACCGCGGCGCCGACCACATGTACGCGACGTTCTACTCCGTGGAGTACCCCTTAGTCGAGGAAGACGAGGCGATGGAGCCGGCGGGGTTCGAGGGGAAGGCCGAGCGGCTCGTCCAGCGCGAGAACCTGATGGCGCTCAACGACAGCGGCGTCGTCTGTAAGTTCTCCCGCGACTTCATGACGCCCGAGCGCTACGAACTGCTCTTCGACGCCGACTTCGAGGACCTGCTCGCGGCTGGCGCGCGGACGGTGACCTTAGAGCGGCACTTCAACAACCGGCGCGGGATCGACGGCGACGACGACAGACTCCCGTACGAAGACGAACTCCCCGGACTCGACGACGCCATCGACTCGTACTACGAACTCCGCGGGTGGAACGAGGACGGCACGGTGCCCGAGTCGGCGCTCCCGGCGTAGGGCGTTCGCGCTCTACGGGAATGTGCGCTTACAGGGGTCGCTTTCGGTGAAGCGTGTACGGTGACACGGAGGCGGTTTTAGCGAACTGATCGAATGTCGTTTATATGATCTGAAACGCAATTGTTATTTCAACCATAGTAATAGTGTATCTGTAATGGGTGAGTCGAAGGACGAACGCGCTGTCACGCCGACTGTCGGAATCGTCCTACTTGTCGCGATTACCGTTATCCTCGCAGGAGTTATTGGCGTGTTCGCATTTGGGGTCGTCGATGATCTCGGAGAGAGGCCTACCTTCGCCGCCCTCGAGTTGACGTTCGAGGAGGAACCCGCTTCGCAACCGGATTACCGTGAGTTTCGCTGGGAACTCGAACTCACAAACAGAGGCGGCGAGACGGTGGACGCTGACGAAATCGTGGTTTACCTCGATCACGGGGATCAGCGGGTCACCGGAACGCTCAACAGATCGCTCAGGTCGGGCGAAACAGTCGGACTAACGGTAGTTCACAACAATCAAGACGGCAACACCATTCCGGATGATGTCAACTGTTCGGACGTCAACGTGGCGTGTCGACTGGCCGGTAACGACGGCAACTTTCCCGACGATGACCAGATCCGACTCCAGATGATACACGAGCCATCGGGGTCGATTCTCTACCGAGAAGCGATCGACATCTCCGGTGAGTACGGGATATTTAACGGAAACCCGAGCGATATTGACATCACCGATGAAACGCTGACGTTTGCATAACTCGATTGACGGATTCGATTCCGTGGATCTCGGAGCGCGGCGAGTGCGGGGTCGGACTCTCTCTCGCGTATCGCACCTGACGACGATCGAGGCGGTGTTGCAGGGTTGCTGACTGCCGTCCGCGTCCCTCGCACGGGCCTCGGTGTTCGCGCGCCTCGCTTCCGCGTCCGCTGCGCTCCGTCCGCCGCGTGACCGATCCCGAAAGATGGTGATGATTGTATCCAAATATAACGTACGTTTTGAGAGAATACGTTAACGATTCGAGTCTTTTTTCACCATACGGTCGTAATTCTTTGTCGTAATGGCGACTAATACGTCAAACCCCGAAAGTGGACCCGCGCGACTGAAAGACACCCCGCGACCCGAGGACCTCGATGCGGTGACCAGTCCGGCCGCCCGCCTGCTGACGTGGCTGCGCTCCTGATCGTTCGCGCTTCCCTTTTGAAGAGCGGTCGCGAAACGCCGGCGATCTGAACAGTTACAGCGCGAAACGAACGCCGCTGTCGCACTGACTCTCTCGACCGTCTCCGGTACGTCAGTCGTATCTACGATCCGGGATCTCATCGCGCTTCGAGTACGAACGACCGACGGCGCGGCGACTTCTGACTGACGTACGCGTTCGCTCGTCGGTCAGCGAGTCGGATGTGACCAGGCGCTGCGCTGGTCGCTGGAACGCATCGCTCCTAACGCGAGTCCTTCGGAGTGACCGTGCCAGAGAACGATGTCAGTCGACGGGTGACGCGACGGCGCCGCGGACCGCTACTCGGCGGTCGCGTCGATCGCGTCCGCGATGATCTCGGTCCCGACCTCCGCCTGCCGCTGCGTCAGGACGAGCGGCGGCAGCAGGCGGACGACGTTGCTGTACTGCCCCGCCGTCCAGACGAGGACGCCGTGCTCGTAGCAGTACTCCTGGATCGCCTCGACGCGGTCGCCGTCCGGGTCGCCGTTGGCGTCGACGAACTCGGCGCCGACGAACAGCCCCTTCCCGCGGACCTGCCCCAGCCCCGGATCGTCCTCGCCGGCGTCGCGCAGGCGAGCGCGGATCCAGGCGCCGACCTCCGTCGCGTGGTCGAGCAGGTCGTGGGACTCGATGTACTCGATCGCGCGCAGCCCGCCGACCATCGCGGGGACGTGTCCCCGATAGGTGCCCGCGTGGTCGCCCGGCCCCCAGGTGTCGAGGTCCTCGTGGTACATCGTCCCCGACAGCGGCTGACCGTTGCCGCCGAGCGCCTTCGCGCTCGTCATCACGTCCGGCGTCACGCCGTAGTGCTCCGAGGCCCACCACTCGCCGGTGCGACCCAACCCGACCTGGATCTCGTCGAACACCAGCGGGAGGTCGTTCTCGTCGGCGATCTCGCGGAGCCCCGAGAGGAACCCTTCCGGCGGGACGACGACGCCGCCCTCGCCCTGAATGGGCTCGACGAAGATCCCGGCCGGGTCCGTGAGGCCGCCGTACGGCTCCTCGACGATCGCCCTGACCTCTTCAAGCGCGCGATCGACGGACTCCTCGGGGGAGCGTCCCTCCCGGAACGGGTACGGGAACGGCGCGTGGACCACGTCGGGGAGCAACGGCGCGTACGGCTTTTTAAACTTCTTGTTGGACGTAATGCTCATCGCACCGGTCGTCGCCCCGTGATACGAGTTC
>Ga0207720_101153_pt1 | contig 10826 bp, 15 predicted proteins | sample A23P2SouthBayCA_2_FD_187751 | JGI IMG/M metagenome (GOLD analysis project Ga0207720, IMG submission 187751) | Aerobic enrichment media microbial communities from Eden Landing Ponds, California, USA - A23 E3 (2) (SPAdes) | ecosystem: Environmental > Aquatic > Marine > Unclassified | place...
TTCGTACTGCTCAAAGCTCCAGCCAGTCAGGTCCTCGACGCGCTCGATATTCCTATCTTCACACCACTCTACCCACAGTTTCAGACGGTAACGGTAGGACCGAATACTTGAATTCGACAGCTCCGTACTTCGTCGGTCAAGGTACCGGCGGACTGCTTCCCGAGGTGAAAGGTCAGACGGACCGTTCACGCCGATTCCCCCAGACTGGATGCATCGAGGTCTCTTTTCTTCGAATCGTCATCCTCAATCTCACCGAGTAGCGGGACGTCCATCCAGACGCCAGCAACCCGGTTCTCGGTCTCAGAATCAGCTGCCGTCATCGCAGCTTCGGCATCTCGATACACCGCGACGGGGTTCCCGCTATAGTCGACGGTTACGTGTAGATGTTCCTCAACGACCAGCTGCGCTGCTGGGTCGTCGTCGGACTGATCAGAGTTGTTTTCAAACTGTAGCGCCTTCGGATCCGTGCGGGCTTTGCCCGTATTGCTGGCTTCACTCATCACGAGGGACGAAGCCACCTTATCGGGGCCGTGTGGTAGCACGGTCCCGGCTTCTACCGGCCAACCAGAGTCATCAATACCCTACTCAGTGGCTTCGCAGATCCATCTATACCCTCATTGTGCATAAATGCACGGGTTGGGATAATTTGTACATTCAGTTCTTTTGTACTCAATGTGGTATAATTAAACCGGTGTGGCTGTATACACACAATTGAATGCGGAAATCTGCCGCTTGGATGACTCTCTGGGATGACCGAATACTGGAGATAATTCGTGAGGAAGATTCAGGATCTGCGACCAAGCTCGCTAACCATAGATACATCCGAGTCTCCCGATCTCAGGTCTCACGGAGACTGAAGAAGCTTGCAAGTCACGGGCTGCTCCAAGAACTGGAGAATGGCGTGTATGTACTTACAGACTCTGGTGGGGAATACCTCGAAGGAAACCTAGACGCTGGTGATTTGTCGGAATCGAATGAAGAACGTGGGTCTACGATGGCATAAATGAAAGCTCGAAAATCGGCGAATTGGATGCAACAGGTAGACGAGCGCATTCTTGAACACCTCGCAGAGGATGGATGGGCGAGCCCCCAAACTATGGTGTCTGATTCTCGATTTGAAAGGATGAAGGTCTCGCGAGGTCATATTCGAGAAAGATGCGAGGAATTAGCCCGAAGAGAGCTGATTGCGCCGATTTACAGTGATATGTATGAAATTACTACGGAGGGACTGGCTTATCTTCGTGGAGATCTCGATGCGGGGCATCTTCCTCGCTGGCCAATTGGGTAATTAGTGGTAGTCTGATGCAGTGGGTAGGTTATACCGGAAAGGGATAAAAAATCGACCGAGAGGAGGGTTAGCGCGATCCCCCACGAGGGGGGAGTCGCGCTTAATAACCAACCAGCCATCCGTGAATAGGTGGGTGGGATGTAGGGTAGCCAACGGTGAAATATCGTATTATCTATTGATGTTATTTACCAATAAAGTTCTTTCCGCTCTTCTTCAACAATAAGAGCAGCCTCTTCATCATCCGTAGTATACAGAACCTGATTGTTTTTATCTCGACTTCCTACAGGGTATTTATCGCAACTGACAAGGTTATCTGCGGCTTCGTAAACCAAGTTTGATTCGACAGTTGGAAACAAGTTTGACGCTAATTTTTCAACATCAATCGATCGGGGTTTCGTATAGTTATTATTGTAAAGTATTTCGAGTAGATCGAGCATCACGGCCTTAAGGTCCCCACCGTCATCCATTGATGGAAACGTATGAAATACAAATACAAAAAATGTCCTGTGCCCTATAGGACCTAATTGCATTGGTCCGGAACGTGTTGCATTCAAACAACATCTTTATGTCTTGGAGTGTAAACTGTTTACTGTGATGTCGGGGATGGACTCATCAACCAATTTGCCGTATAGTGATCGCTCACCATTTGTGAGGCTACTTGAAACGCCGGGACGGGTCCGGATTCTCGATGTTTTCCTTAGAAAGCATTATACTGAGCTATCTGCGTCGGATGTTGCTAACCTTGGCAACATCGATAAGAGCACATTCACACGAAATAAGGACGTACTGTTGGAACTTGAAATCATAGTTCCATCGGATAAAGAGGGACAACAGCAATACTACCGATTGAATACAGATAGCGAGATCGTGAATGTCCTTGGGAGAGCCCATTCCGAACTTACAAAGTTTGCTACCGAAGTAAACGACAAGACGACCATCGATAAGGCGGATTACATTGGCAGATTAATCGTAAATGATGTCAATGGGCCGAGTTCCGAACCGAACGAAGAAGAAATAGCCGTCGAGAAGGCTATCACTGAGAACGTTCAAGGTGTGTAGATGATGCTACAACGGGACCTTGACACGGAAAGATCACCTGCATTAACATATTTAGCATTCTATGAAGATGACTCTGATGAGCCCATTGCTGCCATCTTCGATCGCGAAATAGTCGTCCCCAGTGTAAACAGCACCGTGACATTATCAGAAATGGCGTTCGAAAATTCAGATATTGAGGAAACAGAGGAATATGGGAGCTATCAAGTGGAATCACTCGAGTATGACTACACTCTAGCAAATATCGAACATAACGAAGAAGGAGCATACAGCGATGAATCGGAAGGGCCTGAGACAGTCTCTAAACTGTTAACGATGGTCAAGATAGACGTCACGGCAGTTGACGAAGAGTAGCGATATATCCCCATCCATTCAACCAAGGAACAGCCGGTAGTAGTAATATATTAACTAACAATCCCTCCACTCGACGGTACGGCCACGTTCCGGGCGTGCGGCGTGCGCCGTTCCGGGCTTTCGCTGGGTCCGTTGCGTCTCGCTCCGGTCACGCTTGCCCGCGACCGCCACCTCGTGAGACCGCCCCAGAGGAGGACAGGCCTCACTCAGCTGGGCCACGATCTCGAAGTTCTGCTAAGAGCGCAGGCCACGAGAGGTCGAGATCGAACAGATTCGAGCGGAGGTTCCAGCTCCACGGGGCTGGTTCGTCGGGATCGTACGCTACCGACGTCGCTTCGAGTGATTCGACAGAGCCACCGAACAGTTGATCTGTCGGTCTATCCGAGTTCGCGGGCCATTCTCGGTAGAAGTCAATTGTTTTCGGTTCCGTCTTGTAGAAGGCCAGTGACGTGAGCCGCTTCATTTCCGGATCGATGTCTTTGCCCGTGTGACCGATCACGATGACGAGCTCGACGCCGAGTTTGCTCATCCGCTTGAGCAGCGGAGACCACTGGGTTGCGACGTCGCGGGAGTTCGTCCGTGCGTCGAAGTGAGTAGATCCTTCGTCGATCACGACCGCTTTCGGAACGTCGCGATTCTCCAGCAGCGACAGTGCGAGATCGTGGCAGGTGGTCACCCGTTCGTCGACGATTCCAGCACGGGCGTTGCTCAGGATGAGTAGATCATCCCAGAGCGTCCGACCGAGCTCGACGAGCAGCCACGCGGAATTTGTCTTCCCAGTGTTCGGATCACCGGCAGCGAGGACCGTCGTCAGTGCGCCGTCGCGATCGAGTTCGTCGAGGATCGAAGCCGGGAGTGTGAGGGCGCTGGCATCGAGATCCTGTTCCGTAATCCCGACGAGGTACGACATTGCTTCGCCGTCGCCCTGTTTGACCGCTTTGGTGGCGCTCTCCGATCGAAGGTGTGCGTCGACGACTTGGCCGAGCTGCGTCTCCTCGAATGCGCCGAGTTCTTCGTTGATCGGCTCATCGTGGAGGAATGAGAGTACGCTGTGATCTTCCTCAGAGAGCGGGAGACCAGCGTGTGAGAGCAGTCCGGCCTCGTTGTCCATCCGACCGCGTGCCTGCTCGAAGAGCTTCGCAGCCGTCAGTAGCCGTTCGTCTACGTCAGTCATCGGCAGCAGCCTCCGTTTGCTTCGAGGCAGATGCGTCCGCAGCGGATTCGACGGTCTCCTCGAATTCTTCGAGCGGATCGTCGTCCCGACCCTGTACGTGGCGGTCGAGATCGAACTGTTCAATCGCGTCGTCGATCGCGCGATTGATGGATTCACCCTGATCGGGGAGCGTGGATTTCTCGAAGGTCTGGACCACGGAGAGGACTGCCTGTCTCGTGGCAGATCGAACGATCGAGAACACTTGTGTCTCGATCGCGAACCCTCGCTGGGCATCTTCTTCGAGGACGTTCCGCAGTTCGTGAACTTTCGACAACGCGGTCATCAGCTCCCGATCATCGAGTGTTCCGGGCCAGACACCGCTGACTGTGTTCGCTTCGAGATCGACGTTCTTCCCGAATGCGAGCGAGGGACTGGACCAGTAGAGCTGTCCGTCGACGACTTCCACCTCGGACCAGCGGGGGCGCGGCCAGCGGTAGATTCCGGCACCGTCGAGGTCGAGCAGATCGACGTCGACGAGCCAGACCCAGCCGGGGCCGTCGAACAGATCCGCGGCGCGGCCAGCGGTCCACCGCCCGAGGGTGAACGTCGAGACGATGAACGCGATTCCGCCGATTTTGACCGTTCGAGGGATGCCGGTACCAGTGACGAGCAGGACGGCGACCGCGACGAGCGCAGCAGCGCCGAGGAGGTACTTCCCGCGGACGACGAGCCAGACGAGCGCGCGGAACCACCGAGGATCCTGTGGCCCGTTCGAGTGTCCAGCGCGGGTTTCCTCAGCAGTCGTCTCGCGGGGTTCGTCGCGATCAGCGGGTTGTTCGTCGGACATTACGCGACACGCTCCCCATCCTTGTTGACCGCAGAGCGTTCGAGGACGAGCCTGTACAGGACCATCAGCGCGACACCAGCAGCGGACGCCGATGCAGCATCCCGTACGTCAGCGCCCGACCACGGACCTGAGAGGAGTGCCGAGCCTTCCGTCGTCTTGACGAAGTGTAGTTCGCCGTTCTGACGAGAGAGATCCGTCGAGATCCAGACGCGACTATTCGGCGGTGCTTCGATCTGCACCTCAGTCCGTTGGCCGGGGTTGATGTTCGCGGTTTGGAACGTGGCCGTCCCGGTCGAGGCATCAGTGTCCTCGATGACGAGCAGCTGCACCGGCGCGTACCGTTGCGATTCGAACGTGAGTGTCAGGACGCCTGAGTCTCGATTGTATGATTTCTCGACGAGGTTCGTGCGATCGTCAACCGCGAGCATCGACGTGGAATTCTCCGCGTTCGTCGGGGTGGCCGTCGTCGTCGGTTGTTCAGTTGACTGCGCCGCCGCTGGTGGCGCGACGAGCAGCGCGAGCAGTACCATCGCTATGAGTGTGAGTTTGTGGTTCATATCGTGAAGCGGGTAGGGGTAAGAGGGAGTTCGCTACCAGAAGGAGATCGCAGACCACGACCAGTCGGGAATACCGAGAGTATTCGCGATGAGGTCGAGGCCAGTGGCGACCACGTCGACGCCCGCGGCTTCGAGACCGAGGACGATCAGCGCGATCGCGGCGATCTGCCTGATTGGTAGGAGTGACGCGAGGAGCCAGTACATCTTACTGGTCTTTCCTCCCGAGCAGCAGGGCTGCTCCGGCGAGTGCAGCGACGGCGATGATGGTATTCTGACCGAGGCCGAGGCCACCAGAGCCACCGCCTCCAGTTGGCTCGCGTGCTTCGATCTCCTTGCGGAGGTCGATGAGCTGCTGCTGCATCTCGTTGACCTCCGAAGTGTTGGCGGTCTTGTAGACGTATTTGGTGGTGTTGACCTGCGTAACGTTGGTTCCGTCCTTCGCCCGCATCTGGTCGACCGTAAAGGTCTCACTGTCCTCGATGTCGATCTTCTGGCCGTCGACCGTGGCGATGAAGACCGGGCCGGTTATGTTCGAGGTGTTGTACGTAGTGCCAGTATCCCATCCGCCGCCCGGAGCATTCCGGGCGAGCAGGATGCCGGTATAGGTGTCACCGTTCGTAGTAACATCCATCGTACCAGACGACGACATATTGGGAGTATCGAAGCCCATCATCGTCAGCGCCGCCGTGGAATCGTACAGGGAACTGTCGTTCTGGGTCCCTTCAGTCGCATACTCGAACATCGCAGTGTTCGCGCTGATAACGTCGGAGGCATTGATTTCGCCAGAGTCGAAGTCACCGTAGGTGGCGTTGACGAAGTTCTCAGACTCGGTATGGAGATCAGTTCTAGTGTTCTCCATCTCAGTCCAAGCGTCGAGGTATGGCCACGGGTTGAGAGCATCGTGCCATTCGTAGGTGTCAGTAGGCGGCTCAACGAACAGAGCACCGCCGTTATGATCGTACCAACCGTCATGCCATTCGACTCGGGAAAGAGAACCTCCATCATATCGTTGAGGCGTCCAGTAGGCATCGACAGCGTTTGAACGATGCATCTCGAACTGACGGACCTCTACCTCAGTCCCATTAGCGAGAGTGACAGTGTGATTAGACCACGATGGATCAACTAACTCGCCATCATAGGAGTTGCGCAGGAGGTTGTTATTTACTCCAGACTCATTCTCAGCAGTCTCGTCGAGATATTCCATATTGGTGACGTGGGAATCCCATCGGTGGATGAGATTCATTTGCATCGTCGAATAATACTCGTCGATGGCTGCCTTCGCTTTCGACTTCGCTAGAGATTCAGACGAGCCATTCTGGTAGGCTTCAGCAACAGCGACTTGCATCTTCATCCACGCGACAGACTCCGAATCCTGCACGTAGTTCAGCTGCGTCGTGGTGAACTGATCGCCAGCAGCATCCTCAGCTAGGGCGGAATTGTAAATATCAACCGCCGTTTGGTTGCCATCAGACTCCTTCATCGATTCAATCTGATCGTTCGGGTCCTCCGAACAGATGGACGCATCGGAGCCAGAGACAGCGTTGTAGAAGGTGACGCCGATGAAGTAGTTGATGCCCTCGCAGGTGGCATCGCTCGCGGAGAACGCAGACGCGGGCGCGGCGACCCCAGAGGAGAGCACGAGGAACGCGGCGAAGATCGCGAAGATGCGCTTACGCATCCGGATCCCCCCGGAGTTGTCGTATTTCTTCGTCAGTCAGTCCCTCGGGCAGCTCGTCGCGATCGCGCACCAGTTCATCGACCGCGTAGACCATCCCGAACGCGAGTGGGATCGAGACGATCAGCGTGCCAGAGCCATCATAGACCGTGAGGTCCGTGATGACTGAGGCGATCGTCGAGAAGCCAGCGCCGAGGACGACCGAAATCGCCGCGGACGCGCGGCTCATAGAACGCCCTCCGTCACGAGTTTCGAGAGCGCGGCGAACGCCGTCACCGCTGCTCCGAGCAGTACCACTGTCCGATCGTGTCGTTGAAAAACTGAAATCATAGTCGGGTACCTCAGCGGACTGCCACGAACCAGCCGAAGATCGTGACAGCGAAGGCGATTTGTGCGCCGAGCGGGCTGGTGCCGCCGAGATCGTTAATGAACGTCGCTACTTGGTCGACGTACTGATACCCGAGCGTCGTCGCCGGGACAGCAGCGATCGCGATCTTCTCCCAATCCTCGTAGTTCTCGAAGCGGCGCGTCTCGCTCGACATAAACGCGGCCGCGTAGACGAGGATGCCCGCCAGCGCCGCGTGTTCAGCCGTGAGCGAGTAGTTCGAGAGCCAGACCAGCGTGATCTCAGTGATCCCGCCGAACTGGTACAGCGAGGTGGCGACGAACGCGACGGAGAAGATCGCCGGAAGCGTCTTGAGAGACGCGTACTCACCGAGCGCGTTCGAGATCGTTCGCTTGTGGGTCGTCATCGGAGATCACCCACTCATACGCCGGATTTCGCAAATGTTGAACTCGACCTCTTCATCAGCTCCGGGAGGAGTCCACGTCCGGGTTTCCTCAGTCTTCTTAAACCCGAGGACGAGCCCCTCAGCGGATCCGTGCTCATCCGCGAGAATGTCGAGTTGGCGATCAAACTGGTTGTTCGAGAACATCACCACGACGTCCCCGAGACCGCGAGCGATTTCGAGAACGTCGTTGTCGTAGTCTTGTGTTTCCTGACGCTTGCGCAGCTCGCCCACGACGGACTCGCCTGCGTCAAGTTCTATCCATTCAGCATCGTCGTCACCGGACCGGTCCGGCGTGTCGACGGGCTCCATATCGTCGAAGTTTGGGGTTTCGGTTGACATCTGCAGTTGTACATACTATTGGTAATAAAATACCAAAATCGGAATCGGGGTGAAAGTAATAATCGTATCAATATACTCCGTATTATTAGAGAGTCTACCAGTGACCAGCCTAACCAGAGTATCAGACGCAGCCTAAGACTCTCTGTGGACGCAAGTGCGGGCCACTTTCCGCTGCTCAATTCCGTGGACACGACCGAGGTGGTCAGCCATCTGCTCCCCATACAATCTAAGGCCGCAGTCGCACCGATACCAAGCGTCATCCGTGGCGATCCCGGCAAATCGTTCTCGGTAATTCGTTGTTTCTACGAATTCCATTCCACCACCGCCGGATGCATTGTACTCCTCGCCATCGACGGTTATAGATACTAGCTCCCAAGTCGGAAACATCCAGTGAGGTTCGTCAATTCCGAATCCGACAGCAGAAGAGGGATCCGTCGAAGCCTCTGATCGAACTTCCCGAACAACGTCGACATGTTCAAACGCATTGTACTTCGCAGCTAACTCCAAGTCAGTGAGATCTTTATGAGCGTGTGCGACAAGCTTGATGCGGCTTCGAACTTTCGTTCTCGCCGTCGATTCTCCCAAAGTAGCCGCTCCCGCAGCTGTCGGCCATCGTTTACGGAGCTCTTCTTGCCGTGCTTCGTCAGTCCGTAGTTCTTCGCCACCATCGGCCACAGAGGGGCCTGTATCGGGGGATGACAATCTGTGCCCCGCCAAGGTTTGAGATTGATTTATATCATGAGAGGAACCACAGCAGGCACAGACGATCTGCTCACCATCTTTACGAACTTTTTCGCCGTGAGAACGTATCTGGTCTGATTTCTCCGATTCTGCTCTCTGCCGGCAGGCATCAGCTTTTGCGGCTATCCGAGCCGCCTCAGACCGTGAGACTGTCCGGTAGTTAGCAGCAGTGGCCGCAGCTGCCCACGCTTGGTATGTTGGACTCCGATCAAGGAGATCAGTCGGCTCGATCGAGCAATAACCCGCTACGTATGCAGCGACGTCCTCTAATTCATCAGGCTCGCGTATCTCGATTGAATTCGGCCCGTGGGCCTCCTCACCTGCCCAATCGTTCGCGTCGACGTGTTTCTCAACAATCGGTCGGAGGTCAGACTCGGATACCTCCCCATCAATCACTAAAACAATGTGTTCGTGCCCATAGCACTCGTTTATTCCAAGGGTTCCGCGCTTTCCTGTATGGGGTTCCGCCCGGCGATCGTATTGCCATTCATCAGCGTCAAATCCGAGTGATCTAAGTGTATTCCGCATTTGATGATACACCGATTCCCATGACGAGCGAAGTGCCTCAAGGTGATCGACTGGACCGACACGGACCCCATCAGGCTTTGATGATGCGGATAGAGTGATGAGGGCAATCCGAGGAGAATCGAAACTTGGAGCCGTCTCACCGCCGGATGGTCGCTCACCTCCTGTTAGCTCGCGAAGCCACGCATCTAATTGCGCTGCATACTTTTTCTGGTAGGATTTTGACCAGCGGGTTTGTGCGTCAACGTGGTATTCTTCGGTGTCATTCAGATATCGCTTTTCTAAATTTATCGTTGTTTTAGTCACCTCAACGTGCCGTTCGAGTAGGGTTTGCACGGCACTGGCCCACGTATATGGGGAGACCTCGCCGTCAGTTATGCCCGTAGGACTATCGAGATCGAAGGGAAGCCCTTCGCTCTGTGATTGAGATAACCGGAGGTCTTCCTCCCATTCTACAGATTCGACAGTAGCGTATTCACGTCGGAGTCTAACTTGGTCACCTGTAGCAAGATCGAGGCGGGAGCGCTCGGGATACTTCTTCACGAATTCGCGTACACAGCGTTGAATGCGCTCCTCATCAGATGCCGGAGAATCGGCCGTAGGGGTTTTTACAGACTTGTTCTCATTGCTGTGCCGAGAGGACGACAAGTCGGTTTTCGAGACTTCACCTGATTCTTCCCCTGTGCTCATAGGTGAGAAACGGGTTCAGATCCACCAGCGTCCTCTACCTCGCTACGAACCGCCGGCTGAGAAGGAAGCAGAAAGCTAGAACGGAGTGCAAAGGCAACCCACACGAGACCCGGATGCAGTTGATCGATGGGATCACCTCGATCAGGAACCGGGACCGAGTGACAGCTCCGACACTCTCGATACCGGGTGCAGGATTCAGTACGGTGATTAACGCAGGATTCCAGACAACTCCGGCATTTGTACCGAATCAGACCGTTTACGATGTGTTTCGCTAACATCGCTGCCCCCCATCGGCGCGAGCGATGCGTTGGCGGCCTTCCGATCGGTGTACCCGGTGGTGTTGCTCGTGCTCGTCGGAATTGAGTAGCGAGACATTCGAGGGACGGTTATCCCACCGAATCCGGTTTCCGTGATGGACGTGGTACTCACCGTCTGAGAAGACGAGATACGGGTCCGCACCATCAGAGATACAGAGCAGCTGGTGGACGTAGACGTACCGCTCTTTCCGGTCAGCAGGATCCCACGCTCGCCAACGTTCGTAGCCGTCGCTTCTCGTCTCGAAGCGAGCGGGCCGGGTCACGACCGCTCACCTCTGATAATCTGAGCGGAGAGCCTACACCAGAAACAGGAATGAGTATACCGGGGCTGCGCCTCTTGGGTGAGACGCTTCATACCGACCACCCCAGAGAGCCGCCAGAACCGGCAATTTCAGCCGGTTCATACTTAATGAGTATGGGACCGCCCGGATTTGAACCGGGGTCACGGGCACCCAAGGCCCGAAGTATACCAGGCTAACCCACGGTCCCGCAC
>Ga0207720_101156_pt1 | contig 10801 bp, 10 predicted proteins | sample A23P2SouthBayCA_2_FD_187751 | JGI IMG/M metagenome (GOLD analysis project Ga0207720, IMG submission 187751) | Aerobic enrichment media microbial communities from Eden Landing Ponds, California, USA - A23 E3 (2) (SPAdes) | ecosystem: Environmental > Aquatic > Marine > Unclassified | place...
CGATCGTGATGGCGCCGCCTAACAGCAAGATGACCGACTTGACGACGGCGATGGCGAGTTCGGTTTCGTTCATAGCTCGTCCCCCATCGCGGACCAGATGTCCGCGAGCCGTTCGTCGGCGCTCCGGGACGGTCGGTCGACGGCGACCGAGAAGGTGTCGTCGTCCTCGATCGCGATCAGCACGGTCTCGAAATCGCGTTCGTAGGTCGTCGTGCGGCCGCCTTCCGGATTGATAGTATCGCGCTCCCGGAGGAGGGCTGCCGAACCGAGACGGTCGAGCTTGCGGTACAGTGTCGATTTCGGGATGTCACAGGCGTCGATGAGTTCGGTCGCGGTCATGGGTTCGGCGGTCTCCCGGAGGATCGCCCGGCAGTCGGGGTCGTTCAGTGATTCGAGTACGGCCGTCAGCGGGGGCTCGTCCGGCGCCGGCGCTGACTCCTCCGCCATTACTCGCGGTTGGAGACGCGGGTGGATATGCTATCCGGTTGGATACGAGTTCGGTTCGCGGGCGCGTCGGGCGCCGTCGGCGACCACTGGACGGGGGCTCCGTTCGTGTGGTGGCCGTCGGCCGCGTCGTCGACGATCACCCGTCGTGGTCGGCGTACACGTCGAGCAGCTCCTGGTAGCGGTCGCGGATCGTCACCCTGCTCACGTCCGCGACGTCGCTCACGGCCGCCTGCGTGAGCGATTCGTTCGTCAGCGTCGCCGCGGCGTAGACGGCGGCGGCAGCCAGCCCTGACGGGCTCTTGCCGCTGTGTCGGTTGGCTCGTTTCGCGACCGCGAGCAGTTCGGTGGCTCGCCGCTCGGCCTCGTCGCTGAGGGCGAGGGCGGACGCGAACTGCGGGACGTACTGGGCCGGGTCCTCCGGCTCGATAGCGAGTCCGAGTTCGGCCTTGAGATAGCGGTACGCTCGCTCGATACGCCGCTGGGAGACGCGGCTCACGTCGGCGAACTCGGTCACCCGTCGGGGCGCGCCGTGCTGGCGGACGGACGCGTACAGCGCCGCCGTCGCCATCCCCTCGATCGAGCGTCCAGGGAGCAGTTCGTCTTCGACGGCTCGCCGATAGAGGACGCCGGCGGTTTCGCTGACCGACTCGGCGAGGTCGAGCGCCGAAGCCATGCGGTCGATCTCGCCGAACGCCTGTTTGAGGTTGCGCTCCTGGGCGTCTTTCGTCCGGAACCGCTCGTTCCAGGTGCGCAACCGCTCCATCCGCGTCCGTTGTCGCTGCGAGAGGGGCGACCCGTAGGCGTCCTTGTTCTGCCAGCCGATGTTCGTGCTGAGCCCTTTGTCGTGCATGAGCTCGGTCATCGGGGCGCCGACCCGGCTCTTCTTCTCGCGGTCGTCGCCGCCGAAGTCGCGCCACTCGGGGCCGCGGTCGATCTCGTCGGTTTCGACGACGAGCCCGCACGCGTCGCAGGTCGTCTCGCCGCTTGCCTCGTCGTGTGTGACCTGCCCGTCGCACTCCGGACACGACGCTTCGGCGGTCGACTCGTCGCGCGCCTCGGAGCGGCGCGTTCGTTCGGGGTCGGACTCGAATCTCGTCCGTGTCATTGTGGGGGACTCCAGGAACGGGGCTGCGATCTATGTTCCCAGGTACCACCACTATCGGGGGGGTATAAGATGAGGATGCGGCGGCGTCCCAGCGACTGGGACACCACCCGACTATTATGCTTCTCGGGCGCTGAACGTACTCGATCGGCGATCGTCGCGGAGCGAACCGAACCGTTTTCCGCCGTCGTCCCACAGCGAGGACATGGATCTCTCCGTCGTCGATCTCTCTCCCGTTCCCGACGCGGGCACGGCGACCGAGGCGTACGCGAACACCGTCGAGGCCGCACAGCGAGCCGAGCGGCTGGGCTACACACGGTTCTGGGTGGCCGAACACCACGGTCGCGCCGGGACGCTCGCGGGGACGACGCCCGAGGTGCTCCTGGGCCACCTCGCGGCCGAGACCGACGCCATCCGACTGGGCTCGGGCGCGGTCCTGCTCAACCACTACAGCCCGCTGAAGGTCGCCGAGCAGTTCGGCGCGCTGGACGCGCTCGCGCCGGGCCGCGTCGACGCCGGCCTCGGGCGCGCGAACGGCTCGCCCGCCGTCGACCGAGCGCTCGGGACCGAGCGCCACGTCGAAGACCCCGACGGCGACCACGCCGAGAAAGTCGAAGCGGTGGTCTCGCACCTCTACGACGAGTACCCCGACGACCACCCCTACAGCGATATCGAGATCCCGGCCTCGACCGAGGGGCCGGCGGTCCCGTGGGTGCTGGGGTCGAGCCCGTCGAGCGCGGAGATCGCGGCCGAACTCGGCCTGCCCTACTGCTTCGCGGCGTTCATCCGTCCACAGTTCGCGACCCACGCCTTCGAGACCTACCGCGAGGCGTTCGAACCCTCGGAGCTGACCGGCGGGATCGACGAGCCCCGAGCCATGGTCGCCGTCAACGCGCTCTGCGCCGAGACGGACCGGGAGGCCGCTCGACTGCGGTCGGTCACCGAGGCGGTCTTCCGGCGAATGGCCCGCGGCGAGGTCGGGGCCCCGCCTACCGTCGAGGAAGCGATCGACGAACTCGGTGGGGTGCCCGAGCCGACGCCCGCGCGGCTCGACGCCGACGAGTGGCCCCGGGCGATCTCGGGGAGTCCGGAGACGCTGGCCGGCCTGCTCGACCAGCTCGCCGACCGCGTCGGTGCCGACGAAGTGATGATCCAGCAGTCCGCGCCCACCCACGAGGACGCGCTGCGATCCCACGAGTTGCTCGCCGACGGCGTCGACCTCGACGGTCGGTGACCGGCCGGGGCGGTCCCGACGGGCGGACCGACGCCACCCGGTGACATCGACGCCGCCTGAACTACATGTGTCCCCGAGCCCGATATCGAGGGGATGACCGACACCGACGAGACGGACGGGCCCGTCGTCCCGGAGACGGCTCGGATGGGCCGGGTGGCGCTGACCGTCGCCGACCTCGACGCGACGGTCGCGTTCTACCGCGACGTGGTCGGACTCGCCGTTCAGGCCCGGAACGAACGGGCGGCGACGCTCGGCGCCGGCGGATCGCCGGTGCTCGAACTGCTGGCGGACACGGACGCGCCGACCACGGACCGGACACAGGCGGGGTTGTTCCACACCGCCGTTCGGGTCCCCGACCGGGCGGCGCTGGGGGCCGCGCTCGAACGGATCCGCGACGGCGGGGCGCTCGACGGCGCCTCGGACCACTACGTCAGCGAGGCGCTGTACTGCACCGACCCCGAGGGAAACGGGGTGGAGATATACACGGACCGGCCGCGTGAAGAGTGGCCCCGAAACGACGACGGGGCGGTCGAGATCGGCACCGTCCCGCTGGACCTGGACGCCCTCGCCGCCGAGTCCGACGGCGCGGAGGCGGCACCGTCCGGGACGGACCTTGGCCACGTCCACCTGGAGGTCGCTTCGCTCGACCGGGCGCGGGCGTTCTACGCCGACACCCTGGGGCTGAACGTGCAGACGGAGACGCGGGGCGCCTCGTTTCTCGCGGCCGGCGGCTACCACCACCACGTCGGGATCAACGTCTGGAACGGCCGGAGCGACCCGGCCGGCGGTCGCGGTCTGGCGTGGTTCGAGTTCCTGCTGCCCGACGCCGAGGCGGTCGCGAGCGCTCGCCGCCGACTGTCGGCCGCCGACGTTCCGGTGACCGATCGCGAATCGGGCTTCGAGGTGCGTGACTCGGACGGGATCGCCGTCCGGATCCGGGCCCGGGCGCCGCGGGAGTCGTAGAGCGCTCGCGCGGTCGGGCGTCCGGACAAGGCTTATAACTGACTAACCGGTTAGTAACGGTATGGACAGATCGGTTTCACAGAAGCGGCCGTGGCTCGCCGCGGTGCTCGGGGTGCTCGCGACGGGGCTCGGGCACGTCTACCTCCGACGAGTACGTCGGGCGGCCGGGTGGCTGGTCGCGCTGCTGGGCGTGAGTTTCCTGTTCGTGGACGGAGCGGCGCTGACGGCGCTGGTCAGCGGTGACCCGGTCGACCCGCTCGCGGTCGCGCCCGTCGTCTTCGTCGGCGCTCTGAGCGTGATCGACGCCTATCTCGTCGCCCGAGCTCAGAACGCACTCGCGCGGCTCACCGCGACGCCGGACGGGCAAGTCACGCACTGTCCGAACTGCGGTCGGGAACTGGACCCGAGCATCGACTTCTGCCAGTGGTGTACGACCGACCTCTCGGGCATGGCGATCGAACCGGCCGACCCGGCGGACGAGTCGGACGACTGACCGGCCTCGTCAGGTCAGCGCGGCGTCGACGTACTCCGCGGCGGTCCGTCGGGCGGTTTCGAGCGCTCCGGGCTCGTCGAGGACGACGGCCCGGGTGCGGGCGCCGTCGACGATCGTCATCAGGCCGCGCGTCACGTGGTCGGCGTCGACGTCGTCGAACTCGCCCTCGTCGATCCCGTGGTTTATGACCGCCTTGATCATGTAGCGGATGTACTCGTCGTTCCCGCGGAAGCGCTCGCGGAAATCGGGCTTGTACGGCGCCTGCGAGCGCATCTCGAGCATCGCGACCGACAGGTCGCGGTGCTCTTCGGCGGCGAAAATCAGCTCGTCGAGGAGCAGGTCGAGGCGCTGGTGAGGGTCGGTCGTCTCCACGTTCCGTATCGTGTCGACGAACCGTTCGAGCAGGTAGTCGAGGAACGCGACGAGCAGCTCGTCTTTCGTGTCGTAGTGGTAGTGGATCGCGGCGGTCGACTTCCCGTACTCCGCGGCGATCCGCTTGATCGTGAGGTCGGCGTACCCGTGCTCCCGGAGCGCCCGATACGTCGCCCGCATGATATCCGCTTTCGGCTCCGAGAAGCTCCCCTCCGTTGGATCGGCCATCGGCTATGGGTTCCGGGCTCGTCGTGTTAACAGTTGTGACCGCTCCATCAGGTCCCCGGCAGAGATACCGACCGATCAGCCCGTATGGGCGTAAGATTCGTCGATAGACCTCGACAACGCGGCGCTCCCGAGTCCAAACGTTTTTGACTAACTAGTTAGTAAGTTCGATACCGACCGATGGACGACGACGCAGCGACGGAGATCCTGGCGGCGACGCATCGAGCGCTCTGCGACCGGGGCTACGCCGACGTGACGCTGGCGGACATCGCCGCGGAGGCCGACCGGAGCAAGGGACTGATCCACTACTACTACGACGACAAAGAGACGTTGTTCGCGGAGTTTCTGGACTACCTCTACGAGCGCTACACCGAGCGGATCGAGGCGGTCGCGGGCGAGACGCCGCGCGAGCGACTCGTCGGGCTCTTCGAGACGGTCCTCGCCGACGAAGCGGGGGCCGCCGGCGAGCAGTTGCGGACGGCGATGCTGGCGGTGAACGCGCAGGCGCCCGACGACGACGCGATCCGAACGCGACTGAAGCGGTTCGACGCGTTCCTCCTCGAACGGGTGGAGTCGATCGTCGCCGACGGCGTCGAAACCGGCGCGTTCGACGACGACGTCGACCCGGCGGTCGCGGCCGAGTTCCTCGTGACGGCGGTCTCCGGCGCGCACGCGCGGCGGGCGGCCGTCGACCGGTCGCCCGACCGGCTGGCCGAGAGGATGACGCGCTACGCCGAGCGCCACCTGGTCGCCGACGGACCGTCGGAGGTGCCTAGCTGATGGGCCTTCGCAGCCGGCTCGACGCCCTGTTCAAGGGGCCCGAGGACTTCGACCTCACGTCGGGCGGGATCGGCAAGCCCCTCTTTTTCCTCGCGATGCCGATCGTCGTCACGAACCTCTTCCAGACGGCCTACAACCTGGCGGACACGTTCTGGCTCGGCCAGTACAGCACGGACGCGCTGGCGGCGATCAGCTTCGCGTTCCCGATGGTCTTTCTCCTCATCTCCTTCGGGACCGGCATCTCCGTCGCCGGGAGCGTCCTCGTCGCGCAGTTCACCGGCGCCGGCGAACCCCGCGAGGCCGAGTACGCCGCCTCCCAGACGGTCACGTTCGCGGCGATCGTCTCGCTGATCCTGGGCGTGATCGGCTACTTCGTCGTCGGCGAGTTCCTCTCGCTGATGGGCGCCTCACAGGACGTGTTGCCGCTGGCGTCGAGCTACATGGAGGTCATCTCGCTGGGTCTGCTCTTTATGTTCGGCTTCTTCGTGTTCATCGCGCTCATGCGGGGCTACGGCGACACGATCACGCCGATGCTGGTGATGTTCGGGTCGGTCGTCCTCAACATCGTCCTCGACCCGTTCCTCATCTTCGGGTGGACGGTCGTCGAGTCGGCGCCGCTGGTCGGGACGGTGAGCTTCCCGGAGCTCGGCATCCAGGGCGCGGCCGTCGCCACCGTCTTCTCCCGCGGGCTCGCGCTGGTCGTCGGGTTGGCGATCATGTTCCGGGGCCACCGGGGCGTCCAGATCCACCTCGGCGACATGGTTCCGGACCTGTCGTATCTCGGCCGGCTCGTCCGGATCGGCTTGCCGGCGTCGGTCGAGGGGATGGGCCGGGCGCTGTCGATGAACCTGCTGTTGTTCGTCGTCGCCACGTTCTCCGACCCCGTCGTCTCCGCCTACGGCATCGGGACGCGCGTCTTCTCGGTCATCGTCCTGCCGGCCATCGCCGTCGCCCGCGGCGTCGAGACGATGACTGGCCAGAACGTGGGCGCGGACAGGCCCGAACGGGCCGAAGCGGCCGCCAATCTCGCGGCCAAAGTCCTGTTCGGCATCCTCACGCTCGCGGGCGTCGTCGTCTTCCTCGCGCCCGAGCCCATCGTCTCGGTGTTCGTCGGTGCCGACCAGGCCAACGCCGATCGCGTGGTCGAAGTCGGCGCGCAGTTCCTCCGCTACGTCGCCCTGACCTTCGGATTCATCGGGATCACGCGGGCCTACACCGGGAGCTTCCGCGGCGCCGGCCGGACGCTCACCGCCGCGGCCATCTCCGTCCTGATGCTCGGGGTCGTCCGGTTCCCGATCGCTTGGTTCGCCGCCGGCCCGCTCGGCGAGGCGGGGATCTGGCTCTCCTTCGCCGTCTCGAACGTCGTCGGCGCGGTCGTCGCCGTCCTGTGGTACCGCCGCGGCACCTGGAAAGGCGCCGAACTGACCGAGGAGAACGTCGACGTCGAGCCGGCGACCGTCGAGGGCTCGGCGGGCGACGACTGACGGCGGCTCCCGACCGCAGGCGGCGACCGAGTGGAGCGGATGCCCCATCCGTTCGGGAAATTGATTTATACTGTCGGATGACACTACCTGCTATGGGTCTGTTCGACGCGATCCGCGGGCTGTTCGGCGGGGACGAGGGGAGCCGGGCGAATTCGAACGACGGGACGGGCACCAGGGGCGCGAGTGACGAACGGGACCGACCGAATTCGACGGGCGGGTCGGATCGGTCGGCGTCGGGGGACCGGTCGGAATCGGCATCGACGGGCCGACCGGAGCCGACGGGGCAACCGGATCGACCGGAGTCGACGGGTGAGGAGACCGACCGGGTGATCGAGGATCGGAGCGCGTTCGGGGCGTCCGATCACGTTCCGCCCGGCTGTCTGGTGGGGGACTCGGTCGCGGATCTCAGAGAGATGGCCGACGACTACGCCGACACCTGGGGGGAGTTCGGGCCGACCGACTACTCGGTCGACTCGATCCGCGGGGTCGACGAGATGTTCGCCAGCCAGCAGGAGCGGGCCAACTGGCTGGCGATCGACCTCGACGACGGCCGGACGGGCGGGTTCGCGCCGATGGCCGCCCAGCCGGCGTGTTACTTCGGGGCGGTGTTGGTCCGGAACTACGACGCCGAGTGGGTGCTCGACGCCGACTACGGCTGGGCGCTCGCCTTTGGCGGCGAGACGATCGTGAACCTGTTCGGCACCGCTCACGGCGCGCTCGACGCCGACCCGCCGTTCGTCCGGATGCACGACACGTTCGTGGAGAACTACGGGCTCGACGGGACCCCGCTCGACCCGAGCGGCGAGCGGTTGACCGAGCGCCGCCAGTCCGGCGGCGTCGACCCCGAGGCCGTCGACGACGAGGCGCTCTCGGAGGCGGCCGAGAGCGAGGAGCCGACGGCCGAGCAGATGCGGGAGTTCGCCGCGGACTTCGTCGAGAGCCACGCCGACTACGACCTGGACTACTCCGTCGAGTCGCTGTCGGTCGTCGACGACGTGTTCGACGAGCACTTCCGGACCGACGAGTTCGCCGACGCGCGACTCGGTGGCACCGACGACGAGGCCTCGATCGTCCTGACCGCCACCGTCAGCGAGGCCGGCGGCTACTTCGGCGAAGTGCTCAGACGCCACTCCGACGCCGAGTGGCGACGCCGCGAGGACGACGGGCTGAAACTTGAGTTCCCGCTGGGCGAGGCCGACGTCCGCATCGACCCGATGGCGACCGCCAGTTCGGTCGTCGAAGACGACGGGTCGTTCGCGGCGTCGTACGCCGACCTCACCGAGAGCGTCGACGCCGTCCGGGCCGAACTCGACGGAGCCGACGGCTGAAGCGGACTCGGCCGCGTCGTCCAGTCGGCGGTCGGGCGGTCGAGCAGCTGGACAGTCGGCTGCCGCCCGGCGGTTTCAACAGCTATACAAACGCCGCCGGAGAACAACGGCGCCATGAGTTCCGGATCGGCCTCGTCGGCCCCGTTCGGCGCCGCCGCGCGGTGGGTGTCCGGGCGGGACCAGCTCCCGCTGTCGTTCCGCGCCGTCGCCCGCTTTTACGCCCGGACGGGCGAACTCGACCTCACGGCGCTGCGGATCAAGTCGTGGGTCGACGACACCCTCGAAGCGTTTCTCGACGACGCCTACGGCGCTATCGAGGCCGAACTCGAGGCCGAACTCGGCTACGAGGACGTCGACTTTCGCTACGAGACGAAGCTGACGCTGCCCGTCGAGCTGACGCTTGGCTATCTCTATCGCCGCGCGCTCGACGAGAGCGACGGCTACAACCCGGTCACCGACGAACCGACGCGCTCGAAGGATGAAGTCGTCCGGTCGTTCGTCGGTGGGACGGACCCGGCACGGCGCGAGCGACTGCGCCGCGAGGCTGCCGACCAGATCGAGTTCGTCGGCCGCGTCGAGCGGGTCGCACGCCTCTGCACCGAAGCCCTGCTCGACGGCGACATGCGCGACGCGATCAACGACGCGGAGTTCGAGGACTTCGAGACCGATCCGCCGCTATCCGACGACGAACGCGAGCGAGCAGCTCGGGTCGCCCAGTCCACCCTGCGCGACCGCGTCGAGTCCCAGATGGCGCGATTCCCCGAGTCGGTCCGGGAGGCCTACGAGTCCGCGGTCGCCGAATCCAACACCCACCAGGCCGACGACGAGCACTTCCGCGCGCTGATGGCGCGAGCGCTCGGCGAGGGCGGCGACGAGAGCGGGGACGGATCGAGTTCGGTCGCCGAGACGCCCGCCGGCGCCGCCGAGCGGATCGAGGCGGAGTACAAGTTCGCCGAGTTTGAGGGTGAGGCGGGGTCGCTGACGGCGGAGGAGCAGGGCTGGCCCTACTGCAAGACACAGTACGAGCGGGTCGGCGTCATCTACGAGGGGATGATCGAGATGTTCCGGGCGGCCGGCATCCCTATCGAGCCGTCGTTCGAGCACGCGGTCGTCCTGGCTATCGTCGGGGCGCAGGTCTGGCTCGACGACGTGGACGACTTCGCGGCCGACCGCGCCGAGACCCAGCTGACTCCGGTCACCGCCGAGTACATCGTCGCCGACGCCGACTCGGCGGCCCACGACCGCGTCGTCGAGGTCTCCGAGACGTACCTCGACCGGGCCATCGAGTACGCCGTCGACTCCGATTCCATCCTGACGGGGATCGCCGCCGAGTACATCTACCTCTCGGGCGACCCCGGCGTGCTCCCCGGCAGTCCGAGACGGGGCGACTGACTCGCCGGTAGCGGCCCGCCCCTGTCGCGCTCACCGGGAGACCGAGAGCTGCGAGAGACTCAGGTGGCGCAGTCGTCGCGGGTCCGCGTCGGCATCGGAGAGGGCGGCCGCGACGCGAGCGCAGTAGTCGGCGAGCGGGTCGCCGGCCGATCCGTGTTCGCCGGCCGAGAGCGCGGCTTCGAAGCGGCCCGCGGTGTCGGCGTCGAGGGCCGAGAGGAGCGAGCGCGTGCGCTCGGCGGACGGTTCCGATTCGCCGACGGCCGCCGGGAGCGCGCCGAAACAGAGCGCGAGCGCGACCAGCAGCGAGCGCTCGGCGGCGGTCTCCGGGTCCTCGACCCTGGGAGTCGTCCGGAGGTAGCGGGCCGCTGCCGTTTCACGGGGGTCGACCTCGGCGTCGAACCACGACCGGATCTCGTCGCTCGAGGGGGCGACGCCGAGCGCCTCGACCGCGCGGGCACAGATCTCGACCTCCTCGTCGGCCACGTCGTGGAAGCAGTCGCCGACGACGACCGTGTCGGCGCCGGCGTCGAGCATCTCGACCGTCTTCTCTCGGTCGTCGATGCCGCCGCCGTACCAGACGCGGGCGCCGTGGACCGAGTCGGCGACCGCCCGAAGCACGTCGGCGGCCTCGTCGCCGCCGTAGGTGCCCGAGTACTCGACGTAGACGACCTCGCTGTCGAGGTGGCGGTCGGCGACCATCGCCCGCTCCCGCGCGACCGCGGGTGAGAGCACGTCCGATTCGTCGACACCGCTGCGTCGGGCCGCCGCACTGTCCGGATTCTGGACGATGTACGCCTCGAAGACCGCCGCCTCCAGCAGCCACGAGGTCGCGACGTCGACGAGCCGGTCGCCGGCGAGCCGATAGAGCGGGCCCGGCAGTTTCTCCCGGAGGAGGGCGGGGACCATCTCGTCGTGGATGTAGGCCAGGCCCTCGCCGAGCGTGCCGACGAGCGCCTCGGTCTCGCCGTTCACGACTTCGGG
>Ga0207720_101158_pt1 | contig 10794 bp, 9 predicted proteins | sample A23P2SouthBayCA_2_FD_187751 | JGI IMG/M metagenome (GOLD analysis project Ga0207720, IMG submission 187751) | Aerobic enrichment media microbial communities from Eden Landing Ponds, California, USA - A23 E3 (2) (SPAdes) | ecosystem: Environmental > Aquatic > Marine > Unclassified | place...
GTCGAAGAGGACAACCTCATCGAAGAGGGCCGCATGGAGATCCCCGAGGAACCCGGCCTCGGTCTGACGCTCGACTTCGATACCGTCGAGGAGAACATGGTCGAAGGCGAGACGCTGTTTGACGAGGCGTAAGCCTCGTCAAGCCGGCGAATCACCGGTCCGCTTCGCGCGGACCTGGCGCCGACCGTGTCGTCTTTCAGGTTCCGACGTGTTCTCTCGAGCGACGCCACACGGGGAGACGTTTCACTTGTCCGAACACTTTCACGGCGAAACGGCGGTATCTCCCGATCTGGACCGACGAGATCGAAACGATACAGAACGAAGTTCGGACGAAGGGAACAGGTAAGTACGACGGCGCGAATCATTCCGTATGGACGAGCCGAAACACCCGGTCACGACGGTCGATCGGACGTTGCAGATCGTCGAGATCATCCAGGAGCTCGACGGCGCGGGCGTCTCGGAGGTCGCGGAGCGGGTCGACGTGGGCAAGAGCGCGGTTCACAACCACCTCAACACGCTCGCCAACCGCGAGTACGTCGTCAAGGAGGGCGAGGAGTACCACATCGGGCTCGCGTTCCTCGGGCTGGGCGCGTACGCCCGCAAGCGCAACGAGATCTTCGACGCCGCCCACGCCGAGGTCGACAAGCTCGCCGACGAGACGGGCGAGCTCGTCAACCTCCTCGTCGAGAAGAGCGGTCAGGGGATCTACCTCTATCAGGCACAGGGCGACAACGCCGTCGAACTCGACACCTACGAGGGCAAACGCGTCGACCTCCACTGCACCGGCCTCGGCAAAGCCATCCTGGGTTTTCGTCCCGAGGACGAAGTCGAGGCGATCCTCGACGACCACGGCATGCCCGCCGAGACCGAACACACCATCACCGACCCCGAGGACTTCTTCGACGAGCTCGCGGAGATCCGCGAACAGGGCTACGCCATCGACGAAGAGGAACGACTCAACGGCCTCCGCTGTGTCGCCGCGCCCATCACCGACGACGACGACCGAGCAATCGCCGCTATCAGCGTCTCCTGTCCCGTCCACCGCGTCGACGACGACCGCTTCTACGAGGCGCTCCGACAGGCGGTGCTGGGCGCCGCCAACGTCGTCGAACTGGAACACAACTACTCCTGAGACCATCTTTTTCGGCCGGGGGTTCCCCGCAGGTCGCCGCAGGCGACCGAGGAAACCCCCGAACGCAAAACCGTGGGTGAAAAAGGCGCGGCCTCACTGCGTTCGGCCGGGTGAACCGGCGCGAAGCGCGCCGGATGCGACGCCGGAATCACACGGTTGACAGTCCCGAGGTACTATTGCTGGAGTGAGGAGAGAAACCGTCCGGAATAGAGCGGTTCCGCCTGGCCTACATCGCGCCGCCCATACCGCCCATGCCGCCCATGCCGCCGGCACCGCCGGGCGGCCCGCCGCCGTCCTCCTCGTCCTCGCCGCCGACCGAGAGGTCGCCGGCGGAGATCACGTCGTCGATGCGGAGGATCATCGTCGACGCGTCGACCGCGGAGTTGACGGCCGTGGTCTTGACGCGCAGGGGCTCGACGACGCCGTCCTCGAACATCTCGACGAGTTCGCCGGTGTCGGCGTCGATGCCGACGTTCACGTCACCGCCGTCGTGGCGGGCGGTCATGTCGACCAGCGCGTCGATGGCGTCGTGGCCTGCGTTCTCGGCGAGCGTGCGGGGGCCGTCCTCGAAGGCTTCGGCGAAGGCCTCGACGGCGAGCTGCTCGCGACCCTCGACGGAGTCGGCCTCCTCGCGGAGCGCGAGCGACGCCTCGATCTCCGGGGCGCCGCCGCCCGGCAGGACGTGACCGTCCTCGATGGCGGCGGAGACGACGCCGACGCTGTCGACGACCGCCCGCTCGACCTCGTCGAGGACGTGCTCGGTGCCGCCGCGCAGGAGGATCGTGCCGATGCCCTCTTCGGGCAGATCACCGAAGACGACCGTCGACTCGTGGTCGGCCTGCCGGCGGACGGTCACGTCGCGGATGACTCGCTCGTGGACGCTGCCGGCGTGGCCGAGGTGATCGGCGGTCAGCAGCTTCAGGTCGCCGACGCGCTCGGCACCCGTCGCGGCCGCGACGCGCTGGCGCTTGTCGTCGTCGACGCGGCGGAAGGCCGTGATGCCGTGCTCGACGAGCAGTTCGGCGGCGTACTCGTCGATACCGCCGTCGGCGAGGACCACGTCGGCGCCCGCCTCGACGATCGCGTCGACCTTGTCGGACAGCTCGGACTGCTCGCGCTCGACGAAGCCCTGCAGGTCGGCCATGTCGCCGACCGACGCTTCGGCGCCGACTTCGCTCTCGGAGACCTCGATGTCGCCCTCGTAGACGAGGACGTTCGCGTCGTCGAGGTCACGACTCATGTTCTGGTGAACCGGCTCGATGTCGAAGAGAATGCCGTCGACGAACTCCGAGTCGTCGATGGAGGCGCCGTAGAACTGGCGCACGTCGACGGCGTCCTGGTCGACGGTGCCGTCCTCTCGGACCGCGGCGCGGACGGCGCTGACGACCATCGACGAGAGCAGATCCTTGGCGGTCTCGGCGCCCTTGCCGGTCATCGCGGTGCCGGCGACCTGCTCGAGCACCTCGGTGTCGTCGGGGTCGACCTCGGTCGCGATGTCTTCGAACACCTCGGTGACCGTCTCGGCCGCGTGGCGGTAGCCGGCGACGATCGAAGTCGGGTGGATGTCCTGTTCGAGCAGTTCCTCGGCGTTGCCGAGCAAGGCGCCGGCGAGGATGACTGCGGAGGTGGTGCCGTCACCGACCTCTTCCTCCTGGGTGGTCGCCACGTCGACGACCATGTCCGCGGCGGGATGGTCGACGTCCATCTCTTCCAGGAGTGTCACGCCGTCGTTCGTGACGACGACGTTGCCACCCTGGTCGACGAGCATCTTGTCCATCCCTCGCGGGCCGAGGGTCGTCCGGATCGTCTCCGCGACTGCACGCCCTGCCTCGAGGTTCATCGACCGGGCGTCCTCGCCCGACGTGCGCTGGCTTTCGTCGGAGAGGACCACCATCGGTCCGTCGGCCATCTGTCGTGCCATATGTGCTCACAACCGCGTCTGGCAGAAATAAGATTTGCTTTCGGCGCGAGCGCGGCGACGGCCGAGCGGAATCGACGCGAAAAGCGATGGTCCGGTCAGTCGCCGAAGGTCGAAGAGTCCTGCGCGTCGTACTCGTCCTGGTCGGCGTCGGCCAGTTCCGCACTGTTCCAGTACTCGTGGGTCTCCAGCGCGCGGAAACAGGCGGCGTCGCTCTCGCCGGCCGTGTCGAACCGCTCGGGTTCTTCCTGCGTGCAGACCTCGCGGGCCTCCGGACAGCGGGTGTGGAACTTACAGCCCGAGGGCGGGTCCTCGGGGTCCGGGACGTCCACCTCGCGGACCGGCGGGTCCTCCTGGATCCGCTCTTTGGCCAGGTCGGGGTCGACCGTCGGCGTCGACCACTTCAGGACCTTGGTGTAGGGGTGCGTCGGGTTCTGCAGGATCTCGTCGGGCGGCCCGATCTCGACGATCTCGCCGAGGTACATGATGGCGATACGCCCGCCCGCGCGCTTGGCGAGATAGCGGGCGTTCGCCAGGTCGTGACTGATGAAGACGTAGGAGGTATCGAACGTCTCCTGCAGGTCGAGGATCAGGTCCATCATCCCGACGCGCAGGCTCACGTCCAGCGCCGAGATGGCCTCGTCGGCCAGGATCACGTCCGGGTTCATCAGCAGGGCGCGCCCGAGCGCGATGCGCTGTTTCTCCCCGCCCGACAGCTGGTGGGGATAGCGCTCGGCGTAGTCCTCCGGCGGCATCATGTCCACGAACTCCAGGAAGCGGTAGATGGTGTCCTCGCGCTCCTTCGGTCCCAGCTCGGTTCGGTACTTCTTGAGGGGGTCCGAGAGGATCGCCTTGACGCGTCGCGAGGAGTTCAGCGCGTTGGCGGGGTCCTGGTGGATGATCTGCATCGACCGCCGGATCTCGGTGAACTCGATGTCGGCGTCGCGTGGGTTCTCCTTTGCGTCCCAGATATCCTGGCCGCGGTAAGAGATCGACCCGCTGGTGGGCTGTTCGAGACCGATCGCCGTCTTGCCGAGGGTGGTCTTGCCACAGCCCGACTCGCCGACCAGTACGACGATGTCGTTGTCGTAGAGGTCGAAGCTGACGCCGTCGACCGCGCGGACCTTCTTGTCGGTCAGCGCTCGCTTGACGATCCCGCCGGGTGTGTAGTGGACGTTCACGTCGTCGAGCGACAGGATCGGTTCGTCGTCCGGTACGTCGGTCGCCGGCTCGTCGGCGGTCAGGTCGTCCGCTGGGTCCTCCGCCGTGGGTTCGTCTGTACTCATCGGTTAGTCCTCCGTCGTCCCGTGGTCGAGACTGTACGACAGCTCGTTGCGGGCCTGGTCCGAGTAGAAACACGCCGTCTGGTGGTCGTCGCCGACCGACACGAGGTCGGGGTCCTCGATCTCACAGCGGTCGTCTGCGACCGGACATCGCGGGTGGAACGAACACCCCGTCGGGATGTTCACCGGGTCCGGTCGCGCGCCCTCGATGGGCTCCATCTCGTCGATGTCCGATTCGATGCTCGGCACCGAACGCAACAGCGCTCGGGTGTAGGGATGGGCGGCGTCTTTCAGCAGCGACCGCGTGTCGCCCACCTCGATGAACTCGAAGGAGTACATCACGCCGATGCGGTCCGACAGCCCGGCGACCAGCGGCAGGTCGTGCGTGATGAAGACGATGGTCAGCTCGAACTCGTCGCGCAGTTCCCGCAGCATCGAGATGATCGAGCGCTGCATGAGCAGGTCGAGCGCCGCGGTCGGCTCGTCCATCACGAGCACCTCGGGTTCGAGCACCAGCGCGAGCGCGATGAGCGCGCGCTGTTTCATCCCGCCCGAGAGCTCGTGTGGATAGGAGTTCATCACGCGGTCGGGGTCGAGGTGCAGTGCCTCGAAGAGGTTCCGGACGTGTTCCATCCGCTCGTCGAGGACCGCGTTGTGGGCCTGGATGGTCTCGTGGAAGTGGCCCTTGATCTTCATCGTGGGGTTGAACGAGTTCATCGCCCCCTGGAACACCATCGACACCTCCTCCCAGCGGAAGTTGTCGAGTTCGCCCTCGCTCATCCCGAGCACGTCGATCGAGTCGTCCCCGACGGCGTCGTACGAGCCGATCTGGTCGGCGCTGGGCGTCTCGTCGCTCCCGTCTTCCCTCGGGTAGTAGGTCACGTCGCCCGAGAGGTGGCCGGGGTCCTCGACGGCGTCCATCAGCGCGGCGGCGAACATCGACTTACCCGAGCCGCTCTCCCCGACGACGGCGAGGATCTCCTCGCGTCGGACGTCCAGGCTCACGTCGTTGAGCACCCACGCCTGACCGCGGGACATCCCGAACTGCACTCGGGCGTCCTCCACGCTCATGACGATGTCTTCGTCCGGGTCCTCGCCCTCCGTCGTCTCTTCCTCGGTCGATTGGTTCGGTTGTCCGATTGCCATGTCAGCGTCCCTCCGGTCGAGTCGTCGGTTCGCGAGCGGTCATCACAGGTCACCCGCTCCGTCCTGTTCGTCTTCCGGCACCGTCTCCGAGTGGCGCGCCAGCAGGCGCGGGTTGAACACTCGGTCGAGCCCCTGCGAGAAGAGGATCAGCGAGAAGCTCACGCCCGAGATGGCCAGCAGCGGGAACAGCATCCAGTGACCCGCGCGGCCCGGCGCCGAGATGGCGTTGCCTTGTTGGTAGGCCAGTTGCATCATCACGCCCCAGTTGAACGAGTTGAACGGGAGCACCCCGATGAAATACAGCGCGACCGACTGGAAGATGACCGCGACCGCGGCGCCCGCCGCCGAGACGAGCACGAACGGCGCGACCTTCGGGACGAGTTCCTGGCCGACGATAGTCGGCGTCGAGAGCCCGATCGACCGGGCCGCCTCGACGAAGTCCTCCTCGCGCAAGGATAGCACCTGCGAGCGCAACATCCGGGCTAGCCCCGGCCACTGGTCGATCGCGATGATGGTCCCGACGATGAAGGGGTCCTGCGGCGAGAAGATCGCCGCGAGGACGATGATCAGCGGGAGTCCCGGCAGCGTGATGAACACGTCGGCGATCGTCATCAGGACCGTGTCGACGACGCCGCCCTTGTAGCCCGCGATCATCCCGACGAGCACCGCGATGCCGATCGAGAAGACGATCCCGGCCAGCGCCATCTTCATCATCGCCGGCGTCGAGTGGACGAGCGTCTTGAACACGCCCCGTCCGAGGTTGTCGGTCCCCAGCGGCATCGACCAGTCGACGAACGGCTGGAGGTAGTACGGCCCCTCGTTGATCTGTGGCGGCGGGACGAGCCAGACGCCGACCGTGCCCATCAGGAGGTAGAACAGCACACCCACGCCCCCGATGCGCGTCCGCCAGTCCGACCACGCGACGCGGAACGGCGTCGCGATGTAGAAGTCGAAGGCGCGACGGGCGCGCTCGGCCGGCGGCGTCCGTCGGCGCTCGACCTCCTCGTCGGTGCCGAAGATGCTCTCTTGCGTGACGCCTCCGTCGCTCCGTGGTTCGTTCTCGGACATCGTTAGAAGCTCTCCCTGGACGCACCGGTTCCGGCTCGCGGATCGATGAGCCCGTAGGTGAAGTCGGCGATCAGGATCGCGGTCACCGTGATCGACGAGAAGAAGACGAACGCGGCCATCACGAGCGGGTAGTCCTGACTGACCGCCGCCTCGAGCATGAACCAGCCGACGCCGTGGTACTGGAAGATGACCTCGGTGATGACGTTCGAGCTGAACATCCCCGCGATGCCGAGCATGAACCCGGTGTAGATCGGGAGGATGGAGTTACGGGTCAGGTACCGCGTCAGGATGCGGTTCGTGCCGAGCCCGCGCAGCCGCGCCGACCGCAGGTAATCCTCACCGATGACCCGCACCGACAGCGCCCGCATCCCGATCGCCCCGCCGGCGAAGCCGACGATGAAGTTCGAGAGGATGGGCAACGCCGCGTGTCTGGCGATCCCGACCATGTACTCGACGTTGAAGCCGGGCGTCGCCGCCGGCGGCGCGCGGCCGCCGGTCGGGAACAGGCCCCACTGGAACGCCAGCACCGACAGCATCACGATCGCGGCCACGTAGTAGGGGATCGACCGCATGACGAGCACGAACACCGTCAGCCCGGAGTCGATCTTGGTCCCCTCGTGCCAGGCCATGAACACGCCCACCGCGATGGTGGCCGTAAAGCCGAGCAACAGTCCGTAGACGCTCAGGAAGATCGACCACGGCATCCCCCGAAAGAGGATGTCGAAGACGGGGTCCTGGAAGAGGATCGACTCGCCGAAGTCCTGATACAGGATGATGTCCCGAAGCCACTCGTAGAAGGCGATCGGGATCGGCGTGTCGGGGTTGATCCCCGTCAGCTGTTCGGCCATCGAAGCGACTTCCTGCGTGTCGACGGGCTGGCCCCGCTGTTGCATCTGCTGGACCCGGTCGGCGATGATCGCCTCCACCGGCCCACCCGGAACGAGCCTGTACAGTGCGAACGTGATGAACATCCCCACGACGAACGTCACGATCGCTTGCGCGAATCGGCGTATGTAATAGTTCATACTGTGTGTTGGTGTGTCACAACTTCTTAATTCTTCTGTCAGAGCGCAGTGATGACGCTGTAGGCGATGTAGAGGACGTAGCCGACGGTCGGGACGGCGGCGACCTTGTAGGCCTCGCTCGTCGTCAGGTCTCGTACGTCCTTGATCGCGTAGGCACCGATGTAGCCGGTCCACAGCGCGAAGACGATCCCGACGGCGGTCGCCGCGAGGACGACCGTCTCACCGCTGGCCTGTGACCAGACGAACGCCGACACCTCGTCGGCCAGGCTCGTGGTGATCGTGATGTCCTCCTCGGTGACGTCCAGCGTCGTCGACGCGTAGGCCATCGCCGCGGTGTGGATGACGTTCCCGATCAGGACCGGGAGCAGCGCCCACGCGGTCCGCTTCATCGTCAGGTAGGTCGTCCCGATGGTCGTGTAGAGCCAGGCGACGTAGTACATCCCGACCCCGAACCAGACCCACAGCAGGAACGCGCCCAACAGTGGCTCGATGACCCGTTGCTGGAGCTGGAAGCGGACCTGGTCGTTGATGACGACCGAATCGAAGGGGTCGAACTGGAAGATCAGCTCCTGGAGCATGACGTAGTTGCCCACGAGCCCGATCAGGCCGGCGACCAGCACCAGTGCGAACTCCGATCGGAGTTGCCGACTGCCGATGTACTCGTCGTAGAACCGCTCCGGATCGGTCAGCAGCGTCCGGTACAGACCGAGCGTCCTGCTGATGTACGAGCCCGGATTCCGAACCGCGTTTGAAACACCCATGATGTATCCTCCAGATGGTCGTTACGCGGGGGCCTCGATGGTCGGGACGGGGATCTCTTCGAGCACGTCGTCGACGATCTGGGACTTGTCCACGTCGTTGACCTGCGACTCCGCGGTCAGGCCCATCCGGTGAGCGAGGACCGGCTGGGAGACCGTCTTGACGTCGTCGGGCGTGACGTAGTTGCGACCCTCGATGACCGCCTGTGCGCGTGCGGTCTCGTAGAGGCGCTGGGTCCCGCGCGGGCTCATCCCGGTCTCGACGCGGTGGTCGTCGCGAGTCGCTCGTGAGACCGCCGCGATGTACTCCAGCATGTCCTCGGTGACGGTGACGGTGTCCGGGACCGCCTGCAGGTCCATCACGGAGTCGTGGTCGAGGACTTGCCCGACCGACGGCGTCGTCGACGTGCGGTCGTTGCGGCGGCGGAGCAGTTCGACTTCGCCGTCCACGTCGGGGTAGCCGATAGAGGACTTGACGTTGAACCGGTCGATCTGCGCTTCGGGCAGCGGGAAGGTCCCCTCCTGCTCGACGGGGTTCTGCGTCGCGATGACGAAGAAGGGCTCGGGCAGCTGGCGGGTGTCACCCTCGGTGGTGACCTGGCCCTCACCCATCGCCTCCAACAGTGCCGCCTGGGTCTTCGGCGGCGCGCGGTTGATCTCGTCGGCGAGGACGATGTTCGCGAAGATCGGCCCTTTGTTGAACTCGAACTCGCCCTCCTGCTCGTTGTAGATGTAGGTGCCAGTCACGTCGTTGGGCAGCAGGTCCGGTGTGAACTGGATGCGGGAGAACGACAGGCCCAGCGCCGTCGCGAAGCTGTTCGCGGTCAGCGTCTTGCCCGTCCCGGGTACGTCCTCGAGCAGGACGTGGCCCTTCGAGAGCAGCCCCACGAGCACCGTCTCGAGGAACTCCTCCTCGATGATGACCGACGACTGGATCTCGTCGACCACTGCGTCCAACTGGTCACTGGCCTCCTGAATGGATAGTTCGCTCTGTGCCATGGTAAGATAGCCCGTGCTGTGCCTCTTAATCCTGACGGTGTAAGACGGTTTTCCGTGATGGAATACTGACTGACACGGCAGTCAGCCGGGCGGTATCGACGGAAGCGCTCGAACGGGAACGAGTGGAACGTCGAGTGGGTCGCCGGTCCGGAAGGACGGCCCGGAGACGAGCGACCGGTCGCCGGCTTACTGCCGGATCGACCAGAGGAAAAAGAGCGCCGACAGCAACAACAGCGTGAGCGCCGGCACCGTCAGCGACCCCCACGGCACGATGTAGAGGCCGTAGGAGAGGCCGGCTGCCATGACGCCGACGAAGACGGTGGCGGCGACGTGGACGGCCTCGCCGCGCTGGGTGTCGGTCTGGTCGCTCATCTGGCGTCCGACGCTGAAGGCGTTCGACCCGAGGTCGAACGAGACGATGGTCGCCAGCGAGGCGAACAGCAGGAACTCCGGCACGTCACCGAAGAAGCCGGCGACGACGATGCCGACGAAGACGATCCCCGTCCCGGCGATGGTCAGGCGCTCGGACTCGAAGACGAACAGGCCGGCCGCGACGCCGGCGAGGCCGAACAGGCCGACCGGTGCCGACAGGGGCGCGACCAGTGCCGTCGTCACGACCGCCAGCAGCGCAGCGGCGACCGCGATGATACTACTGAACTGTGCGGGCGAGTGCGTGACCTCGACCGCGCTGAACTCCTCGTCTTGAATGTCGAAACTCATTATGCCCACCTCGTCTGTGCTTTCTCGACCTCGAGGGAGAGCTGCCCGTCGGGGTCCCAGTCCATGACGCGGATCCCCCGTTCGCGGAGGTACCGGACCCGCGCGGTCCGTTCGATGCGCGTGAGCCGCTGGCCGACCGTGTCGTCGACGGTCACGTCGGGACTGATGACGGTGACCAGGTGGCCCTCGGAGTCGAGTCGTCGGGCGACTTCGGCCGCGTAGTCGTCCGCCAGCGGCGAGAACAGGAACACCTGCGACGTGCTCGGCAACCGCCGACGCACGTGCGTCATCGGGTCGATGTACTGGCTCTCGTGGTCCTGACGCTCGGGCGGTCGCGGGGACAGCGCCGGGTGCTGGGCGAACAGAACCCGGGCGTTCTCCAGGTGTTCGCTGCCCGCACCGGGCGCGTACCAGCACGGCACCGTGTCGAAGGCGGCGAGCCCCACCAGGTTGCCCTGGTCGTACAGCGCGCCGAACATGTCGCTCGCCGCGTGGACGGAGTGGTCGACCGCGTGCGGTTCGTCGACGCCGGCCGAGATGTACGCGCTCTGGCGCGTGTCGAACAGGATGGTGACCGTCGCGGCCTTCTCCTGGCGGAAGTCGATCGTCGCCAGCTCGCCGGTGCTGGCGACTTGCTTCCAGTTGATCCGGTTCATCGGGTCGCCGGGACGGTACTCGCGGACGGAGTGGAACTCCAGCCCGGCGCCGCCCTGTTTGGTGTCGACGTCACCGGCGTACTGGGTGG
>Ga0207720_101160_pt1 | contig 10780 bp, 8 predicted proteins | sample A23P2SouthBayCA_2_FD_187751 | JGI IMG/M metagenome (GOLD analysis project Ga0207720, IMG submission 187751) | Aerobic enrichment media microbial communities from Eden Landing Ponds, California, USA - A23 E3 (2) (SPAdes) | ecosystem: Environmental > Aquatic > Marine > Unclassified | place...
GCGACGTGGCGACGAGCAGGGGGCCGACCGCGCCGAGCGGGGGCGCCGCGAGCGCGAGCGGCGCGGGCGGGCTGGCGACGAGCAGTCTGGGGAGGAGCCGTGCGCCGACCGCAAACACCAGGAGGACGGCCCCGCCGGCGCCGAGCAGGTGCGCGACGCTCGCGAGGCCCGGCCCCGCGACCCGCGGCAGTCCGGTCTCGACGGCAAGCACCTGGTAGGAGCCGACCCCGACGTAGGCGAGCGCGACCGGGACGAAGGCGTTCGCGTACCGGTCGAGTCGACGCCGGGACGCCTCGGATTCCCCGGTCCCGGTCTCGGCGCCGGTCGGATTGTCCCGGACGGTCCACGCGAGGGCGGCGAGGAAGGCCACAACCCCCGCGGCCCAGAGAGCGGCGCCGACCGCGCCGACGACGGGCGGGACGACCCCGAGGGCGTCGACGAACAGGAGTGCCACCCCGGGAACGGTCAGCGACAACTGGACCGCCGGCGCCCACGGCGGTGAGAGCGACCGGGCGAAGTACGACGGCACCAGGGCGTAGGCCTTCCCGAAGACGACGTGCGAGACGAATCCGAGCAGCGCAAGGAGCAGCGCGGGGTCTCCGGGGCCGGCCACCAGTGCCGTCGCCTGCCAGGCGACCAGCGATCCGATCCCGACGGCGACCGACCGGCGGGCCCAGCGGGTGGTCGTGGCGGCCCCGGACATGACCGTTGCAACGCCCAGTTGCCGGAAGTAACTGACGCCGGACACGTTCCCGAAGCCACTGCGGCGACCGCTCTGGCGACCGTGTCACTGCAGCCCGTGGGCCCCCGAAAGGGCAACGTATTTCAACGGACGCCCGCAAGCGAAAATCGAGGGCCGGTAGCTCAGGTAGGGAGAGCGACGGACTCTTAATCCGTCGGTCGGGGGTTCAAATCCCTCCCGGCCCGCTTTTGCGAAGACCGTGGCGAACGGCGCGTCGCTGGAAGCAGTGGATGCTGACGATAGAAAAGCGACTCACCCCCCGGGTAGCAGCCTCCTGAACCCGTGATTTCGCGCCCGAGTTGGCCGACTTCGTCCGGACTACCGCAGCAGTAGTCGCATGATAACTAACCTCACCCCGTGAGAAGCCCCGGCTGAGGTCAGTTCGATGGCGATACTGGACCGGTTCCGTTCGGCGCTCGGAGGCGACGAGCGGGGAGCCTACAACTGCCGCGGATGCGGCACCGAGTTCGAGGTCCAGTATCACGTCTGCCCGGTCTGTGGGGGCTACGGCGTCGACCCGGTTCACGAGGTGCTGATCGAGGGCCTGAACGAGCGGCGATAACTACCCGCCGGCGGCAGACCGGCGCGGGGCGAACCACGCCAGGCCGACGGCGACGACCGTCAGCGCCGTCGCCAGCCCGAAGGCGAGCGGGTACGATCCGGTGCGGTCGATGAGCCACCCCGCCCCGATCGGCGACGCGAAGGCGCCAAAGAGCCCGACCGCGGTCAGGATCGACACCGCGGTCGAGGCCACGGTCGGGGCGACGATCTCCCGCACGTACGAAAAGAAGAGTCCGAGGCCGAGCTGGACGAAGTAGCCCGACACCGCGAGCAGGCCGACCAGGAGGACGACGTCGTCGGTGAGGACGAACGCGACGAACGTGGGGGCGGTGACCGCAAACGACAGCAGCGCCACCGGGCGACGGCGGGCACCGAACAGCCGATCGGAGATGACGCCGCCGCTCGTCCGCGAGAGCGCACCCATCGCGGGGAACAGGGCGACGAACAGCCCGATCTCGGCGGTCGTCAGCGTCGACGTCTCGGTCATGTAGGTCGGGAGCCAGCTGTTGACGAAGAGATACAGCGCGTAGGCGAGAAACCCGAGGATCGAGACGATCCAGACGCCGCGGTCGGTCAGTACGTCGCCGAGGTCCGCCAGCGAGGGGGCCGGGGCGTCCGCGTCGCCGGCGTCGTGGCCGCCGCCGAGCAGGTACACCCCCAGGCCGAGCAGCGCCGGGGCGCCGTAGACGACGAACACCGCGCTCCAGCCGACCGCCTCGGCGACGAGCGGCCCGCTGAACTGCCCGAGGGCGAACCCGGCTGGTGCGCTCGCGGTGAACACCCCGACGGCCGTCGCTCGGGTCTCGGCCCCGAAGGCGGCGCCGACCACGACGTTGCCGGCGTTCCAGATGACGACGAACGCCATCCCGCCCAGGATCCGCGAGAGAAAGAGCGCGTCGTAGTCGCCCGCCGCCGCGGCCTGCCAGCCCCACAGGCCGGCAACCACCAGGGTGACCGTCGCCGCAGCGACCAGCCGATCGACGTCGACCCGGTCGAGCGCCACGCCAACGGGGACGCTCGCGACGACCGCCGTCAGGAACATCACGCTGACGAGCCAGCCTGCCGCGACCGGGCCCACTCCCAGGCTCTCCATCGCGACTGGCGTGACGCTCGCGGGAACGATCTCGTAGGCCCCCGCGGCCGCGTTCAGCAGGAAAGCCCCCGCGAGCACCGTCCACGGCGACGTGGAACCGGCGCCGGCGGGTCCGTCGCTGGTCATCACCCACCGGTTTTCGAAGCCGACCGGTAAATCCCCGGGGTCAGAACTCGGTGATGACTTCCATCCCGCGGGTGTCGTAGTCGGTCATCGCCGCCAGCCGGTCGTTTAGGTCGTCGAGGCCGACCGTCTTCGAGACGATGTCCTCGGGCGTCACCGATCCGGCCTCGACCATCCGGAAGATCTCGTCGTAGCGCGTCGGCGGCATCCCCTTCGAGCCGAGGAAGTCGATCTCCATGCCGGTCATCAGATCGGTGGGGAGGTCGACGACGCCGCCCTCGTCCTCGGAGGTGAGTCCGATCTGGACGTGCTGGCCCATCAGCCCGAGCGAGTGGATGGAGTTGCGGCAGGTCTCGGCGATGCCGAGCGCGTCGACGGAGACGTCGGCGCCGCCGTCGGTGATGGCCTGGATCTCCCCCGGCACGTCGTCGACGTCGCTCGCGTTCACCGTCACCTCGGCGCCCAGATCCTCGGCCAGTTCGAGGTTGCCGTCGTTCAGGTCGACCGCGATCACGTTGCCGCCGAGCGCGTCGGCGACGTTCACCGCCGACAGGCCGATGCCGCCACAGCCGTGGACCGAGACCCAGTCGCCGGCGCCCAGGTCCGCCCGGTGGGCGAGCGCGTGGAAGGAAGTCATGAACCGACAGCCCATGCCCGCCATGGCGACCGGGGAGACGCCGTCGGGCAGGCGGATGGCGTTGACGTCCGCGCTCGGGGCGTGCATCTCCTCGGCGAAGGCGCCCGGCACCGACTCGTCGAAGCCGAGCAAGGGGTAGTTCTCGCAGTGCTGGCTGTGTCCCTGTCGGCAGTGCGGACAGGTGCCGTCCGCGAGGTTAAACGGGACGGTCACGCGGTCGCCCTCGCTCACGGACTCGACCTCCTCGCCGACCTCCACGACCGTCCCCACCGGCTCGTGGCCGAGGATCTGGCCGTAAAGGTCGGCCTCCTCGACGTGGCCCTGCCAGCCGTGCCAGTCCGAGCGACAGATGCCACAGGCCTCCACGTCGATCACGGCTCCGTCCGGGTCGGCGCTCGGCCGCTCGACCTCGGTGACATCCAGCGGTTCCCCGTACTCTCTGAGTACAGCAGCTCGCATACCCCTCCTCTTGGACGTTTGACTCATAACTGTTCGGGACGAAACCGCGCGGTTGCGACAGCCTCCCTTTGTCCGTGGGTCGGCGGCAATCGACCACCGGTCGGAGCCGGCGGACTCTCCGAGGTCGACCCCGCCCCGCGATCTGCGAAAATTGCCGGCTCGGAGGCCGTGAGACGTGTTCACAGCCATCTCTGGCGAGAATGAATCCGTCCGTTTTTCACCACCACTCCCCAACGCGTCCCAATGAGTACGTTACGAATCACTCCCGGGGCGGCCGCCCAGGGCGCCTTCAGGCTGGGCCTGCTGTCGGCGGCCGTTGCCGCGCTCGCACTGATTGGCCTCTTGTACTGGCTCGGCGAACTGACGCTCCCGCTGGTCGGCTACACCCTCGTGTTGCTGTTTCCGGTGTATCTCGTCGTCGTCGCCTCGGCCCTGAGCGTCTGGCTCGGCTTCGACAAGGACGCCCGGGACCTGCGACCCGTGTACGTGAACGAGCGGTCGGACTGAAATCACGACGACGGCGCCGTCGCGGCCGGCTACTGCTCTGCCCTGATCGCCTCGTTCAGCGCCGGCAGCACCTCGTGCAGGTCGCCAACGACGGCGTAGTCGCATTTCTGGATGATCGCCGCCTCGGAGTCGGTGTTGATCGCCAGGATCGTGTCCGACCCCTTGCAGCCGACCATGTGCTGGACCGCGCCGCTGATGCCACAGGCGATGTAGATGTCCGGCGTGATCTTGGTGCCGGTGAGGCCGATCTGGTCGTCGTGGGGGCGCCACCCCTCGTTGACGGCGGCCCGGGAGGCGCCGACGGCCCCGCCGAGCAGGTCTGCCAGTTCTTCGAGTGTGTCGTAGTCCTCGGGGCCGCCGACGCCCCGGCCGCCGCCGACGACGACGCGGGCCTGTCCCAGCGGGATGCCCTCGACGTCGGCCTCCTCGCGCTCGACGAGCCGAACCCGGAGGTCGGCGTCGTCGAGCGTCGGCTCGAACGGCTCGACCGCGGGGTCGCCCGCGTCGGCTGCCGGGTCGGCGGCGACGGAGTGGGGCGCCGCCGTCAGCAGTTTGGTGTCGCCCGAGAGGCGGGCGTGCTCGATCAGGCTGCCGCCCCACCGTTCCCGGGTTACCTCGTAGGCGTCGCCGGCCTCGACGGCGGTGCAGTTGGCGGCCAGCGGCAGGTCCCGGCGGGCGGCGACGTGGGCCAGCGTCTCCTGTCCACGGTCGGTGCCGGGGGCGACGACCGCCGCCGGGTCCCGTTCGTCGGCGACCCCCGCGAGGCTCGCGGCCCAGGCGGCGGGTGCGTAGGCGTCGAGTTCGTCGTGGGTGACGTGATAGAGGACGTCGGCGCCGAACTCACCGACGGCGTCGGCGAGCCCGTCGCCCTTGTCGCCGATCGCGACGGCGACGAGTTCCTCCCCCTCCTCGTCCGCGACCCCCCGTGCGAGCGTGAGCGCCTGCAGCGAGGTGTCCGTGGGTGACCCGGCCTCGTGTTCGACGAGTACGAGCGTCACGGTCAGAGCACCCCCACGTCGTCCCGCAGGAGGTCGATCACGGCGTCGATCGTCGCCGGATCGGCGCCCTCACCGAGGATTTCGGCGGCGCCCTCGTCCTCCTCGGGCGCTTCGAGCCGAACCTTCTCCAGGCCGCCGCTCGGATCGCGGCCCGGGGAGCGCCGGTCGACCGACTGCTTGCGGGCCTGCATCCGGGAGCGCATCGAGGGGTAGCGCGGTTCGTTCAGCCCCTCCTTGACGGTACAGACCGCCGGGGTGTCGAGTTCGTACACTTCTGCGCCGCCCGCGACCTCGCGTTTCGCGACGACGCGGCCGTCCTCGGCGGTCAGATCCTTGATCCCGGTGATGCAGGGCCGGTCGAGGTCGTTCGCGACGCGGACGCCGACCTGGTGGTTGGCCATGTCGGCGGACTCGTTGCCAAAGAGGAGGAGGTCGAAAGCGCCGTCTTCCTCCGCGTCGCGGACGGCGTCGGCGATCTCGGCGGCGGTCGGGATCGGCGACCACTCCGCGCCGTCGGTCTCCAGTAACACCGCCTCGTCGGCGTTCATGGCGATGCCGGTCCGGAGCTGTTCGGCCGCCTCGTCCGGGCCGAGCGTGAGAACCGTGGCGGTGCCGTCGCCGTCCTCGGCGAGTTGGACCGCCTCCTCGATGGCACACTCCTCGTGCGGGCTCATCGTGAACCCGAGGTTGGTCGTGTCGATCGCTTGCTGGTCGTCGGTCAGTGTGATCTTCGCGCCGGTTTCCGGCACGCGCTTGATACAGGCTAGTACGTCCATGATTGGTGTCTGGGGCCGGTCGGACGCCGGCCGCACCGCACCGCTCTCACTGCCTCGCGGCCGGAGGTCCGACGGTTAGCTGCGGATGCGTTCGTTCTCGGGGTCGAACAGCGGTCGGCTCCCGACGACCTCGACGGTCACCGGGTACTGTTCGCCCATGTACTCTACCTGGAGGGAGTTGCCCTCCTCGGCGTGTTCGGGCGGCAGGTACGCCATCAGCAGGTGCTTGCCGACCGAGGGGCCGGTCCCCGCGCTCGTGACGTAGGAGCGACGACCCTCCTCGTCGACGAGGACGTTCCCGTCGCCGTCGAGGATCGGCTCGCTGCCGAGCATGAACCGCCGCTCGCCCTCGGCGGACATGTGGTCGTCGACCGAGAGCGTACACAGCGTCGCGGCGTTGTCGGTGTCGAGGGCTTCGGCGTAGGCTTCCTTTCCAACGAAGTCGGCGTCCTTGACGCCGTGGAAGGTCAGGCCGGCTTCCGCGGGGTCGTACTCCAGTTCGAGTTCGTGGCCGTAGAGCCGGTACCCCTTCTCCATGCGGGCGGTCGTGCCGTAGACGCCCATGCCGACCGGCCGGACGTCGTGCTCCTGGCCGGCCTCCCACAGCACGTCCCACAGGCGGCCGCCCTGCTCGGACGGAGCGTAGATCTCCCAGCCGAGTTCGCCGACGTAGGAGATCCGCAGCGCCCACGCGTCGACCTCGCCGATGGTGATCTCCTTGGCGGTGTACGCCGGGAAGGCGTCGTCGGAGACGTCCTCCTCGGCGACCTCTGAGAGGACGTCACGCGCGTTCGGCCCCCACAGCCCCAGGGTACATAGCGCCGAGGTCTGGTCGACGACCTGAACCGAGCCGTCGTCGGGGAGGTGCCCGCGGAACCAGGCCTTGTCGGCGCCGCCCATGCCACCGCCGGTGATCACGCGATACCGGTTCTCGCCGAGGCGCGCCATCGTCAGGTCGGAGACGAAGCCGCCGTTCTCGGCGAGGATCGGCGTGTACACCGACTTGCCGACGTCGACGTCCATCCGCCCGACGGCCATCTCCTCGGCGTACTCCTGGGCGCCGGGGCCGACCAGGTCGAAGATGGTAAAGCCCATGTCGCCGACCATGGCGACGTTCTCGCGCATGTGGAGGTGCTCGGCGAGGATGATCGGCGACCACCACCGGGAGTCCCACTCGTTCGGCCGGGTGAGGTCGGCGAGTTCGCTGTTGTACTCGGTCAGGAGGTCGCGGTTGGACTCGAACCACTGCGGGCGCTCCCAGCCGGCGGCCTCGAAGAAGCGGGCGTCGAGGTCGTCCTGCCGGTCGTAGAAGGGACTCGTCCGCAACGGTCGGGAGGTCTGCCACTGCTCGGCGGGGTGGACGATCCCGTAGGTCTTCTCGTACCCTTCCTCGGCCCGGTTCTTGACGAACTTCGTGGAGGTGCCGTACTCGTAAAAGCGGTTGACGTTCGAGGTGTGGAGGTCGACGTCCGGATACCCCCGCGTCATCCACTGGGCGACGGCCTCGCCGATGGCCGGCGCCTCCTTGATCCAGACCGCGGCACAGGACCACAGCCCCTCGACGTCCTGAAGCGGGCCGAGCAGCGGCCCGCCGTCGGGCGTCTGGGAGAGCAGGCCGTCGATCTCGTAGCGGATGCCGGCGTCGGGATCGTCCAGCACCTCCGGCATTAGTTCGAGCGCGTCCGCCATCGACTTCTCGAAGGCGTCCTGGGTGAGGGGGGGCTGGGTCGGCGACAGCGGCGCCTCGTCGATCGAGAGGATCTCGTCGACGTCCCAGAGGATCGGCCGGTGCTGGTAGGAGCCGACCTCCATGTCGTTGCCGCTCGGCCGCTCGTACATCTGGGTGTCCATGTCGCGGACGACCGGGTGACTGATCTCCCCCTCGAAGTCCTCGAAGAAGGAGATCGGCCCCACGCTGATCAGCTGGTGGACCGCCGGCGACAGCGGGATCTCGACGCCCGCCATCCGGGCGATCTTGGGGCTCCACAGGCCGGCGGCGATCACGACCTCGTCGGCTTCGACCGTTCCCCTGTCGGTCTCGACGGCCTGGATCTCGCCGCCCTCGACGTGGAGGTCATCTACTGCGGTGTTCGGGGACACCGTCAGCCCCCCGTCGGTTTCGGCGTCGGCCCGGGCGCGCATCACCTCGCCCGCCCGGAGCGGGTCACAGGTCCCCGCGCCGTGGCTGATGAACCCGCCCTTGATCACGTCGGTCTCGATGTAGGGAACGTACTCCTCGACCTCCTCCGGGGTGAGCAACTCGGCGTCCTCGCCCCAGGCCTTCGCGGACTGAATCCGGCGTTTTAACTCCTCCATGCGCTCCTCGGTCCGGGCCACCTCGATCCCGCCGCTGTTCTCGAAGGTGTCCATGTCCTCGTACTGCTCGATGCTCGCCCGGGTGAGGTGGGTCATCTCCTTCGAGTGCTCGACGGGCATGAGGAAGTTCGAGGCGTGCCCCGTCGACCCGCCGGGGTCAGGGAGCGGCCCCTTGTCCAGCAACAGGATGTCCTCACGCCCGTACCGCGCGAGGTGGTACGCGAGGCTGTTCCCTACGATGCCGGCACCGATGATGACCGTCCCCGCCGTCGACGGGAACTCCTCGGAACTCATCGGCCCGACCTCCGTCGACGACCCGTCCTCCGCCGACGACCGACGCCTGCCGTTACGGGAGTGGCTGTGATTGCCATGCTCACGTCGGTTCGGAGTCGTCGCTCGGTATTAAACTGGGGCCCCAACGATACGACTTCTGATACGACGTGTCACGGGGACGCCGAGACACTCCCGTCCTCGCCACAGGCGTCGCCGAGTCGACCGGTTCCGCACAGACCGTTCGGAGGACAGTCAGCTCACAGAAAGTCTCGAATGGGCTATTTTAGAGCCTCTAACGAGTATTCCGTTCGGAGAGCGATCCACCAACTCGGCTCGGTCCCGACGCCCCGTCGTCGCCGCGTCGTCACATCGATCGGCCGTCAATTCCGAGCGGAAAAACCACAACACATAATTTATATTATTGGTAGAGTTTCGGTTCGCCCGAGGGTTGGGAAAGCGCTCGCACGGGTGGCGCCGCCGGGACGCAAAGCGGCGGAAGGAATCGGCACCCGGCAGCGGGGGAGTGCCGACTGGGCGAGGGCGGGCGGGGGAAACACTATGTGAGGGAGCGGGAACTGGCGGACATGGACGCCGACGCGTCGGACCGGCCGGTCCCCCGGTTTCACCAACTGGATCGGGCCGGGGTCGAGCGGATCCACGAGGCGTCGATCGAACTGCTCGAACGGGGTGGCGTACAACTGAACCACGAGCGGGCGCGGCGCCTGCTCGTCGACCACGGCGGGGAGGTCCACGACGACGGCGTGGTCACCGTTCCGGGCGACCTCGTGGAGACGTGTCTCGACGCCGCGCCGGCCCGGTTCACGCTCCACGCCCGCGGCTCCGGGGCCGACGTCACCGTCGGCGGCGAGGGCGCACCGGTCCGCGCGCCGGTGTACGGGCCGCCGAACGTGCGCACCGTCGACGGCGGGCGACGCCGGGCGCGCCTGGCCGACTACGAGCGCCTGGTCAAACTCGCCCAGGTCGAGGAGCCGATCACCTGCACCGGCTACAACCTCTGTGATCCGGCCGACGTCGAGCGCGGCCGCAAGCACCTCGCTTTGTTCGAGCGGTCGCTGTCGCTGACCGACAAGCCGGTGATGGGCCCGACCCACGGCCGAGAGCGCGCCGAAGACTGCATGGAGATGCTCGGCATCGCGACGGGCGATCCGGACCTCGACGCCCCCTACGTGATCGGCCTGATCAACACCGTCCCGCCCCGGAGCGTCGCGCGGGGGATGCTCGGCGGGCTCATGACATACGCCGAGCACGGACAGCCGCTGATCGTCTCGTCGTTCACCATGGCCGGGGCGTCCGGTCCGCCGTCGCTCGCGGCGTCGATGGTCCAGACCAACGCCGAGAACCTCGTCTGTATCGCACTGGCCCAACTGGTCACCCCCGGCACCCCGGTCGTCTACGGCGTCCCGAGTTCGAACGTCGACCCCCGCCACGGCGCGCTGTCGATCGGCAGCCCGGAGTCGGCCCTGTTCGTCTCCCTTGCGGCACAGATGGCGCGCTACTACGACGTCCCCTCCCGCGGCGGCGGCGCCCTGACCGACGCCAAGACCGTCGACCACCAGAGCGGCTTCGAGTCGATGCTGCTCCAGTCCGTCGCCGAGTTCGCCGGGATCGACTTCGTCCTCAACGCCGCGGGCGTCCTGGAGTCGTACTCGACCGCGTCCCCGGAGAAGTTCGTCCTCGACTGCGAGGCGCTCCGGTATCTCGACCGGTTCCGCGAGGGGGTCGCCGTCGACGACGCGACGCTCTCGCTGGACGCCTTACTGGAAGCCGACCCCGCCGGCCACTTCCTGCGGGACCCGGACGATCCGGACCGTCCCGGGACGGCGTTCTACCGGTCTGAGCTGGCGGACAAGCGATCACACCGCGAATGGGCGGACGACGGCCGCCGCTCGGCCGTCGGGCGCGCCAGCGACCGCGTCCAGCAGCGTCTCGACGCCTACGAACGACCCGACATGGACGCGGACACCCGGCGGGAGCTCGACGCCTACCTCGACGCCGCCGGATCGGGCGTCGACTGAGGCGGCCAGGTCCGCTTTCGAGGCCACCCATCCGTGGGACCGCCCCCGATCGAACGGCAACCAGTTAGCCGTCACCCCCGGGAAACCACAGAACACCATCTTTTATGGACGCGTCCCGGGAACATTCTCCCATGTCCTCAGACGAGGATGACTCTTCATTCCCGACGGACTACGAGATCGCACAGGACGTAGAGACAGAGCACATCGCCGACGTGGTCGAGCCCTTCGGCATCGACCGTGGCGACCTCGAACTGTACGG
>Ga0207720_101163_pt1 | contig 10766 bp, 5 predicted proteins | sample A23P2SouthBayCA_2_FD_187751 | JGI IMG/M metagenome (GOLD analysis project Ga0207720, IMG submission 187751) | Aerobic enrichment media microbial communities from Eden Landing Ponds, California, USA - A23 E3 (2) (SPAdes) | ecosystem: Environmental > Aquatic > Marine > Unclassified | place...
CGCGTAGTCGACGTCGAGCCAGTCCACGGCGATGGCGGCCTGCGCGGGCCCCATCGTGAAGTGGTCGCCCGCCGGCACCGCGGCCGCGTCGGGCTCGAGGAACGGCGCGATCACGTCGCGCATCTCCGTCATGAGCGCGGTGTCGCCGGCGTGGTAGAACGTCGTGCTGTCGGGGTCGGCCTCCTGCGTGGGTTTCGTCTCGGAGATCACGTAGCCCGCGGGCGTTCCGCCGGAGGCGCCGTAGCCGGTGTCGAGCCCGTTCGTGTGGTCCGCGCGGACCATCGTCACGAACGCGTCGCCCAGCTCGACGGTCCCGCCGAGGTTCATCCCCGTGGTGTCCTCGACGCCGTACTCGTCGGTGACGTAGCCCGTGACCTCGGGCGTGCCGACGACGTGGGCGCCGCGGAAGCGGTCCACGTCCGCGATGTGGTCGGCGTGGCCGTGCGTGAGGAGCACGTGGTCCGGGTCCAGTTCCTCGGGGTCGGTGTCGGTGTGGGGGTTGTCGAAGAACGGGTCGATGAGGAAGGTCGTGTCCTCGATCTCGACGGTCCAGGTGGAGTGACCGTGCCAGGTGAGGTCCATGGGTGTCATGCACCCGTGTGTTCGGTCGAATTACACATAAATCCGTTCGCCGGTGGCGACGATCCCCGAGTCGGCGGCGGCGGTCGAACCGGCGGCGGCTCAGTCGGCGGCCTCGGCGACCTCGACGGCGCTCGGAACCTCCGAGAGACGGTGGACGTAGTCGTCCAGCGCCAGCGCGAACTGGCGGTCGCGCGCCTCGTCGATGTCCACCCACGAGAACTCGAACTCGCTGCCGTGTTCGTCGCCGCCGTCGCGCACGACGTGGGTCCACCGGTCGCGGGGCTCGTGGACGCTCGCGTGATAGAAGTGCCGTACGTACGCCTTCGGCGGGGAGTCGCGACGGTTCCACACGTCGGTCGCCAGTTTGTCGACGCTCGCCAGCGTCGCCAGCCCGCTCTCCTCGCGAACCTCCCGAAACAGCGCCCGCCGCGGTCGCTCGCCGGACTCGATCGTTCCCTTCGGGATCTGGAGGCCGTCGTGTCCCGGTCCCTCGAACACCAGTAGCTGCGAGCCGCCGCGGGTGATGTACGCGCACGCCTTTCCGACGTACGTCGTCTCCGGCTCGGTCATATGAGCTGGTTGATTCGTTCGATGGTAAAGGTACCCCTGATGGTGTATATACTCCTACTAGGTCTCTCGCCAGCATGTGGACGAACGATCATCGGTTCCGGGGCCGGGCGAACGCGGGCACCGCGAGGACCGCTCGCCGCGAGGAACACCCGAGTCCAGCGGCGCTCAGACGGTGAACCTGGTGACGGTGGTCGCAGCCGTCTCCAGCGTCTCGTCGCTGGCGGCGGCGACGGTGATGTCGTTCTCGCCGTAGCCGATGTCGAGCGTCGCCTCGAACTCGCCGTCGACGGGGTCGACGATCGCCGAGTCGACGGGCGTCGTCACGGCGACGCGCGCGCCCGTGGTCTCGCCCGAGACGACGACCGTGTTGCCCTGGAAGTTCGTGTCGACGCGCAGCGCGGGCTTCTCGTCGCTGTCGTGGCGTCGCCGGTCGAGGAAACGCTCGCGGACGAACGCCGGCGTCTCGGCGGGTTCGCCGGCGTCGACGCCGTGGGCGAGGCGGACGAACTGCGCCATCGACCACGCCAGCGGCGTCGCGCTCCCGGTTCCCTCCCCGTAGCCCCAGTCGTACTCCGTCCGGTAGTCGCGGTCCCACACCTGCTCTGCGATCATCCGCCCGGAGTTGGCGAACCGCTCCATCGTCCGCAGCAGGGCCGTCGGTTCGAGTTCGGGGTCGCGGCCGGTCTCGGCCGGGTCCGCCCGAAGCTCGTACTCGCCGCGCTCGCCGGTCAGGAGGGGCCACAGCCGACCCTTCCCGTGGTTCTCGACCGACCACGGCGCGCCCACGTCGCCCTCGTCGCGCTCGCCGTAGCCGTCGCCGTTGTAGCGGTAGAAGGCGACCCCGACGGGGAGGTCGACGCGGATCGTGTCGTCGACCTCGCGCACCGAGTTACGGACCGTCTCGTCGTCCCACGGCTTGATCCCGAGGCGAACGAGTTCGAGGAACCCGGCGTCGATGACGTCGCGCTCGTCGAGGCGCGGGCCGTCGTTGGCGAGCGTGCGGAGGTGACCGGCCTCCGGGTCGCCGTCGCGAGTGACCCGGACGTAGTACGGCGTGTGCGTGTGGCGGGCGGTGCCCGACTCGGTGGCCGTCCACCTCTCCACCTCGCCGGTCCAGCGGTCGGCCAGCGCGAGCCACACGAGGGCGTCGGCGTCGTCGCCGACCTCCAGCGCGAGCTTCCCGGCGCACGCCAGCCCGGCGATCTCGGCGGCGATCGACGACGGCGAGTAGCCGGCCTCCTCCTCCCAGCGCTCCTGTCCGCTGGCGGGGCCGTTGTGGGCGACGTAGTCGGCCGACCGGCGGACGTGCTCGTAGTCGTACAGCGTGTCCGCGAAGTCGACGCCCGCCTCCCACAGCTGGTAGGCCATCACCGCCGGGAACGAGATGTTGTCCATCTGCTCGCCGCCCCAGCGGGTGATGCCGTTGAGGTAGGTGTTCTGCGGGATGAAGCCGTCCTCGTCCTGCTGGTACTCGTAGATGTACTCCAGTTGGTGGACGGCGGTCCCGATGTCGTCGGTGAGCAGCGAGGCGGTGAACACCTGATACAGGTCCCGCGCCCACACGAAGTTGTAGCCGTACCCCTTCTGCTCGTCGGCGTGGACCGCCTCGCCCCACGGCACCGACGGCGAGGCGACCGAGGCGCCGTGGTACGTCTTGTCCTCGACGGCCCGCAGCGTCATCAGCGCCGTGCGGTACTGGTTCGCGAGGTCGTCGTCGCCGGCGACGGCCTCGGGCAGGGGCCGATCTTCGAGGAACGCCCGCCACGACTCGCGGTACGCCGCCGCGACCGTCTCGTAGCCGGTCGCGAGCGAGCCGACCGCCTCGCCGAGCGCCGCCGAGGCGTCGGCCTGCCGCGCGAACCCGAGCGAGAGCGTCTCGTTGGTGTGTCTGCCGGCACCGAGGCGACCCACGAGGACGACGTTGTCGTCGTCGATCGACGAGCGCGTTCGCGGCACCTCGCCGGTCGCGAACAGCGCCGCCAGTTCGTCGCTGCCGGCGGCGCAGACGGTCGCCCAGTCGAAGCGGTCGGCCGTCGCCATCGCGACGGCGACGGAGTAGCCGTTACCGTCCTCGTCGACGAGCCGCGCGTCCTCTCGCTCGCCGGTGTAGGCGCCGGGGTCGCGGGCGACGAGGTGGTGGCTCCCCGGCTGCCCGAGGCGCAACCCGCGGTCGCGCGTGCCCGTGTTCGTGAGCGCCGTGTCCGCGGCCGCGAACACGTGGTACTCGCTCCCGTCGGCGGCGCGGAAGTCGACGTCCGCCACGAGCGCGTCGTGGGCCGGGTCGACCGCGTACTCGACGCGGAGTTCCCACTCGTGGCCGCGGCCGTCGCCCGTCTCGGTGATCACGTGCTCGTACGCGAGCGCGTCGTCGGCCGCCGGCCGGACGTGCCGCTCGACGGTGTCCTCGTCGCTGCGCTGCCCTTCGACGTGTGTTCGGACCGTGTAGTCGTCGTCGGCCGCCGAGACGATGAAATCCAGCGTGCGCAGGTTCATCAGGTCCACGCGGGGGAAGCGCACCTCCGTGAGCGCCCCCTCGGTCAGCGTGAACCAGACGCGCGAGGCGTCCCGTTCCCCGTGGTCGGCGACCGTTCCGACGCCGAACTTCTCGCCGGTCGTCCACCGCGGTCGGTCGGTGGGCGCCGACGGCGCCGCGGCTGCACTGGGCAGGGCGTCGCGCTCGGCGAGCGTGGCGGTCACGCCCAGCCGGAAGCAGTGGGCGTATCCGAGCGGCGTCGCGCTGTCGGGCGTGCCGTCGTCGTACCACTGCTCCGGGAGGTACCCCATCGCCGTCGTCAGGGGTCCGCCGTCCTCGATCAGTCCGTACAGCTCCGTCGCCCGGTCGAGCAGCCGCGCGCCGGTCTCCTCGCGGCCGCGGTCGATCGCCAGCCCTCCGAGCGTCGCGGCGGCGTTGGCGCCCATCGCGGTCGCGAGCGTCCACACCTTCTCGCCGTCCTGTCCGTCCGTCCGCCACTCGTCGCCCTCGTAGCGGACCAGTCCCTCGACGGCCGACTCGCCCGGGTCGCGGTACAGTCCCTCCAACGACGTCCGGACGTGGTCGGTCACGCGGTCGACGTCCCCGTCATCGACGCCGATCCCATCGACGGCGTCGATAGCGGCGAGCGCGTCGACGAGCGACAACGTCGACGCGTCCAGACGGTCGTCGTGTTCGCCGCCCACGAGTCGGACCGCGTACGTGCCGCGCTCGTCGTCCCACAGCGCGTCGAGCGCGTCGAACGTCTCCTCGGCGGCCGCCCGCGCTCGCTCGGCGAGCGCGTCGGTCACCGGCGCGCGCGCGACGGCGGCGTACGCCTCGACGAACGTCGCGGCGGTGTGGGCGAACTGTCCCGACATGTCCTCCCAGAGGTTCTGACAGCGCCGGGGGAGGCCGTCATCGTCGCGACTCTCGTCGAGCGAGTCGACGCCGGCGGCGACGCTCTCGCGGATCTCCCGCTCGTCGTCGGCCGACAGCGCGTCGCGGTGCTCGCGCAGGAGCGTCGCGAGGAACGCCACGGTGATCGCGGTCTGGTCGGCCTGATACTCGTCCGACCCGACGCGTCCCTCGACGTGCGCGTTGGCCCACCCGGGCGCGAGCGACCCGTCGACCGCCCACACGCGATGGGGCCAGGAGCCGTCGGGCTGTTGCGTCTCGCAGTAGAACCGGGCGCTTCGAACGAGCGCCTCGGGGCCCAACTCCAGCCCGAGCGGCTCGTTCGCCTCCAGCAGATGCTGGGAGATCCGCGCGTCGTCGCGGAACCACGTGTAGCCGTAGCCGCCGGAGTTGCGGTAGAACGGGTCGAACTCCGGGCCGGCGATCCGGGCGCCGCTGGGCGCCTCAAGCAACGACAGCGCCCGCACGTCGGCGCGAACTGTCCCACGGCGTGGCCCGTCGTCCGCGACCGCGCCGGCGGCGCGGTCGCGCGCGACGGTCCGGAGCTCGTCGGCGTCGGCGTGGTCGGTCGCACACTCGCGGAGGTCGGCGAGGGACCGCTCGCGCTCGGCGTCGCCGTCGGTCAGCGCGGTCACCAGCGTCGTCCGGAGCCCGCGCCCCGCACGCTCCAAGGGTGCGGTGACGACCACGTCGCCGCTGAGGTGCGTGTCCTCGTAGCGGTTGAGCGCGCCCTCCCGCGGGAGCGCGATCGGCTCGGGATCGAGCAGTTCCTCGAATCGCTCGGGGATCTGCGCTCGGACGTCCTCGAGACCCGTGGAGGCGGTGACGAAGTCGTGCTCCTCGCGGTGGAACACCTCCACCGCGTCGCCGCCGACCGGGCCGGCGCCCTCGTGGATGAGCCGCCCCACGCGCGTCTCCTTCCCCTCCGGTGCGAGCGTGAGGAAGGCGACGAGGTGCGCCTCCGGCGGGATCGACCCGCGCAACTCGACGTGGGTGACGTGCTCGCGCCCGAGCGTGAGGTCGTACTGATGGACGGTGAACTCGCCGGCGTCGTACTCCGTCTCGACGAGCGTCGTCTCGCGGTAGTAGTGCTGGCGGACCGTCTCCAACTCGTCGAACCAGTACGTTCGCTCGCCGGTCTCGATGCCGAACCGGGAGCGGTCGATGCCCGAGAGGCCGGACAGCGACGACGAGAAGTCGCGGATCCCGCCGGTCGGGGCGACGTGAACCAGTCGCTCGCCGCGTCCGGACAGCGCGCCGTGGACGGTGCTGGCGGTGCCGGCCGAGCCGTGTCCTCGGTCCCGCTTGTAGTCGTTGAGTGCCGTTCGCAGCCGCATTCACCCGAGCAACAACTCGCGTGGTTAAAGTCTCAGCGGTACGTGAGCACTTCACATTCCATCGACCGCGGTCGCGACTCGTTCGGGGCCGGGTCGGCTGCCCCGACGGATCGACGAACGCGCCGGGCTGCCGTTACTCGCGGATCGGGACGACGACCACATCGTCCACGGTCACCGCCCCGTCGTCCGTTCCGACCGCCGCACCCGTCACGAGGTCGTCGCCACCGACGGCAGGATCGACGCCGATCTCCGCGACGCCGCCGCCGAAGTTGAGCGCGACGACGACCGCCTCGCCGTCGGCGGCCTCGCGGCGGTAGGCGACGATGTCGTCGTCCCTCCCAGCGCGAACGTCGTAGTCGACGCGCGATAGATCGGCCCGATGTCGGAGCGCCGGGTGCTCGTCGCGGAGGGCGAGCAGTCGGCGGTAGTGCTCGGTGAGGTCCTCGCGGGCGTTCTCGTAGTCCAGTCGATCGCGCTTTCCGAGCTGGCCGGTCTCCTGTCCGGCGTACACCATCGGCGCACCGGGGAGCGTCGCCAGCGCGCCCGCCGCCGCGAACGCCGCGTCCTCGCCGTAGGAGGCGAGATAGCGGGGTTCGTCGTGGTTCTCGTGGTACAGCATGAACGAGGCGTGGTCCGGAAAGCCCACGCGCCGGCGCTCGTCGACGGCGTCGAGGATCTCCTCGGCGCGTTTGTTTCCGTCGCCGACCTCCCGCAGGCAGAACGCCGTCGTCGAGTCGAAGTGCATGTCGAACAGCCCGCCCTGAAAGTCCGGGATGTACGGGATCGTCTCGTCGAGGAGGAAGAACTCCGAGTCGTGCGCCTTCACCCGGTCGTGCACCTCCCGCCAGAAGCCGTCCGGCACCGCCCACGCCATGTCACAGCGGAAGCCGTCGACCAGCGGCGCCCACTCGTCGACCACGTTGAGGAGGTGCCGGCGCACCGCGAGCGTGGAGAAGTCGAAGTTGGCGATCAGCTCCCAGTCGAAGTACGTCCCGGGCTCGCCGCTCTCCTGCCACTCGTACCACGACCGGTAGGGGCTGTCGGGGTCGCCGTACGCGTCCTGAAAGAAGGGGTGATCGCGCGCGGAGTGGTTGCACACGAGGTCGAAGAGGACGCGGATGTCGCGGTCGTGGGCCGCCTCGATCAGCGCCCGATACTCCTCGCGGTCGCCCAGATCCGACGCGATCGCGAAGAAGTCGGTGATGTTGTAACCGTGTGGCGCTCCGTCGTGTTGGAGGACCGGCGTGAGCCACAGTGTGTCGATGCCCAGCTCGTCGAGATCGTCGAGCCGCTCGCGGATCGCCGCGAACTGCGACCGCTCGGGGTCCGCGTCCGCGAACGTGCGCACGTACACCTCGTAGATGGTCGAGTCGAGCGCCCACGACGGCGGATCGTACGGACGGTCGACGGTCACCGTCCCGCGTCCTGTGTCGGGGTCGCTTCCGCGTTCGCCGTCGCTGTCGGGGTCGCTTCCGCGTTCGCCGTCGCTGTCGGGGTCTGACGACTGCCGCACGTCGACGGCGTCGGGTACGCCGTACGCGTCGTCGGTGAGGGGGACGGCGTACACCCGGGCGCGATCCCCGAGTACGGCGCGCTCGATCGTGAGCGTTCGCCCCTCGACGGTTACGTCCGACTCGTCGAGGTCGTCGCGGTCGTCGAGCAGGAACTCGACGCGCCTCGTGGACGCCGGCGCGAGCTTCGCGTGGATCCGGACCTCCTCGTCGTCGACCACGGTCTCCAACTGGACGCGAGGGCGCTCCGGTTCCTCGCCGTCGTCGTCGACTCCCGCGTGCGTCGCGGAGCCGACTGCGCCGCCGGAGTCGAACTGTTCACCCGGCTGTTCCGCCTGCTCGCTCCCGCCGGCGGCGACGCCGCCGGATCGACCGGCGTCCGCGCTCGGGGCGGTCCCCTCGGCGAACGCCCTCACGGTCAGGTCGTGGGTCGTCCGACCGTCGGTGAGCCGTAGCAGATAGCGGCCGGGAACGTCGGGCTCGAACCACTGGACGGGTTCGTCGCCGAGTTCCGCCCGCGAACCGGACGGCGCGGTCGCGACGCTCCACTCGTAGTCGACGCTCGGGTCGGGATCGCGCGGCGCGAGTTCCACAGCCTCGCCCGCCGCGCACACGCGCGGTTGCCCCGGGTGCTCCATGGCAGGCCGCTCGAACGGTAGCGGTTTCGCTCTTTCGCCGTCCGGGCGTTCGCTGCCCGACGCGAGCCAACGGCTCGAGGTGGTGAGTCCCGCCAGTGAGGCCGGGGAATCGCTAAGTGCCCGCCGGCCGATCGGCCGGTATGGACGGCAACGCCGGGGACGCTGAAGCCGACGAGCGTGGAGGCGCCGATGGGGACGAACGCCCGGTCTCGGTCGACGTGGAGATCGCCGACGGTCGGACCGTCATCGTCGTCGCGGGCGACAGGGACGCCGCGGTCGTGGTCCGGTCGGCCTCGGGCGAGCGGATCTACCTCCCGCCGGAGGACTTCGATCGCCCGCCGGAGTCGGCGGGAGGCGGGCGACAGGACTCGTATGGGACGGCCGCCCGACCGTCCGACAGCCCGTATCAGTCGGCGACCGCGGACAGTCCCTACCAATCGGTCGCCTCGGACAGCCCCTACCAGTCGCCCGGGGAGTCGGACAGCCCGTACCAGCGCGGCGGCCCCGCGTCCGACCGGGTCGGACTGGAGCCCACCGCCGACGGCTTCCGGATCGTCCACCCGGAACCGGTCACCGAGTTCCGACTACTCAGGTGAGCGCGCGGGGAGTCACGGTTCCTCCTCCGGTTCTGTTCTTTCCTCCTCCAGGATCCGCTCGTAGAAGGCGACGTGTTCGTCGGCGACTTGGTCCCACGTTCGCTCCTCGTACTCGATCGGCGTATCCAGCGAGAGCGCGCGCTCGATGCCGGCGGCGATCGCGTCGGAGTTCGGCTCGACCTCGATGAGGCAGTCGTCGGGGAGCACCTCGGCGGCGCCGCTGGGGCCGGCGACGACGCGGGTGCCGACCGACAGGGCCTCGACGATGGTGATCCCGAACGGCTCCGCGAGCGACGGCGAGACGAACAGGTCCGCGCTCGCGTAGTAGTCGCCCAGTTCCTCCTCGGGAACGTAGCCGACGAACTCGACGCGGTCCTCGATCCCGAGCAGTTCGACGAAGCGCTTCAGCTGGTCGGTGAGGTGACCGGACCCCCCGATGACGAGCGTCACGTCGTCGCGTCTGAGCTTCGGCAGCGCGTACAGGAGGTACGCCAATCCCTTCTGATCGGTGTGCCTGCCGACGAAGAACAGCATCTTCCCGTCGATCTCCAGCTCGGCCTTCAGGTCGCGCCCCGTCGGCTCGACCCGGGAGAAGCCGTTGTAGATCACCTCCGCGTCGCCCCCGTACTCGTGGGCGATCTTGCGGGCGGTGAACTCGCTCACGGCCACGAGGTGATCCGAGCGGTTCACCACGCGCCCCTCGGTGCGCTTCTCGCGCTCGGGCGGGTCGGCGTTGCGGTCCGACGACAGCGAGTGGAACGTCGTCACCCACTCGACGTCGTGGGTCGCCTGCGCGCGCGAGCCGGGATTGTAGCCGAACCAGTCGTTCGTGTGGACGATGTCTGCCTCCGCCGCGCGCTCCACGAACGCGCCCGAGAGGCGGCCGATCCGGGTGATGATGTCGCCGTCGCCGGTGGGAACGCCGTAGATCCCGTCGCGTCCCTCCGGGGCGTACTCCGCCGGCAACACCAGCTCCACCTCGACGCCCTCGCGAGCGTCGAGACGGTCGAACAGTTCGCCGACCGCCGTGTCCAGTCCCCCGGTCACGTTCGGCGGGAACCCCCACCCGAGCATCAGGACGGTGTACGGCATCGAGTCGGATATTGCGGGTGCGGTACTTAGTCACTTGGCGTCGATGTGGAGGATCGATCCGTTACAACGACTCCGGACAGTTCGTCCGACGAGTCACTGCTCCCTCGACGCCCGACCGACGGTCCGCTCCTCGACCGACGACCAGATACTTGATACCGCTCGCCCGTGAGTGCACATCCGATGCGGTTCGACAGACGAAGCGGCGTCCTGCTCCACCCCACCGCGCTGCCCGGCCCCCACGGGATCGGGGATCTGGGCGCGGGCGCGCGCTCGTTCATCGACTTTCTCGACCGTGCCGACCAGTCGATCTGGCAGGTGTGTCCGCTGGGACCGACCGTCGGTATCCACGGCCACTCCCCCTATCAGACGTTCTCCGGGTTCGCCGGGAACCCGCTGTTGATCGACCTCGTCGACCTCGCCGACCGGGGGTATCTGACCGACGAGGAGATCGACGCCGGGGACGAGAGCGACTTCTCGCTCCACGAGGTGCGCTACGACTCCGTCGAGGCGTTTACGCTCGATCGCCTGCGCGTCGCCTTCGAACGGTTTCGCGAGGTCGCGAGCGACGACGAGCGAGCGGCGCTCGCCGAGTTCCGCGACCGCGAGGACCACTGGCTCGCCGACTACGCGCTGTTCCGCGCGCTCAAAGCCGAGTTCGACGGGACGCTGTGGACGGAGTGGCCCGAGCCGGTTCGGACGCGCGATCCGGAGGCGCTGGCTGACTACCGCGACGACCTCTCCGACGAGATCGAGTTCCGGGCGTTCTGCCAGTGGACGTTCGACCGACAGTGGCGCGACCTGCGCGCGGCCGCCGCCGACCGCGGGATCGAGATCCTCGGCGACCTCCCGATCTACGTCGCGCTCGACTCCGCCGACGTGTGGGCCGCGCCGGAGGCGTTCGACCTGACCGACGACGGCCGGCCGGCCGCCGTCGCGGGCGTCCCGCCGAACATGGGCGATTCCGGACAGCGCTGGGGGAACCCGGTGTACGACTGGGATCGCCTCGCCGAGACGGGATACGAGTGGTGGCTCGACCGGCTCCGCCGGCTGTT
>Ga0207720_101164_pt1 | contig 10757 bp, 7 predicted proteins | sample A23P2SouthBayCA_2_FD_187751 | JGI IMG/M metagenome (GOLD analysis project Ga0207720, IMG submission 187751) | Aerobic enrichment media microbial communities from Eden Landing Ponds, California, USA - A23 E3 (2) (SPAdes) | ecosystem: Environmental > Aquatic > Marine > Unclassified | place...
TCGACCGGCGTCGTCCGACGACGATCCCGTCCCCGTGATCGGGTCGGCCAGCCCCTACAACGGCGAGCAGACCCACAGCGACGCGACCGAGGCGATGTTCTACGAGCGGTCGGTCGCGCCCGCGGCGGACGACGAGGGGGGCGATACGACCGCTGGGACCGACGGCGCGGCCGCGGGGGCTCTCGGGAGCCGAGCCCGACCGGGACCGAACCACGCGCCGTCGCCGTCGGGGGCGCTGTCGACCCCCCACCAACTGGGCCGGCGGTACGTCCCGGAGGGGTACGCGGTCGCGTCGCTCTCCTCGCTGGGCACCCACCGGTCGACGGGGTGTTACACCGCTGCCGGGCCGGAGACGATCGACGCGCTCGAAGCGGTCGTCGACTGGTTCAACGGCCGCGCGACGGCCTACGACGCGCCGGAGGACGGCGCGGAGGTCACCGCCGACTGGACCGAGGGGGCGACCGGGCTGGTCGGGGCCTCCGCGCTGGGCGAACTCGCCAACGGCGTCGCCGCCCGCGGCGTCGACGGTCTCGAAGCGATCGTGCCCCAGGCCGCCAACGTCGGCCAGTACGGGCTCTTCCGGTCGAACGGGACGCCGGTCTCGGTGACGCCCGACGCGAGCGAGGAGATCGCCGATCTGGGGACCTGGGTGCAAGCGGGCAACGCCCTGCGCGAGGACTGTGCCCGCTGGACCGATATCGTCGAGAACGGCCAGGACCTCGCGACCGGCGACTACAACGACTTCTGGCACGAGCGCACGTTCCTCACCGGGGCCGACGCCGTCGACTGCGCGGTCCTGCTGGCCCACTCGGTCGACGACCCCATCGTCACGCCGAACAACGCCGCCGACTGGTACGAGACGCTCGCGGCTCGCGACGTACCGTTGAAGCTCTGGCTCGTCGAGGGCGGCCACACCGGTCCCCACGGGGAGGCGTGGGCCGACCTGCTCGACCGCTGGTGGGCCCACTGGCTGAAAGGCGAGGACACGGGCGTGATGGACGAGGACCCGGTCACCGTCGTCCACGGTGGGCGGTCGGTCGAACGCGGCGAGGCCGAGACCTACGCCGAGTGGCCGGTCCCCGGGACCGAGCGGGCGACCGTCCGTTTCGCTGCGGGCGGGTCGACGGCCGGCGGCGTGACGGTCGGCGACGCCGAGGCGGGGACGGAATCGTTCACCGACGACCCGTCGACGCTCGCCGAGGACCTCGCCGCCGCCGAGGAGTCGTCCCGTCGTCTGCGCTACGAGACGGCCCCGTTCGCCGAGTCGGTCCACGTCAGCGGCCGGGTCGTCCCGTCGCTGTGGCTGTCGTTCGACGAGCCGACGGTCGTCAGCGTCGCCCTGGTCGAGTACACCGACGCTGGTGCCGACGTCGTGACGCGAGGCTGGGCCGACCCGCTGAACCGCCCACGCTACGACGACCACGACACGCCGCTTTCCTACCGCCAGTCCCTCCGGGAATCCGCGCCGGTCGAGAGCGGCGAGCGGGTCCGCGTCGAGTTCCCGCTCCAGGCGACCGACCACGTCTTCGACGCGGGGTCGCGGCTCGGTCTCGTCGTCTACGGGAGCGACCGGGAGTTCACGTTCCACGTCCCCGACGACAGGGAGGTGACGCTCTCGCTCGGCGAGTCGTCGGTCGGGCTGCCGATCGTCGGCGGGGAGTCGGCGCTCACCGACGCGGTCGGTGACGTCGGCGACCTGGCTCGGCGAGCCCCCACCGGATAACGAAAAGACGCGTTTCACCCTCCGAAACGGCGATACAGGTCCCGGCGCTACCACGAGGCACGATGGACCAGTCGAACGAGAGCGACGGCGAGGGCGCCACCGGGTCGGCGCCGACGGGACCTGTGTCGAGACGGCGAGTACTCGCGTCGGTGACGACGGCGGTCGGCGCGAGCGCGGTCGCCGGGCGTGCGTCCGCGAAGCCACCGGGCGGTGCCGGCGGGGCCGCCGACACCGATGGGGCGACCCGAGCGGAAGCCTGGGTCGAGACGGGCGTCGACACGGACGGCGACGGGACCCCCGACCGGGTCCACGTCCGGGTGTCGCACCCCGAGGGAGCGGCCGACAGCGAGCGACCGCCCGTGATCGCGATCGCGAGCCCGTATCACGGCGAGCAGACCCACGGCGACGCGACCGCCGAGATGTACTACGACCGGTCGATCGCGCCCGCCCCGGACGGCGACGCGAACGGACCGGCGACGCTCGGCGATCCGACTGCCGGCGGGGAGTCGGGGCCCACTCACTCGCCGATCGACGGGCCGGCGACGGCCTACCGGTGGACCGAGCGGCGGTACCTCCCGAAAGGGTACGCGGTCGCGCGCGTCTCCTCGCTCGGGACGGCCCGTTCGACGGGGTGTTACACCGCTGCCGGGCCGCCGACGGTCGCCGCCCTCGAATCGGTCGTCGACTGGTTCAACGGCCGCGCGACCGCCTACGACGCGCCCGAGGGTGGGGCGGAAGTCACCGCCGACTGGACCAACGGCCGGACGGGGATGATCGGCGGGTCGGCGCTGGGCGAACTCGCCAACGGGGTGGCGACGACCGGCGTCGACGGCCTGGAGACGATCGTCCCCCAGTCCGCGAACGTCGGCCAGTACGGCCTGTTCCGCTCGAACGGGACCCCGGTCTCGGTGACACCCGACGCCAGCGAGGGGATGACCGACATCGGCACGTGGATCCAGGCCAGCAACGCGAAGCGGCCGGACTGCGACCGCTGGACCGAGCGCGCCGAGGCGGGACAGGACCTGGCGACGGGCGACTACACCGACTTCTGGCACGAGCGGACCTTCCTCACCGGGGCCGGCGCCGTCGACTGTTCGGTCCTGATCGCCCACGCGGTCGACGACCCGATCGTCACGCCGAACAACGCCGCCGACTGGTACGAGACGCTCGCGGCCCGCGACGTGCCCCTGAAGCTCTGGCTCTACGAGGGCGGCCACAGGGGCCCCGCCGGCGAGGCGTGGGAGCGGACCCTCGACCGGTGGTGGGCCCACTGGCTCAAAGACGAGGACACCGGTGTGATGGACGACGACCCGGTCACCGTCGTCCACGGCAGTCGGTCGGCCACCGAGGGGTCGATGGCGACCTACGCGGAGTGGCCGGTGCCGACCGCCGAACCCGCGACCGTCCGGTTCGGGTCCGGCGGTGCGACACGGGGCGCCGTGACGACGAGCGAACCGGACCCGGGCACCGAGTCGCTCGTCGACGACCCGTCGACGCCGGCGACGGACCTGGTCGCAGCAGACGAGTCGCCCCACCGCCTGCGCTACGAGACGCCTCCGCTCACCGAGTCGGTCCACGTCAGCGGTCGGGTCGTCCCGTCGCTGTCGCTGTCGCTCGACGAACCGACCGTCGTCAGCGTCGCACTGGTCGAGTACGGCCCGTACTCGGCCGATATCGTCACCCGCGGCTGGGCGGACCCGCTGAACCGGCCGGCCTATCGCGAGTACGACACGCCCCTCGCCTATCGGCAGTCGCTTCGAGAGTCCGCCCCACTGCCCGAGGACGGGACCGTTCGAGCCGAGTTCCCGCTGCAGGCGACCGACCACGTCTTCGAGGCCGACTCGCGGATCGGGCTCGTCGTCTACGCGAGCGACAGCGAGTTCACGCTCCACCCGCCCGGGAACCGGACGGTCGAGCTGTCGCTGGCCGACAGTGGCGTCGACCTGCCCGTCGCCGGCGGCGAGTCGACGCTCACCGCCGCGTTCGCCGCCGAGCCGACCGACACCGCGACCGAGTCGCCGGCCGGGACGACGACGAGAACGGGTACCGGCACCGACACCGCGACCGAGACACCGGACCGATCGGCCGGAACGTCCGACGGCACGGTCGCGTCCACCGTCGTTACGGACGGCGACGTGACGACGGACGGGACGACGAGTGCCGACGGGCCGGGCTTCGGCGTCGGCGCCGCCCTGGCCGCGGTCGGCGGACTCGCCGGCCTGCTCCGAAGGGGCGGCGCCGACGACTGAAGTCGAGCGATATGGTATCGTTCAACACACGACGACAACGCTGAAACCGGGCGGCCGAGAAGGGATCGGTAGCCATGGACGGGCCAGACGACGTGGTCGCGGCGGCCATCGACGACGCGTTCCCGGGCCGGTCGGTCGGTGCGGTGTCCGACTCGGGCCCCTCGTGGAACGACGCTACCCGGACGGTCCGCGTCGAGTTCGCAGACGGCGACGCCGCGTTCGTGAAGGCCGCGGCGGACGGGGAGGACGGCCGGATCGCGACCGAGCGGGCGGTGATCGACTACGTCGACCGGCACTGTGAAGTCGCGGTCCCGACGGTGCTGGCGAGTCGGGCCGCCGGGGCGACACCCTACCTCGCCACCGCACCGATGGACGGTGCGAACTTCCACCGCCCCTGAGCCGACTGGTCGACCACCGACCGCGAGCGGGAGATCGGGCGTTTTGGCGCCGCACTCGCGGAGGTTCATGCACGCGAGTTCGATCGCCACGGCCGGATCGTCGGCGGCGGCGCCGGCGGACTCACGGTCGAGACCGACACCTGGACGGAGACGCTGGTCGCCGAGATCGAGCGGGAGCGAACGCTGGCCACGTCCGACCGGTACGACCGCTACTTCGACGAGGTGGTCGCGGCGGTCCGAGCGAACGCCGACGCGCTCGACCGCGCGCCGGCCGCGCTCGTCCACGGCGACCCCGCCATGCCGAACGTCTTCCGCTCCGAGACCGGGATCGGGTTGATCGACTGGGAGCTCGCCCACGTCGGCGACCCCGCCCGGGAGCTCCACCGGGTCGAAGACCGGCTGACCGACGCGGACGACGTCGCCGACGGCGACCGCCTGGTGACCGCGTTTCGCGAGGGCTACCGCCGGCGGGCCGGGGCGTTGCCCGACGGCCACGCGGCGCGCGCACCGGTGTACGACGCGGTCCGACTGCTCGGGACGGCCGGGTTCTTCGACAAGCACGTCGAGCACGTCGACGCGTCGCCCGCCGAGGCGGCCGATCGGTTCGAGCGCGAGATGGAGCGACGGCTCGACGCAGTCCGGTGACGCGACCGCCGGGCCGTCGAGCGAGTCCGGATCGCCGGTTCAAATTCGGCCGGCGCGAACGGGCGATCCGGGCGCCGTCGTCGACTTCGCTCGCCGCCGATCCAATTCTTTACTCGAACCCGACTCAGAGGGGGATTATATGTCCGACCGTCCATCGAACTGGTAATGACGCACCTGTACGCGATCCAGCGTGACATCCTCGAGTTCCTGGACGACCGAGCCAGTGCGGACACGACCGCGATCCGCCGACAGCTCGCGTACACCGCCGACGTGAGCGTGACCTACGACGCCCTGATGCCGCACCTGAACCAGCTCGAAGACGACGGCTACATCGAGTCGGTCGGGGCGGACGAGTCCGGCGCGACCTACTACCGGCAGGCCGAGTCGGCGGCGGTCCAGCCCCAGACCGCGAGCGACTGAGCGCGTCGCCGACCGACACCGCAGACCGCCCGGCGCGCAACCGCGGCGGCTAAGTGCCGCGACGCCCAATCGCTGGGTATGAACCAGCGCGAACTCGGCGATTCGGGCGTCGAAGTCAGCGAGGTCGGATTCGGCGCGTGGGTCGTCGGCACCGACTGGTGGGGCGACCGAACGCGCGAGCAGGCCGTCGATATGCTTCACCACGCCGTCGACCGCGGGATCACGTACTTCGACACGGGCGACGTGTACGGTCACGGCGACAGCGAGGAACTCGTCGGCGAGGCCCTCGGCGAGTACCGCGAGGAGGTCACGATCTCGACGAAAGTCGGCTACGACTTCTACAACAACCCACAGGCCGGCCACGGTGAGCTCCCGAAACGCGTCGACCCCGAGTGGGTCGAGACGGCCCTGGACCGCTCGCTCGACAGGCTCGACATGGAGTACGTCGACCACCTGATGCTCCACAACGCCAACGTCGACGAGGTCGACGCCGAGGTGCTGGAGACGCTCGACGCGCTCGAGGAGTCGGGCCGCGTCGACTCCGTCGGCTGGGCGCTGGGCCCCTCCATCGGCTGGCTCGCCGAAGCGGAGAACGCGGTCGAGGAGGGCTTCGACGCCGTCCAGCTCGTCTTCAACGTCTTCGAGCAGACGCCGGGTCGACACACCCTCGAAGCGATCCGCGAACTGGACGCCGAGACGAGCGTCATCCCGCGAGTGCCCCACTCCTCGGGCCTGTTGAACGAGCAGGTCACGCCCGAGACGGAACTCGGCGAGGGCGACCACCGCGCCCACCGACCGGACGAGTGGTACGAAGCCGGCTGGGAGAAAGTCGAGGCACTGCGGTTCCTCGAAGACCCCGAGAGCGGCGAGGGCACGCGGACGATGGCCCAGGCGTCGATCCGCTGGCTGCTCGGTCACGACGAGGTGGCGACGGTCACCCCCACGTTCCGTACCACCGACGACATCGACGAGTGGGCCGGCGCCGCCGACGTGCCGCCGCTCTCCGAGGCCGAGATGGACCGCGTCGAGGAGCTGTATCAGGACAACTTCGGCGTCGACCGCGACGACGGCATGGACGCGCTGCGCTCGTCGGTCGGTGGCACCGACCTCGAGGGCCTCGACAAGCAGGCTGCCGGGGACTGACCGTCGACGGGACCGCGACACCCGCGACTGCCCCCGACGAACCACGCTTTCGACACCAGATCGACGACCCCCTCGTTTCACCTCAAACCGGCGCTATCCCGTGATTTTTCGCGAACCCCTTCGTTTCGAGTCGAACCCCGCCCACGTCTTGCGATTCGCTGGCACGAATGTTACTTTCACTCCGCCCCGTCAGACGCACGTCACACGGTCGCGGTCGTGCGGTTTCGGTTCGTCGGCCCTCGTGTGATAGTTCCACACGAAACGACGGGTGTTCGGGGACGGCGAGATCGCGGGGCGGTCAGTCCAGTCGTTCGAAGGTTTTCTCGGCCCACTGAACGGCGTAGTCGGCGCCGTACTCGCGGTACGCCTCGGTGTCGAGCGCGCCGAACGGTGTCGGTGGCGCCTGGCCGTGTTTGACCGCGGCACAGGCCAGCTCGGCGGCGTCGCCGAAGCCCGTCTCGCCGCGGGCGAGCTCCGTCGAGAGGTCGGCCAGGCGCGGTTCGAGTCGCTCGCCGGCGTCGACCCACGCGTCGAAGAGGTCGGGGTGGTCGTCGGTCCAGTCGGCGAACGTCTCACGTGTGTGGAGGCCCAGATAGGCGTCGTACAGCGCCGCGGCGAGCTGATAGGTACCCGTCGGGTCCAGCCGCCCCTCGGCGGCGACGGCGAGGTCGCGGTAGCGCTCGCCGAAGAAGCCGAGGAAGTGTTCCGGTCGGTCGAGGCCGACCTGGACGAGCGCCTCGGCGACCAGGAACTCGACGAAGGCGTCGGGTGACCCCTCCAGGCGGGGCTTGACCAGAACGGTCGGCGGCTGGGTCTGGTGCGTCCAGGCGACGCCGCCGTCGCCGGGCGCGCCGACGGTCAACTCGTCGCTCGCGTACCGCCGGAGCAGTTCTGGGGCGTCGGCCGGCACCCACTCGTCGGGGTACGAGCGCGGGTCGAGCGCGTCGGTGACCAGCGCAAGGTCCTCCGCCTGGGCGGCCGGCAGCGTCTCGAAGTCGCGCGCGCAGTCGAGCACGAGCGCGTCGGGCGCGTGCTCGTCACGGACGGCGGCGATGTCCGCCGAGAGGTCGCGGTCGGTGAACATCAGCGGTCACCTCCCTCGAATCGGTCCCCGGGGTCGCGGGATCGATCACGGACCGGGCGGGCGCTCGACGACGTGGTCATGTCCGTCGACAGGGTCCATCCGGGGTAAACCCCATCGGTTCCACCCCGAGTGTCCGACCGTCGAGACTGCGCCACCGTGAGGGCACCGACGTGAACGTTTAAATCAGATGACGGGGGCAAGCGAGACCGTATGGTCGACGACGTTTCGCGGCGAGGCGTCCTGCTGGCAGGGGGCGCCGCGCTATCGGGGGGTATCACGGCGAAGTTGGGAACCCGTTCGGTCGCTGCTCGGTCCGGGCACGAGGGGAGACCGACGGTCCGGTGGCAACGGTTCGTGGACGACGACGATGCAATGACCCGGCCGACGTCGGTGTGGGCCCGCGACGACCGCGTTCTCGTCGGGGGATTCTCGGGGGACGAATACGACGATGCGGCCCCCTGGCAGTTCGGGATCGACGCGGTTCGGGGGACGGACCACGCCGGAACGACCGCCTACGTCGAGGGTCGATTCCTGACACAGACGTCGGTCCCGGCGGCCGACGGCGGTCGCCTGTTCCTCGGACGGCACACGGCGGACCCGGACGCCGACGACGCGGCGGCGAGCCCGACGGTCGTCAGGACGACCGACGACGGCGAGGTCGAGTGGCGCCGGACCTACGAGCCGCCGTTCGAGATGTTCGAAGTGTGGGATCTCGCCCCGAGTGCCGAGGGCGGTGCGGTCTTCGTCGGGTTCTCGGTCGACAGCGACAACCCGAACACGTGGCTGGTGGCCGTCGACGCGGACGGGTCGCTCCGCTGGGAACGGCGCCTCGACGAGTACTTCGCCACCTACGCGTACGGCGTCCAGCGGGTCGGCGATGGGGGATATCTCGTGTACGGCGGCGCTCGCCGGGGGTCTGCCCGCGACGCCAGCCGACAGGACGGCTGGGTTGCGAAGGTCGGGGCGGGGGGTGACACCCAGTGGTCCCGACTCTACCGGCAGCGCTCGGCGGGCGAAGCGAGCGAGTACCACTACGTCGAGGACGCGGTCGAGACGGGGGCCGGATACCTGTTCGGGGGGTTCGTCTCACCAGCAACAGAGGACGCGGCGGGACGCGCGTGGGCGTTCACGACCGACACGAGCGGCGACCGGCTGTACAGCGCGCTCCGACGGCCGGGTGGCGACGGCGCCGGCGAGTTCCGCGCGGTCGTCCCGTACGACGACCACTACGTGTTGGTCGGGAACGTCCTCCCGACGGCCGACGCCGAAGTCGAGTTCGCCTGGCTCCGCGGCGTCGACGCGTCGCTCTCCACGGAGTGGGAGCTGTTAGACCCACTCGACCAGCCCTCGACGCTCACGGACGCGGCGGCGACGACCGACGGCGGGTTCGCGATCGTCGGGAACCACGACACCGGGGACGGGTGGTCGACGCCGCTCGTCGCCAAACTCGGCGGGGACGCCGCCGAGGTCACGACACCGACGTCGACCCCCTGGCCGACCCTGACTCCGACCCCGACGGCCGAGCCCACCGAGACACCGACGCCCGAGTCGACCGCGACATCGGTATCGACCGCGACGGCCGAGTCGGCGCCCGACGAGCGATCGACCACTACCTCCGCCGACGGTCCCGGATTCGGTCTCGCCGGGACGCTGGCGGCGCTGGGTGGGAGCACGCTGCTGGCCCGGTTGCGGGGTGGGTCGAGGGACGAGGGGTGACCCCGTCGCGGTTCGGGTTCCACCGGACGGCGCCTACGACAGGAAGACGACGACGAGCGCGAGCGCGAGCAGTGCAGCGATGCCGATCGTTCCGAGCGTGAACTTCGTCGCGTAGCTCATACTCGGCGGTTCCGCAGCCAGCGACCTAAAGGCCCCGTTCCCGCGCGAGCGAATCGGCCACTGGAGTCCGCTCCGGACCACCCGATCGCACGGCTTCCGCGTCCGAATGTGTGCGATTTATCAGGACGACGGAGTTACTGACGGTCGTATGATAGACGGTCTCTCGAGACGGCGGTTGCTGGCCGGTGCCGGAGTCCTCGCGTCCGGCGTGGCCCTCGGTGGGGTCGCGGGGGCGTCCCGAGGAGCGGACGCGAACGACGCCGACGCGGTCGACGAGTTGCCGCTCCGCTGGAATCGGACGTACTCGGACGCCACGTACAACGGCGCGACGTCGGTCGTCGAGGGCGACGACGGGCTCGTCGTTCTGGGCCAGTCGGGCGGCCAACCGACGGGGATCCCCGGCTGGTTGTTCGGCGCCGACGCGACGAGTGGGGCGGGTGAGTGGCTGGAGACGATCGCGAACGAGGAGGGCCAGCGTCGGCCCACCTTTCAGGACCACGTCCCCGCCGTCGACGGTAACGGGTACGCACTGCTCGGGATGGCCGCGCAGTCGGGGACGGTGGCGCTCGTCCGAACGGGCGCCGACGGGGCCATCCAGTGGTGGCAGACTTTCGAGTCGGACGCCGAGGACGGGTCCGGGGCACTCCTCGCTCGCGACGTGATCCGCTCGGATGACGGCTACGTCGTCGCCGGGGCCGAGGTGCGGAGCGGATCCGCGAGCGGGCTCGTCGTCAGGGTCGGGCCCGAGGGCGACGAGCGGTCGCGGACGCGGCTGTTCGCCGACCAGCAGTCGGAGCTGCTGAGCGTCGTCCCCGACGGTGACGGCTACGTGGGAACCGCGGTCGTGCAGGTGTCCTCGGGCGGGCAGGCCAGCGTCCGGTCGGTCGTCTTCCGCGCGGACGCGAACGACGAGATACAGTGGCGCGAGACGTTCACGGCGCCGAACGACGGGACCTCGCTCGCGCAGAACCAGCTGGTCGATATCGCTCCCGCCGGCGACGGCTACGTCGCGGCGGGATTCGCGGCCAGCCGCTCCCTGGACACGTTCGACGGGTGGGTGCTCTCGGTCGACGCCTCGGGGAGCCAGCGGGCGACCCGGCGGCTGTCCCCCCAGCCCGCGACGCGCTTTTCGGCCGTCGCGAACACCGCGGACGGGACCGTCGTCGCGGGCCAGGGCGGCGAGTCGGCGACCGCGCAGACGGGGGTCGGCGTGGTCGGCGAACTCGGCGACGGGCTCGAAGCGAACTGGAGCAGGACGG
>Ga0207720_101168_pt1 | contig 10698 bp, 12 predicted proteins | sample A23P2SouthBayCA_2_FD_187751 | JGI IMG/M metagenome (GOLD analysis project Ga0207720, IMG submission 187751) | Aerobic enrichment media microbial communities from Eden Landing Ponds, California, USA - A23 E3 (2) (SPAdes) | ecosystem: Environmental > Aquatic > Marine > Unclassified | place...
CTCTCCGAAGGGGAGGCCGAGGTAACGGTACTCGGCGCCAGCAATGCCGTTAGCGTGGCCGGAATTGTCGAACACTACCGTGCCGTCGCAGGATCACCTTCGACCCCCGAATCGGACGCTGCGGCAGCGTGGGTAACAGCGCTCGCCAACGCCGATCTTGAAAAATTATTTTCAGCAGACTCCTTAACGGTAGTTGGTCTATAGGCAGGAATATTAGCGGAAATAGCTGAATGAATAGATGCGTGAGGATCTACTTTGTCCGGCGAAATACTGAATACTTGGGAACTATAGGTATCAAAAGCCAATCATAATGAGCCAAAAACAGATCGACGGTATGTGTCACGTCAAGAGCACGGACGGCTACCATGTAAATGTAGAGTCAGAGATTGAAGGTACTGATGATGACTGCCAAGTCCGCACAGACACCGATACCTGTCACCTTGTCAGTGTGCACAACTATCGGAACCACGTGTTGAGTGGGCAGATCGATACATCGGTCGCGAATAGTTGTCTCGAGTACGACGGTGGGAAATCATCGGTGTCTCACGAGTGCAAGGTGTCACCGACGAAATTTAGCAGCCCGTCGGCATACCGGTTCGATATCGATCAGTGTGACTACGGTCCGGAAACTCACGAAGATCTACACACACAGTTCGTCTCCACCGACGACAGTACTGATTTTGAACAGAGTCCAAAAGTCGATGCCCGCGTCGCGCTCAATGAAAACGCCATGCCAGCCAGTGATTGATATAGGAACACCTGGCGTCCGTCGTGCGTTAGTTAGCCTCCTTCCGTTCGTCCTTAGTGCAGTTATTGCCGTGAGTTCTCCCGCTGAGAACGCTGTTTCACGGGTTCTTAAAGACGCTAAAGAACGGGGGAACGTCGACTTTGGCGAGCGGCGAGAAGATGTCGAATCAATCTGTATATTCACGGCCGACATTCGGTCGTTATCTGCATCCGTGTATACAGCGATTCTGTTCCTGATTGTGCTTCAACAAAAACACCTTGTCGCCGCGGTTGAGACTGTTGGTAGCGATGACCCTCAATCGCTGATTGGGACGATCACGGTCGTCGTCGGCCTCTTTTTATTAGCAGTACTCCTACTTGTGATATTGCTCATACGCTCTCGTTCCCGACTTCACTCAGCAAAAACATCTCCTCTCCGGTATGCGACCGACGAACACAGTATACTCGGAACCAACATTGTAATCCGTCCGGGTGTCAGATATATCGTTCTCGTAAACGCCATCGGTGCAGCGGCCGCTGTGACAAGCTCTATTATAGTTTCTTAAAAACAAGTTAATTCTTTATTTCGGAAATAATAGCGCGCCGACAGCGGTCAGATCGTGCGTGCCAACGCGTCGCGGTGGAACCCGATCGCCGCCTCCCGGCCGAGTTCGGGGTACCTCGGGTTCGTCACCGCGCCGGTCGAGTCGACCGCGGTGTCCGCGACCGCGAGCGCCCGGGCGAGCGGAGCGACCTCGGGGTACCGACGCACGGACTCGTAGCCCGCTCGAAACGCCGCTCGCTCCGCGCTCGGGTCGTCGAGGTACCAGTCGACGACGAGGTACTCGACCTTCGCGACGGCGAGCGCGGCCGGGGCCGCCAGCGGCGACTCCCAGTCCAGCACCGCGGCGACGCCGCTCTCGTCGACGAGGGCGTTCCCCGGTCGGAGATCCCACGGGAACAGCACCGGATCGGACACCCGCCCCGCCGCGTTCCGCACTGCGTCGACTGCGGCTTCGTCGAGTCGTCGCCGGATCCGGGCGGCGACCGCGTCGAACGCCGACGGGAGCCGGTCGAGCGCGGCGCGTCCGTAGTCCCTGATCCACGCGACCGGCTCCGTGTGTTCGTGAACCGCGAGCGCGGACACCCCCGTCTCCGTCGGCCACTCGTCGGCCGTCCACTCCTCGCCCGTCGGCTCCACGTCGCCGAAGCTCCCGAAGGTGGCGGCGGCGTGGATCTCGCCAAGGTACCGCCCGAAGGCACGAGCGACCCCGCGCCGTCGCCCGGGATCGAGACTCGCGAACCGCTCGTGCAGGTCCTCGCCGTCCACCCGTTCGGTGATCACGTACGCCCCGTCCCCGGCGACGCCGCCGGCCAGCACCGTCGGCACGGGGATCGACGTCGCGTCGTCGATCGCCGTCGTCACGGCCGCCTCCGACCGGAGCGCGTCGACGTCGCCGCCGGTCTGCACGACGACCGGCGGGCCGACCGCGAACTCGACCACGGCGGTCGTCTTGCGGTTCCCGCGTCGGACCGGCGAAACCGACGCGACGTCCCGCTCGGGGAACGCCCGGCGCACGGCCGCCCTCGGGTCAGTCACTCGTCCCACCCGGACACGCTAGAACGGTGTCGAACGCGTCGAGCGAATCGAGCGTCCACGTCGGGGCGTACCCCTCGTCGTCGGTGTCCGGGTCGGGACGGAGCCAGACGGAGTCCAGCCCGGCGGTGAAGGCGCCGGCGACGTCGTACTTCAGGGAGTTCCCGACGTAGACGGCGTCCGCCGGTGCGACGTCGAGCGCCGCGAGCGCGCGGTCGAACGGCTCGGCGTGAGGCTTTCGGCGCGGGAGGTCCCCGGCGTACACGACCGTGTCGAGCCGCTCATCGAGGCCGAGCGCCTCGACCTTCGCCGACTGCCTGCTCCGGGGTCCGTTGGTCACGAGTCCGGTCCGAGCCGTCTCCCCGGCGCGGTCGAGGGCCGCCTCCGCGCCGGGCGTGAACTCGACGGCACCGTGGTCGACGGCGGCGACGAACGCCGTCGCCAGCGCCACCGGGTCGACCCGCCGATCGTGGACGGCCGCGAGCCTGGCGAACCCCGCCGCGAGATAGCCGACGTGGTCGTCGGGGTCCGGTGGGCCGTCCAGCAGCGGCCAGAGCGCGGCCGGCTCGCCGAACGGGTCGACGCCGACCGACTCGAAGGCCGCCCCGTACGCCGCCGCCACGTCCCCGGTTTGCCGGCAGAGCGTCCCGTCGAGGTCGAAGAGGACACCCTCGTATCCGTTCACGCTCGTGGATTCGACCGAGCGAATAAACCTGTTCGGTCGCCGGCGGGTGTCGGTCGCGGTCCGCCCGCTCGGGCCTCCTGCTCGGCCGCCAGTGGCTGTCCGCGGCGCTTGCGACCCCGGGTCCCGCGACCGCGACGACCGCCGACCGCGACCGCCGGCGGCGTTTTGTGGCGTCGGCACCTCCTGACACCCGTGCTCGGACTACGGTACTTCGCCTGTGACCGGTGCGGGCTCGTCCACTCCGACCTCGATGAGCCGGCACGCTGTGCACGTTGTGACGGCGACGACTTCACGCCGGTCGTCGCCCATCCCGAGCAGGACGCGCTCGGCGCCGACGCGGCGTACTTCGCCGGATCGATGACCGCTGACCGCTGACCGCTGACCGCCGTCGCCACCCGTCGGCGGTGTTATTCGCCGTCGACGGCGTGCTCGCGGAGCGTCTCCAGTGAGACCTCCTCCAGCACCGCCTCGTTCGTCGCTCCGAGCACGACCGGCGGCGCGACGCCGGCGGCTCGCGCCTCCTCCCAGCGGGGCAGACACAGACACCACCGGTCGCCGTCGGACAGGCCCGGGAATCCCAGGTCCGGCCGCGGCGTGACCAGATCGTTGCCGCGGTCGCGCGAGTAGCGGAGGAACTCGTCGGTGACGACTGCACACACCTCGTGGCGTCCCGGGTCCCGGGCGAGGTGGCGGCAGTGGCCGTCGCGCAGGAAGCCGGTCTCGGGGTCGACGCTGCACTCCCGGAGCGGCTCGCCGAGGACGTTCCGCTCCGATCCCTTGGTCCCGTCGCCGTCGTCCGTCAGTGGTTCGGTCATCCCTGACGGACGAACGGACTCGACGATGAAAAGGTCGCGCCGGCCGACGGCGGCGCCCGCGGCCGGAACACCGAAGTCCCCATCCTTCGATCCGTCGCTCGATGCCCTCCCTGCTGGAGCGACTGCTCGGAGACGACACGCCCGACGAACAGGTCGACATCGAATCGCGCCAGGAGACCGCCGACGAGGCGCTTCGAAACGCCGTCGACCGCGCCGGCTATCCGGTCGAGGACTGCGGGATCACCGCCGTCGCGGTCGTCAACGAGGGTCCCGACGGCGAACCGATCGTCGTCCCGGTCGCGCGGTTCTCGCTCGGCGAACACGTCGAGGAGCCGGATCGCGACCTCGTGTGGGACCTCGTCGGCGAGGCCGCCGACGCGATTCGCGAGCCGTTCGAGGACGTGTTCGTCCGCCACTATGACGTGCAGTTCACGTTCGATGGCGACGAACTGTTCGAGGCCGAGGAGTGTCGGCGCGTGTTGCTCACGACGGACCTCGTTGACCGCTTCTCGACCGACGCGGGGTTCTCGGTCGCGGACCTCCGCGCCGCCGTCGAGGCGGCCGACGACATCGACGACGAGGTCGCCCCCGTCGCGTGGGGCCAGCCGGTCGACTACAGTCGGAGCGCCGACGCCGCGGTCGTGGTCGGCGGGACGGCGGCCGCGGCGGCCGCGAGCGCGAGCGCCGCCAGCTGTGCGGGCGCCGGCGCGGCGGCGGGCACGGGCGGCGGCGCCTGCTGACCCGCCCGTACGGCGCCGTCGCAGCGCGGGCGTCGCGTCGACGGGTCGGTCGGGCGCGCGTTCGTACATCCGGCCGTTCGCCGTCTGCTGGCCCCGACCGGTGGCCCGCGATCCGTCCTCCCGCTCGCGACGAGGGGCCCTCTCCCCGCCCCGACTGGAGCACGCCCAGTCGCCGGATCGAGCCACCCGACACGGGCGGTATCGCGATCCGACCCGGCGGCGACGGGCGTGACTCCACCCACGCACGGGGGCACCTCAGACCGATCCCGTCGAGCACGGAGCCGATTTCCCCGCCCTGTCCGTGCCTGACCGTTCACCCGTGTCGTTGGCACTCCGGTGGGAACTTCCACCGCCGTGGCGCTTTTCCTCTGTTCTACCATATGGTAAACCACATGGGACGCGACCTGTCGCTGGAGACGGACTGGAACGGTCTGTACATCGACGGCGAACGGCGGGAGGCGGCCGACGGCGAAACCATCGCCGTGGAGGACCCCTCGACGCGCGAGCGGATCGCCGAGGTTCCGAACGCGACACGTGCGGACGTGGACGACGCCTACGAGGCGGCCGCCGCGGCACAGGCGGAGTGGGCCGACGCACCGCCAGCCCGCCGACAGGAGGTGATCGAGCAGTTCTCCGCCGCGCTCAGACGGCACCGCGAGGAGGTGATCGACCTGCTGGCCCACGAGGTGGGCGGCTCGCGAACGATGGGCGAGACGTCCATCCAGATCGCCTCGGACCACGCGGGGGAGGCGGCGACGCTCCCTCGCCGGATGAAGGGTGAGCACGTCGACTCGAACATCCCCGGCAAGGAGAACGTCGTCCAGCGGAACCCGAAGGGCGTCGTGACGGTGATCTCGCCGTGGAACTTCCCGCTGAACCTCTCGATGCGCGCGGTCGCACCCGCCATCGCCGCGGGGAACGCGGTGGTCCTCAAGCCCTCGACCAACTCCCCGATCACCGGCGGGCTGTTGTTCGCCGAACTGTTCGAGGAGACCGACCTCCCCGACGGCCTGATCAACGTCGTCACCGGACGCGGCTCCGACATCGGCGACCGTGTCGCCGGTCATCCCCACAGCGACGTGGTCGCGTTCACCGGGTCGACGGAGGTCGGCCGACGCGTCTCGGGCATCGCCGGGGAGAACCTCGCGATCCCCGCGATGGAGCTCGGGGGGAACAACGCGCACGTCGTCACGGGGGACGCCGACCTCGACCGCGCCATCGACGGGGCGGTCTTCGGCTCGTTCGTCCACCAGGGACAGGTGTGCATCTCGATCAACCGGCACATCGTCCACGAGTCCGTGTACGACGAGTACGTCGAGCGTCTGACCGCGCGTGCGGAGGAACTCCCGGTCGGGAGCGCCCACGACGACGACACCGTCGTCGGGCCGATCATCGACGAGTCCCAACGCGACGAGATGCTGGGATACGTCGAGGGGACGATCGAGGCCGGCGCGACGCTCGAGACGGGCGGACACACCGTCGACATCGACGGTGTGGACGACTCGCTCGTGGTCGCACCGACCGTCCTCTCGGACGTGACGCCCGACATGCCCGCCGCGTGCAACGAGCACTTCGGGCCCATCGCGCCCGTCATTCCGTTCTCGGACGTCGACGAGGCCGTCGAGATCGCCAACGACACCGAGTACGGCCTCTCGGGGTCCGTCCACGCGGGGGACGTGGGGACCGGTATGGCCATCGCCGACCGGATCGAGACGGGGAACGTCCACGTGAACGACCAGCCGATCAACGACGAGGCGCACGTCCCGTTCAGCGGGATCGGCGCCTCGGGGGTCGGCACCTACAACAGCGACGCGTTCCTCTCGGAGATCACCGAGGCGAAGTGGATCTCCCTCCAGCACGAGCCGCGCGAGTACCCGTTCTGAGGGCGGTCACCGGTCGGGGACCGCGTCCGCGATCTCGTCGGCGACCATCGCGATCGCCTCGTGGGTGCGATCGACGCCGCGCATCGTCATGAAGCCGTGAACCATGTCCTCGTAGTTCACGTACCGCGTGGCGACGCCGTCGCGGACGAGCTGTTCGGCGTACGCCCGGCCGCCGTCGCGAAGGGGGTCGAACCCCGCGGTGACGACGGTCGCCGGGGCGACGCCTGAGACGTCGCCCGCGTTCGTCGGGTCGGCGTACGCGTTGCGTCGGTGGACCTCGCTCCCGTAGTAGCAGTCGCCGAACCACTCGATGTCGGCCTCGTCGAGTACGATCCCCGTGTGGTCGCGCATCGAGGGCTGGTCCGAGTCGACGCCGACGCTGGGGTACAGGAGCGTCTGGTGGGCGATCTCGGGCCCGTCGCGCTCGGCGGCCATGAGGGCGACGACGGCCGCGAGGGTCCCGCCGGCGGAGTCGCCCGCGACCGCGACGGTCCCGGTTCCCCGGACGGCACCCGGATTCGAGGCCACCCACTCGGCGGCGGCGTACGCGTCCTCGACGGCCGCCGGGAAGGGGTGTTCCGGAGCGAGGCGGTAGTCGACGGAACAGACCGCGCAGCCGCTCTCCCTCGCGAGGTGGCGACACAGCCAGTCGTGCGTCCCGATGCTTCCGAGGACAAACCCGCCGCCGTGGAAGAACACGACGGTCGGATGCGGGCCGTCGTCGTCCGGAAGGTAGAGGCGGGCGTCGAGGTCCCCAGCCGGACCGGGGATCGACCGGTCGACGACGCCGCCGACGCTCGGGGGATTCCGGTTCTGTACCCACGTGACGGGTCTGGTGACGAGGCGGAGGAGCTTCAGCCCGTACCGACTGTGCGGGAGAGGGAACCGGTCCTGTCGCTCGACCGCCGCACGAGCCTGCGGATCGATCTCGTCGGCGTGCACTGATGCGCCTTCGCACGGCGGATACAAAATCGTCCGTGGTCGGGGAACCGACCGGTTGTTCCGTTCACCGGGTCGTCACGGGCGATGCGACGGTCGGGGGGTGCGCTCCGGCGGAATCGATCCCGTCCGGACGCGGTCACCCGTGTCGCGCGAGGTCCGCAGGCGTGTCGATGTCGACGCGGACGCCCGGGTCGTCGACGGCGACGAGCCCGGCGTCGGTACTCCCGAGCAACACCGCCCGCCCGCCCGCGTCGCCCTCCACCCGTCGGAGCGCGTGGAAGTACCGGCGGTCGAACAACACGGGGTTTCCGCGGCTCCCCCCGTGTGCGGCCGCGAGCGCGTCGCCCGCGCCGCCGACGTACGCGTCAACGAGCGTGCGGACGGTCCCGGGATCGACGAACGGCATGTCCCCCGGGAGAAACACTGCGGCCTCGGCGTCGGTGCCGGCGACGGCGGCCGCTCCCGCCCGAACCGAGGCCGACTGCCCCTCCTCGTAGTCGGTCGCCTCGACGATCCGTTCACCGTCGCCGGGAAGGGCCGCCCGGACCGCGTCCGCGTCGTGACCGACGACGACGAACACCGGGTCGAGCCCGGCCCCCGCGAGCGTCCGCAGGGCGTGTCGAACCAGCGGTTCGCCGTCGACGGTCGCGAGGAGTTTGTTCTCGGGGCCGAACCGACTGCTCGTTCCGGCCGCGAGGAGGACGCCCGCGACCCGGGGCGGTTCCCCCGTCGGCGGGTCGAGCGTCGCGGGGTCGACGATCGGGAGGTCGCCGCCGCTCGAATCGGTTCCCTCGGGCGGTTCGGCATCGGTGCCCCGCTCGGCGTCCGTCGGACGATCGTGCTCGCTCGTCGAGTCGTGCTCGCTCACTCGATCACCTCGTAGGGCACGACCCGCACGTCCTCGCCGGCGACGAGCGGCGCCTCCGCGAGGACGACTCCGTCCGCGAGCGTCGCCCGCGTGCTGGAGGCGACACGGCCCGGGCGGAACCGATCGCCGTACAGGGCCGCGGTCCCGTCTCCCTGTCCGACCGGAACTGCCCGCCCGTCCGCGAGGTCGACGGGGATCGCGTACTCGACGGCCTCGTCCGGGAGGTCGACGTCAGTGGCGGCCACCGCGGGCACAGTCGCGGGGTCACGGCCGTCGGCCGTACCGGCGAGAGCGGGACGCAGTACCAGCGTCGCGACGGTGTGGGCCGCCAGCGGCTTCCCCGGAAGCGCACAGACCGGGGTCCCATCGACGACGGCGGCGGTCGCCGGCATGCCGGGTCGGAGCGCGATCCCGTCGAACAACGGATCGTGCTCGGCCAGCACGTCCCCGACGTGGTCGCCCGGGCCGACGCTCGTCCCGCCGGCAGTGATCACGAGGTCGTACTCGGCGGCCGCTCCGGCGACCGCCGCCGCCACGCGCTCACGGTCGTCCGGGACCGGGGGCAACGTCGTCGGCTCACAACCCCATCCGCGGAGCAGCCCCGCGAGCATCGCCGAGTCACGGTCCGGCTGGACGCCCCGCGCGATCTCCGTCCCCGTCGCGAGCACGGCGGTGTTACGGGGCGGCTCGACGGCGACGCGCTCGATCCCGAGATCGCACAACAGCGCGGCGTGGCGCGACGATAGACCGTCGCCCGAGGCGAACAGGACCTCCCCCTCGGCTGCGGTCCCGCCGGCCGGAAACAGATTCGCGCCGGGTTCGGGTGGAGGAGAGGCGGCGACGAGGCGTCCGTCGCGGACGGTCGCTTCCTCGACGGGGACGACGGCGTCGGCGCCGTCCGGAAGCGGGGCACCCGTCGCGACACGGACGGCCGTGCCGTCGGCGAGCCGGTCGGGATCGTCCGCGGGGGCGACGCTGTTCACGATAGGGCGGGGCCCCTCGGCGCCGGCGACGAGCGCGAAGCCGTCCATCGTCGCGAACGGGCGCTCGGGGACGGACACCGGTGCGGTCACGTCGCCCGCGACGGTCCGCCCCGCGACCGCCTCGGGCGCCACGACCACCGAATCGCCGTCCGGTGGGTGTGCGTCGACGGCCGACCGGAGGCGGTCGACGGCGACCCGACGGTCGATCCCGTCCGTCATCGGATACCCTCCCGTCGCGACGCCCGGGGAGCCCGCCCTGCCCGTTTCTGACGAGGCCGACCGCCCCGACGAGGCCGAGACGTTCCCTCCCGAGATTTCACCGAGCCCTCATATGTAATCATATGTGGTTCATTTTTCCCAATCTTCCTGATTTTTGCAAACACTTATGCCAACATAGTCGTGGTGTCATATGTATGTGTCTCACACGCACACGTCGGAGGTAGGACCCGACGTATGAACTTCAACGGCACCTTCGAACTGGAGGACACGACCGTCGAGGAGGTGTGGCTCGCGCTGTCGGATCCGGTGTTGATCGCCGATTCCCTCCCCGGCTGTGAGTTCCTGTTGCACGTCGAGAGCGACGACGTGGACTTCGAGGAGCTCTCCGAGCGGGCGAGCGAGCGCGAGGAGGAGCTGACGGGCGACCCGGAGACGATCGCCGAGCGGGCGTTTCGGGAGGGCGAGTGGTACGCCGGGCTGGTGCAGGTGAGCGTCGGGCCGGTGAACCCGACGTTCGAGACGGTGGTTCGCATCGACGAGCGCGACCAGCCGCGGATGCACGCCTCCGGCGAGGGAACGTCCGGCGACAGTTCCTTCGAGATGTCATCGGGAATGGAACTCCACGAGACGGACGACGGCGGCGTCGCCGTCGAGTGGGAGACGGAGGCCGACGTGTTCGGCAAGGTCGCCGGCATGGGACAACGCGTCATCAACCCCGTCGCCAACCGCATCGTCAAGCGGTTCTTCTCCGGGGTACAGTCGACGCTTCGCGACCTCCAACTGTCGGACGCGGACACACCCGACCCCGACGAGGACGACGAGGGGGAGGACAGGGGTATCGTCGATCGACTACTCGGGCGGTCTTCCGCCGACTCCTCATGACGGAACACGACATCACACTCACGGTCAACGGCACGGAACACGATCTCACGGTCGAGGCACGGACCCTGCTCGCGCACGCGCTGCGCGACGAGCTCGGGTACACGGGAACGAACATCGGCTGCGAGAGCAGCCTCTGTGGCGCGTGTACGGTCGAGATGGACGGCGAGGCGGTCAAGTCCTGTACCGCGCTGGCGGTCCAGGCCGACGGCACCGAGATAACCACCGTCGAGGGACTCGCCGAGGGCGGCGAGATGCACGCCATCCAGCGGGCGTTCCAGGAGGAACACGGGCTCCAGTGCGGCTACTGCACGCCCGGCATGATGATGACCTCCGTCGAGATCCTGAAGGAGAACCCGAA
>Ga0207720_101173_pt1 | contig 10615 bp, 9 predicted proteins | sample A23P2SouthBayCA_2_FD_187751 | JGI IMG/M metagenome (GOLD analysis project Ga0207720, IMG submission 187751) | Aerobic enrichment media microbial communities from Eden Landing Ponds, California, USA - A23 E3 (2) (SPAdes) | ecosystem: Environmental > Aquatic > Marine > Unclassified | place...
GCGGGCGGCGGTCGCCGACTACAGCCCGGGGACCGACGAGCTGGACCTGTTCATGACGACCCAGAACCCGCACCTCCACCGCCTGCTCATGTCGGGGGTGATCGGCCATCCCGAGCACAAGCTCAGCATCACGGCGCCGGAGGTCGGCGGCGGGTTCGGCTCCAAGATCCACCACTACGGCGACGAGGCGCTCGTCTCGTGGTGTTCGAAGCTCCTCGAACGCCCGATCAAGTGGACGGCGACGCGCTCGGAGACGTATCTCACGGACGCGCCCGGCCGCGGCCACGAGACCGACGCCGAGATCGCGATGAACGACGACGGCGACGTGATCGGCCTGCGCGTCGACACCCGCGCCAACCTCGGGGCGTACCTCTCGACGTTCGCGCCGGCGGTTCCGACGTACCTCTACGGCACGCTCCTGTCCGGCCAGTACGACATTCCCGCGATCTACGGTCACGTCACCGGCGCGTTCACGAACGTCCCGCCGGTCGACGCCTACCGCGGCGCTGGCCGCCCTGAGGCGTCGTTCCTCGTCGAGCGACTGATGAACCGCGCGGCAAAGAAGGTGGGGATGGACCCGGTCGAGTTCCGGAAGCGGAACTTCGTCCCGGACGACGCGTTCCCCTACGAGACGGAGGTCGCCGTCGTCTACGACAGCGGCGAGTACGAGAAGCCGATGAACGAGGCGCTGGACCTCCTCGATTACGAGAACTTCCGCGAGCGTCAGAAGCAGGCACGTGAGGAGGGTCGCTACCTCGGGATCGGCTTCTCCTGTTACATCGAGGCGTGCGGGCTCGCACCCTCCGAACTCGCCGGGCAGCTCGGCGCGCAGGCCGGGCTGTGGGAGTCGAGCGTCGTGCGCTTCCACCCCTCGGGCACCGTCACCGCCTACTGCGGAACCTCGGGGCACGGACAGGGCCACTCGACGACGTACGCGCAGATCGTCGCCAACGAGCTCGGCGTCGACTACGACGACGTGGAGATCGTCGAGGGCGACACCGACGAGATCCCCCACGGGATGGGGACGTACGGGTCGCGCTCGGCCGCGGTCGGCGGGAGTTCGCTCGTGATGAGCGCCCGCAAGGTGGTGGACAAGGCGACGGAGATCGCAGCCCACCAGCTGGAGGCCGACCCCGAGGACATCGAGTTCGGGGACGGCGAGTTCACGGTCGCCGGCGCGCCCGACCGCGGCATGGCGATCCAGGAGGTCGCGACGCAGTCGTACCTCGCCCACGACATGCCAGACGACACGGAGCCGGGGCTGGAGGCCACGTCCTTCTACGACCCGGACAACTTCGTGTTCCCGTTCGGCACCCACGCCGCGATCGTCGAGGTCGACCCCGACACCGGCGAGATCTCCTTCGAGAAGTACGTCGCCGTCGACGACGTGGGCAACCAGATCAACCCCAAGATCGTCGAGGGACAGGTCCACGGCGGCGTCGCGCAGGGCGTCGGCCAGGCGCTGTACGAGGGCGCCGAGTACGACGACAACGGGACGCTGCTCACGGGGTCGATGCAGGACTACGCCGTGCCGAAGGCCGAACACATCCCCGAGATGACGACCGAGTCGACCGTCACGCCGAGCCCGCACAATCCGCTCGGGGTGAAGGGCGTCGGCGAGGCCGGCACCATCGCGGCGCCGCAGGCGATCGTCAACGCGGTCACGGACGCGCTGGAGCCATTCGGCGTCGAGAGCGTGGAGATGCCGATGACGCCCGAGCGGGTCTGGAAGGCCGTCAACGAGGGCGCGACCGCGGATGGAGGGGAGCCCGTCGACGAGACCGACGCGGCCGACGGGGGTGACCGCTGATGTTCCCCGACGAGTTCGACTACTACGCGGCCGAGAGCGTCCCCGAGGCGCTGGAGTTGCTCGACGAGCACTCGGGCGCGGAGACCGAACTCCTCGCGGGCGGCCACAGCCTGCTCCCGGCGATGAAAAGCGGGCTGTCGAGCCCGGACGTGCTCATCGACGTGAGCGGGATCGACGCGCTCCACGGCGTCTCCGTCGAGGGCGACACGCTGTCGATCGGCGCGATGACGACCTACAGCGACCTGCTCGACGTGGATGCCGCCCACGAACACGCCCCGGCGTTCACCGCCGCGGTGGAGCAGGTCGGCGACGAGCAGGTCAGGAATCGCGGCACCGTCGGCGGCAACCTCGCGCACGCGGATCCGGCTTCAGACCTCCCGGGAGCGGCGCTTGCGTCGGACGCGACCGTCGTCGCCGAGGGGCCGGACGGGGAACGCGAGATCCCGATCGACGACTACTTCTTCGGGATGTACGCCACGGCGCTGGATCCCGGGGAACTCGTCACGCGCGTCGAGATCCCGTCGGCCGCCGGGGCCACGGGGGCGTACGCGAAGAAGCCGTCGCCCTCCTCCGGGTACGCGATGGTCGGCGTCGCCGCGCTCGTCGAGATCGACGGCGACACTGTCACCGCCGCGCGCGTAGGCGCCAACGGCGTGCTCGATCACGGCGTCCGGCTGGAGCCCGTCGAGGAGGCCCTCGTGGGCTCGACGCTCGACGACGACGCGGTCGAGGCGGCGGGGTCGCTCGCGACCGACGGCGTCGACGAGACGATGCTGATGAGCGATCTGCAGGCGTCGGCGGAGTTCCGCGCGACGCTGCTCGAGGCGTACACGAAACGTGCGCTCGCGGCGGCCGCCGACACGGCGGCGCCGCGGGCGGCCGACTGACGTGGCTCACCCCGGTCCGCGACCGTGGGCACGCACGCGGGCCGGGGGTCACGCAGCCATCCAGTTCACCATGTATTCCGAACACGATCGCCGATGAGCGAGAGACGGCCGACGGCCTTCGCCGACGTGACCGACCGGCGGCTTCGGGAGCTGTTCGACGAACAGTCGTACGTCGCCGAGGACGACGTCGTGACGACCGTGTTGCTCGCGCTCCGACTGGGCAAGCCGCTCCTCGTGGAGGGGGAGCCCGGCGCCGGCAAGACGGAGCTGGCGAAGGTGCTCGCGGCGGGGTTCGACACCGACCTCGTCCGCCTCCAGTGTTACGAGGGGTTGACCGCCGAGAGCGCGCTGTACGAGTGGAACTACACCAAACAACTGCTCGCGGTGCAGTCGGGCGACGACGACGCCTCGGTGTTCGCCGAGGAGTACCTGCTCGAACGCCCGCTGTTGCGGGCGCTACGCGGCGGCGGGGACACGCCCCCGGTCCTGCTGATCGACGAAGTCGACCGGGCCGACGAGGAGTTCGAGGCGCTGCTGTTGGAGGTGCTGAGCGACTTCCAAGTGTCGGTGCCGGAGCTGGGCACGGTCCGCGCGGAGACGCCGCCGGTCGTGATCGTCACCTCGAACCGGACCCGGGCGCTGAGCGACGCGCTCAAGCGCCGGTGCCTGTTTCTGCACGTCGCGCCGCCCTCGTTCGAGAAGGAGCGGTCGATCCTCGCGCGGAAGGTGCCGGAGCTCGACGCCGCCGTCGCGACCGAACTGTGCGCGATGACCGAGCGGCTCCGCGAGGAGCCGCTGCGCAAGCCTCCGGGGGCCGCCGAGACGATCGACTGGGCCCGCGCCGTGGCGGCGCTCCGCGACGAGGGCGTCGATCCCCTCACGCCCGCGGAGATCCACGAGACGCTCGGCTGCCTCCTCAAGGAGGTCGAGGACGTCGAACGCGTCGACGAGTCGCTGCTGGAGACGCTCGTCGAGGCCGCCGCCGAGGCACGTGCGGAGGTGTCGCCGTGAACCCCGGCAACGACGACGCCGACCCGGACGCCGGCCCGGACGACGGATCACCGGGGACGGCCTGGACCAACCGCTACACTGCGGACGGTTCCGAGGGAGCCGCCCCTGCCGCCGACGGGCTTGCGGCGACCGATATCCCCGAGTTCCGTGCGGTCCGCGATCACGTTCGCGAGGAGATCGTCCGGTTCGTCCGGTCGCTCCGGCGGGCGGGGGTCGCGGTCCCGGCGAACGCGGGCACGACCGCGGCGCGAGCCCTCGTCGAGGTCGGCTTCGACGACGAGGCGACCGCGCGGGCGGCGCTTCGGGCGTGTCTCGTCGCCGACGCGGGGTCGATCCCGACGTTCGACCGGCAGTTTCCCGAGTTCTGGCGTCGGCTTACGGCGGGACTCGACCCCGGCGGACCGGCGCCCCGCGGCGACGACGGTCCGGAGGGCACGCTCGCGCCGCTGGGCGAGGCCGGGGCCGGGGAGACACCTGAGACCGACGCCGGCGAGCCCGGCGATCGTGACGGCGACGACGGTGAGCCCGACCCGGCGACGGTCGCGAGTGCTTCTCTCGGGTCGGCTATCACGGACCCGGGTGTCGACGACGACGCCGAACGCATCGAGCGGGCGTGGTACAGTCCGACCGGGAGCCCGACCGAGATGGACGCTGCCGCGGGCCCCGCGGACGGCGACCGAACGCTCGCGACGGCGTTCGACGCGCTGACGGAGGGGCTCGCGACGCTCCGAGGCCGTCGGTGGGGACCGGGAGACGAGCGGGCCGACGTCCGGCGGTCGCTCCGGGCGAGCGTCGGAACCGGCGGCACCGTCGTCTCGCTTCCGGGGCGCGAGCGCGAGGCCGACGACGTGCGGGCGGTGTGGCTCGTCGACGTGAGTCGGTCGGTGCTGGACACCGTCGACCGGGCGTTCCTGCTGGCGACGCTCAGGCGTGCCCGGGCGACGTGGCGGGACTGCCGGATCGTGTTCTTCGACGAGACGGCCCGGGAGGTCTCGGACGCGTTCGACGAGCCGACCGCCGCGGCGGCGGTGGACGCGCTCACCCGTGCCGAGACGGCGTGGGGCGGGGGAACCCGGATCGGCGCGTCGCTGGCGGCGTTCCTCGCAGCGTCGCCGGAAGCGTTCGACCGGCGGACGGTCGTGTTCGTCGTCAGCGACGGCCTGGACCGGGGCGGCGTGGACGACCTCGAACGGACCATGGCGCGGCTGTCGCGACGGACCGCGGGGATCGTTTGGCTCAACCCGCTGGCGTCGGCGCCGGCGTACGAGCCGACGGCACGCGGGATGGCGAGCGCCCGTCCGTTCGTGAACGGGCTGTTCGCCCTCGGCGGTCCGGCCGACCTCGCGGAGGTGGGCCGCCAGCTCCGGCGCCACGGGCTGGGCGGACGTATCGGCTATGAGTACGACCCGCGGCGGGGGGTCGCGGACGCCCGCCCCGATCCAACGTGAACACCATGGACACGAACGAGTGGAGCCTTCCGGAGACCGAACTGTTCGACCGCATCCGCGCCGCCCTCGACGCCGGCGAGGACGCCGTGCTCGCGACCGTCGTCGATGTCGAGGGGAGCGCGTACCGGCGGCCGGGCGCGAAAATGCTGATCCGTCCGGACGGCGGCGCCGGGAGCATCACCGCCGGCTGTCTGGAGGACGAAGTGCGCGACCTCGCGCGGGACGTGCTCGCCGCGGACGAGGCGCGCGTCGAGACGTGGGACCTCACCGGCGACGACGACGTGTGGGGGATGGGCGTCGGCTGCAACGGCGTCATCACGGTGCTGCTCGAACCCCTGACCGACGACTACGAACCGGTGGTCGACGCCCGGAGCCGCGGAACCCCGGTCGTCGTCGCGTCGGTGATCGGCGGCGACCTCCCGGCGGCGACCCGGGGCCACCTGACGGACGGTGCGTTCGAGGGCGACCTCCCCGAGTGGGTCGCCGACGCGGTCCGCGGGGACGCACAGCGATCGCTCGCGGACGGCGGGACCGACGTGGTCACCCTCCGGCGGGAGACGGCCGGCGACGGCACGATCGAGGTCGAGCTATTCCTCGAGGCGGTCCGGCCGCCGCCGGAGGCGGTGGTGTTCGGCGGCGGCCACGACGTGCGGCCGGTGGTCGAACTGGCGAAGCTGGTTGACTTCCGCGTGACCGTCGTCACCTTTCGCGGCGGGCAGGTCGGGGACGCACGCGCCGCCGGCGCCGACGAGGTGATCTCCGCGAGCCCGCGCGACGTGGCCGACCTCCGGGAGTGGGACGACGACACCTACGCCGTGGTGATGACGCACAACTTCGTCGACGACCGGCTCACGCTCGATGCGTTGTTGGAGACGCCGGTGCCGTATATCGGGATGATGGGCCCGCGAAAGCGGTTCGCGGAGATGCGCGAGGCGTTCGCCGAGGAGGGTCGTCGGTTCACCGACGACGAGCTCGATCGGATCTACACCCCGATCGGGCTCGACCTCGGCGGGGACAGCCCCTACCGGATCGCCTACAGCGTCGTCGGCGAACTGCTGGCGGTCGCGAACGGCCGCGACGCCGGCCACCTCGTCGACCGCGAGGGGCCGATCCACGAGCGGTTGGAGGCGGACGTGTCGTGACTGACGACGACGGGCCGGGAGCGATGCGCCGCCGGACGTGGACGATCGCGGCGGCGTTCCACGAGCCCGAGGGGTACGGGATACCGACGGCTCCACGGTTCGAGGGAACGGTCGACGACGACGGGATGGTACGACTCTCCGACGGCGACGGACGGCTCGTGTTGACCGCGGGGAGCCCGGTCCGCACCCGACGATGATCCACGACACCGGAATTCGACGGCCGCGACACCGCACTCTTCGACGGTGTCGTCGACGGTCGCCCGGCGGCCTAGACATATGGTCGTGGAGCCCATCCGTTGTTTCGACCATGAGACAACGATCCACACGCCGCGGTCTGCACCGCTGAGCGGGACGATGACCGGGAGCGAACGCACGCGACGGCGGCTGCTTGCGACGCTCGGCGGCGCGGCGACCGTCGGGCTGGCCGGCTGCGGCGGCACGGGCGGCGGATCGAACACCGATAGCGACACGTCAACCGTGTCGGCAACCGGGACCGCGTCGGATCCCCGAACGGAGCCGGAGACCGAGACGGCCACCCCCCAACCGGCGTACGAGGCGTGTATGGAGCCGGTGGGCTGTCTCTCGTTCGACGAGCCCCCGGAGACGTGGGCCGCCAACGCCGGCATCTACTGCGACATCGGCGTCGCGCTCGGACTGGCCGACCGGCTCGCGGCGATCGGCTCGCCGCGGCGGTACTACACCGGGTACTACGAGGAACTCCCCGGTGTCTCGCTCGACAAGAGCCAGTATCCGGTGCTGTCGCGGGGCACGCGGATGCCCAAGGAGTCGTTCTACGCCGCCGACGCGGACATCCACGTCATCGACCCGGTGTGGATGGTGAACACCTTCGGATGGACGGAGGCCGACGTCGAGGAGATCGCGACGAACGTCGGGCCCTTCTTCGGCAACTACATCCGCGAACAACAGGACGCGTGGCACACCTACCGGTACCCGACGCTATCGGAGGCGTTCGGCAACGTCGCGGCGCTGTTCGGCCGGCGCGACCGCTACGAGCGGATCGAGCAGGTGCGCACGGAGCTGACCGAGACGATCCGCTCGCGGCTGCCCGAGGAGCGCACCGAGGTGTTGCTCCTGCGTCCACAGGGGATCCCGCCGAACGCCTTTTTTCCGCAGTACATGGACGACTCCGTCTCGGATCTCCAGTGGCAGGTCGTCGAGGTCGAGGACGCCCTGACGGACAGCGATATCCCCGAGTGGGGCGTTCGCATCGACTACGAGACGATCGCGCGGCTCGACCCGGAGGTGATCGTCATGGAGACGCAGTTCGCCGACGACTTCGTGCTCGACGACGAGTCCTTCCGGGAGTTCACGCTGGGGTTCATGCGCGACCATCCGGTCGCCCGCGACGTGACCGCCGTCGAGAACGGCCGCGTCCACGCCGGCGGCATCAACTACCAGGGCCCGCTCGTCTCGCTGTTCCAGACCGAGCACGCCGCGCAGGTGGCCTACCCCGACGAGTTCGGCGACGAGGAGCTGTTCGACCGCGAGCGCGTCGCGGGGATCGTCACGGGCGAGGGATGAGTGGCGCCGGTTCACTGACGCCGGCCCGCCGGCGGACGGTGACGCGGTCGCTGAGACCGCCACAGGTTCGGGCACGAGCGCGAACGGACCCGCCCGACGGGCCGTCGAGGGGCCGGCCGGCACGGCGACCGTCGGGGTGCCGCGATGGCCGGTGAGGTCCGCGAGAAGACCGGGACGGCCGCCGACCGACGGCTCGGATGGGTGAACCGGCAGCTCGTCGCCGTCGCCGTCGGCAGCGTCGCGATCGTCGTCGTCGCGGCGACGCTCCAGTTGAGCTTCGGCGCGTACCCGGTCTCACCGCTCGGAGCGTGGCGGGTGCTGGCAGACGCCGAGGTGCTCCTCAGCGCGGCAGCGTGGCGGGCGTTCCTGCTCGGCGGGAGGGTACCGGACTACGGGACGGCGACGCTCGTCGTGTGGACGATCCGGCTCCCGCGCGTGCTCGTGGCGCTGCTCGTGGGTGCGAACCTCGCCGTCTCGGGTGCCGTCCTCCAGGCGATCACCCGCAACGAGCTCGCGAGCCCGTTCGTCCTCGGCGTCTCCTCGGGCGCCGGCCTCGCGGTGCTGCTCACGGTCGTCGTGTTCACCGGACTGCTACCGCTGCTCCCGTTGTTCGCGGCCGTCGGCGGCGGGATCGCGTTCCTGCTCGTGTACGCCATCGCGTGGCAGGGCGGCACCAACCCCGTGCGGCTGGTGCTCGCGGGCGTCATCGTCTCCAGCGTGTTCGGCTCGGTGCAGACGGGGCTGTTCCTGCTCATCGAGGACATCGGGCTCGTCCAGAGCGTCGTCGCGTGGACGACCGGCTCGCTCGTGGGGACGGACTGGGCACAGGTGCGGATGCTGCTCCCGTGGTCGGTCGCCGCGGTCGGGGCGTCGCTGTTGGGCGCCCGCGAGCTGAACGTCCTGACGCTGGGCGAGGAGACGGCCGCCTCGCTCGGGCTCTCGGTCGAGCGCGTTCGATTCCTCCTCTCGGGGGTCGCGGTGCTTGCGGCGGCGACGAGCGTCGCCGCCGCGGGCATCGTCGGCTTCGTCGGCCTCGTCGTCCCGCACATCGTCCGGCGGAGCGTCGGCACAGACCACAAGCGCCTGCTCGTCGGCTGCGTCTTCGCCGGCCCGGCGCTGATGCTCGCCGCCGACGCGGGCGCCCGGCTCGCGCTCTCGCCCGCGCAGATCCCCGTCGGCATCGTCACCGGGCTCCTCGGCGGCCCGTACTTCCTGTATCTCATGCGAAAACACGGGGACTTCGGGGGGTTCCGATGACCGACGGACGCGGCACAGATCGACCCGCCGGCGATGGCGTCCTCGCCGCCGAGGACCTCGTGTTGCGGTACCCGGAGTCGGACGCCCCGGTGATCGACGGCGCGACCCACGCGTTCCCCGAGGGCCGGGTTACCGCGCTCGTCGGACCGAACGGAAGCGGAAAGAGCACGCTGCTGCGCGGGCTCGCCGGACGGCTCGCTCCCCGGGCGGGGACCGTGACGCTCCGGGGCCGTCCGCTCGACGACTACGGGGATCGGGAGCGCGCCCGCGAGCTCGCCCGGCTTCCGCAGGAGCCGACCGCACCCGATGGGATAACCGTCGAGGAGTTGGCGTACCACGGCCGCTACCCCCACCGAGGCTTCCTCGACACGGTCGACGACGCGGACGTGGCAGCCGTCGACCGCGCCCTGCGGCTCGTCGGCATCGATCGCCTGCGCGATCGGCCGCTGGCGGACCTCAGCGGCGGTCAGCGCCGGCTCGCGTGGGTCGCGATGGTGCTCGCGCAGGACGCCGACGTGCTCCTCCTGGACGAGCCGACCACGTTCCTCGACCTGCGTCACCAACTCGCCGTGATGGACGTGGTGCGCACGCTGCGCGAGGACGACGAGACGACGGTCGTGCTCGTCCTCCACGACATCGAACAGGCCGCCCGATACGCCGACGAGATGGTGGTTCTCGGTGACGGACAGATCCACGCCCACGGTGTCCCTAGGGAAGTGCTCATGCCGGAGCTGCTCGCGGACGTGTTCGGTGTCGAGGCGAGCGTCGAGCGGGGCCGATTCGGTCCCCGACTCACGATGATCGGGTCCGCGGACCGATAGGGCAAGGACGACTGTGTCGCCGGTACGAGCTATCGTGAGAAAAGGGAGAAACTGAGTCGTGTCTTCGCGGGACGGGCCTCGGTGAACGTCGGCCGGGTACTATCGTTCCGCTGGGGTTAGTTCGAGTCGATCATCACTTCGCTGGCCTTGACGACCGCATCGACCTCGTCGCCCTCGGCCAACTCCAGCCGGTCGGCGGATCCGCGCGTGATCGTGGATGTGACGGTCTGATCGTCGCCCAACTCGACGACGACCTCCGCCATTATCTCGTCTTTCTCGATCGATTTGACGGTCCCACTGAGCCGGTTTCGAGCACTGAGCGCCATGTAGGCGACATCGCATCCGCCGGAGAAATGTCTGGTGGCAACGATTTCGAGCTCGCCTCGGCTCTTCGACTCCGGAGGGTCCCCGACGAGATCGTCCCCGAGCGTGACAGAGGCCCTCATCGGAGCGCATCGTTTGACTGTCGGCGCTGTGATCGGCATGGTAGTCGGTGCCGGAGCCGGCGCCTCAGAACTCGTCGATCACCGGGATCCCCTCGGTGCCGAAGTCGGTCATCGCCGAGAGCTTGTCGTTCACGTCGTCCAGCGACACCGTCTCGCTGATGACGGCGCTGGGGTCGAGTTTGTCGCGGGCGACCATCCGGAAGATCTCGTCGTAGCGCGTCGGCGGCAGGCCCAGCGAGCCGACGAACTCG
>Ga0207720_101177_pt1 | contig 10548 bp, 12 predicted proteins | sample A23P2SouthBayCA_2_FD_187751 | JGI IMG/M metagenome (GOLD analysis project Ga0207720, IMG submission 187751) | Aerobic enrichment media microbial communities from Eden Landing Ponds, California, USA - A23 E3 (2) (SPAdes) | ecosystem: Environmental > Aquatic > Marine > Unclassified | place...
GGCGAGCTGGTCGACGCGCGGCTCGACCCCGAGACGCTCTCGGAAGACCAGCGGCTGATGCTGTACCGCGACGGCTACGAAGAGACGACGCCGCTGTCGGAGGACTACCGCGAACTGCTCGGAGACCTGAACCTGGGTGAGATGCTGAATATCGGTGCCGAGACCGGTTCTCGCGCCGAGAACGGGCTATATCTCGCCCTCGACGAAGAGTACTACCGCTACGGGCTGTACGTCAACACCGCGGACTGACAGCCCGAGACCGCTCCGACGGCTCCGCCCCTCAGTTCGCGTCGGCCCAGTCGACGGCGTTGCGAAGCAGCGTCACGAACGAGTCGTTCGCGAGCGCCTCGTCGGTGTGGCCGAGCGAGATGTACGCGACGCGGCCTTCCTCGTCGTTGGTCCAGACGACGGGGTACTCCTCGAGGTCGGGGTGGTCCATCGTCGCGAGCACCTGCACGTCCTCGTCGACCGCGACCTGATAGGGTTCGTCGAAGACGCCGAAGTCGTCGACGCCCTCGGTGATGGCGTGTTCCTCGGCGATCTCGACGCCGAACTCCGCATTCTCGGGGTGGGTGAGGAAGTGCCCGCCGATCAGCTCGCGCAGTTCCGGGAACGGCTCCGCGCGCGGGTCGAGCAGTTCGTCGGGGTCGTCGGCCGCCGTAGAGGTCAGGTCGGAGGCGCAGTGGACGCCCACGTACCCGCCGCCGCCCGCGACGTGCGCGAGCAGGGCGTCGAGCTGTTCGTCGGTGAGCGTCGAGTCCGTGAGGTAGTCGACGAGCACGTCGTACTCGCCGGTCAGGGCGTCGCGGTCGGTCGTGATCGTCAGGTCGTACCCCTCCAGCGCGGCCGCGAAGGCGTCGCGCTTCTCGTCGATGGCGTGGAACGGGAAGGTGTTCTCCCCGACCACGAGCACGCGTGTCATGTCCGACCCGTCGGCGTTCGCCGGGTTAGCTCCACCGGTCCCGGAAGCCGCCTCGGGGACCGCCACCGGCTGCACGGACGCCACCGAGACCGCCGTCTGTGACCCGTTCGCACTGATCGTATGTCCTGTGAACACATACCTGCTAAACAATTATTAACGTCCGGTGCGAAGGTGGACCTATGGCAACACGCCAGTCCACGTCGGACGCGACTCCGACATACCACACGTGCAGCTGTGGGAAACAGTTCGAGACCACAGAGGACCTGCTCGAACACGCACGAGAGACGCACGGACTGAGCGTATTCTAGACCCCACGCCGGCCTCGGGCTGGACCGGCGCCGCGGGTCAGTACACCCGTACCTGAAACTGTTCGTAGCCGCCGTGAGACAGTTCTAGCGACCCGACCCACCAGTTCCACCGCTCGACGAGCGAGTGGTCCGCCGGCGCGTCGTCGAGGTTTTCCAGCACCGCTTCGACGGTGAGTTCGAACCCCAGGTCCTCGGCGATCCGTCCCGAGTCCGCCAGGTCCCGCGCCTGCCGTGCGACCACCCGCCGCGCGTCCGCGTCACCCTCGAAGCGTTCGAGCTTCGACTCCAGTCGCTCCCGGTTCACACGGGTCCGATCGGCGCCGAGACTCTTGAATTGCCGTCATCGCGGCAGGTCTCCCGCCACTACCCCTCTTCGTCCCCGTTCCTCGCTCCCGTCGGTCGCTACGCGAAGGGTCCTCGAACGACGTGGGCGAAAACACAGCGCGGACGCTACGCTAACCGCGCGTCCTCGATCGTGAGCGTGCCGCGAGTACCGTCCCACTCGGTGTCGTAGTCCAGTTCGATCGCTCGTTCCATGTGCGGCCCGTCGGTCACCAATGTCTCAGAACCACCTTTTTCTCGTCCCCTTTCCTCGCTCCCGTCGGTCGCTGCGGGAAGGGTCCTCGAAAAACGTGGGCGAAAAAGCCGCCTCCGCCGTCTTCGACGGCGTCGGCGGTGAACCGCGCGCTCTCCGGCGCGTGGACGCTACGCCAACCGCGCGTCTTCGATCTCGAGCGTGCCGCGAGTTCCGTCCCACTCGGTGTCGTAGTCCAGTTCGATCGCCCGCTCCATGTGCGGGCCGTCGGTCACGAGGGTTTCGAACTCGCCGCCCTCTCCGAGGATGTGGACGCCGTACCGTTCGTTGAGGGCTTCGAGCTCGTCGAGGGCGTCGGCGTCGAGGGTCCGGCCGAGCCAGGACTCGTCGAGGCCGCCGGCGGCGACGCGGACGATCCGGATCTCGAAGCCCGCATCGAGCATCGCGTCGGCGAGTTCCCGCGGGTCCCGTTGCCACAGCGGCGCGAACACCTCGGCGTCGAGCCGCTCGGCCATCGCCTCGATCCGGGAGGTCTGGTACTCGCTCTCGACCGCGCCGGCGGTGACGCCCGCGAGGCCGCCCGGAAGACCCGCGTCGAGGTCCCGCAACGCGGCCTCCAGCGGTTCGAGTTCGGCGTCGCCCTGCGCGCCCGAGTCGACCGTCTCACTCGCGGCGAAGTCGTCGGGCTCGACCTCGACCAGCGGGATGCCGACGCTCTCTGCGGCCAGGCTCGCCAGCCGCGTCGCGGGGACGTGGTACATGTAGGAGTCCCCCTCCGGGTGGACGGTCACGAGCCGTTCGACTGGTAACCCGCGTTCGAGCGCCCGATACAGCGCCCACGAGGAGTCCTTCCCGCCCGAGAAGAGCGACACCCAGCCGCCCCCGTCCGCGTCGTCTGTCATACCCCCTATTGGGCCCCGTACGCACTTACCGACTCCGGAACCGACAGCGCGTTCGCCCGAGCGGGCGGCGTCCCGAACGGGCGCGGCCTCCCTCCGTCGATATTCACCCGCTCTGGACGACCGGAAACGGTCGGCCGACGGCCAGTCCGGCCGGAATTTCGCCACGTACGTCGGCGTAGGTTTTTTATATTACCCAGGGTTATCCGAGGTATGGATTTACCGACGTCGGCGGACCTGCGGGAGCGGCGGAACGAGCTGGGGTTGACCCAGAGCGATCTGGCCGACAGGGCGGACGTGTCACAGCCGCTGATCGCGCGGATCGAGGGCGGCGACGTGGACCCGCGGCTGTCGACGCTGCGGCGGATCGTCAACGCCCTGCAGGAGGCCGAGGGGGCCATCCTGCGCGCGGAGGACCTGATGACCTCGCCGATCGTGAGCGTCAGGCCCGACGATTCGGTCCACGAGACCCAGGAGCTGATGGACGAACCGGGGTTCTCGCAGGTGCCGGTCGTCCGCGACGGCACGCCGCTGGGACTGATCAGCCACTCGGACATCCGCCAGCGCTCGGACGACTCGGAGGCCGACAACGTCGGCGACTACCCCGTCGACGAGGTCAAACGCGAGTCCATCGCGACGGTCGAGCCCGACGCGACCATCGACGAGATCAACGACTACCTCAACCACAACGACGCCGTCCTCGTCGTCGAAGATGGCGAGACCGTCGGGATCATCACCGAAGCCGACATCGCCGCCCACCTCAGCTGAACCGGCGCCACGCGGCGCGCTCCCCGCTCGGCGCAGACGCGACTCTCGTGGCGCTGCTCCCTTTCGACTGCCACTCCGTCGGTCCGGTCGCCGCCTTCCCCGTGAGCGGCTCCTACGTCTCGTCGTCATCGTCGCCGTCCGTGGCGACGTCGACGGGGATCGAGGTCTGTTCGGCCTCGCCGAACCCGGCGCTGAGCACGCGCGTCAGCGCCTCCTCGACGCGTTCGTCGGTCTCCTCGTAGGAGTCGGGGTCGACCTCGACGACGAAGCCGGTGGTGATGTTCGGCGCGGTCGGGAGAAAGAGCACGTCGCGGCCGTCCTCGGTGGTCTGGCCGGTCTTGAACGCCGTCATCCGCATGCCTTGCCAGGTCTCGATCTTGACCGGCTCCTGGAGTTCGTCGGCCCCGGAGACGACCGTCTCGACGGCCATCTTCGAGGCGTTGTAGACGACGCGGAGTCCGGGCAACTGGTTCATGACGCGGTCGATCCCGCTCTCGATGACGTCGCCGAACGTGGTCCGCATCAGATAGCCCAGCGAGAAGACGACCAGAACGAAGATGAGGAGCGTCAGGAGGACCCGGAGCGGACTGCCGACGTCCACGTCGCCGGTTCCGACCGTGACGTTGTGGCTGTCGACCGGCAACGGGAGCCCCGCCAGCGCCGTGTAGATCCAGACGATGATGTATGCCGTCACCAGCAACGGCACGAGGATCACCAGCCCGCTGGCGAAGTCGCGCTTCCAGGATGCCGAACTCATCTGCGGGTATCTGCCCGCCGGAACGTAGTAAGCGTGTTCCTTCAGGACGCGAACAGGAAGGCGGACGGCGGCACTACCCGCCGACGACACCGCTCGTCGGCGACTCCTCCGCGACGGCGTCGGCGGTCACCCGGCCACGACCGCTCGCAGCGCGAAGGCGAGGTTCTCCTTCCGTTCGAGCACCCGCCGGTAGAAGTACGACAGCCACTTCGAGCCGTAGGGGGCGTACTGCCACACCTCGCGGTCTGCGGCCAGTTCGGTCTGGGCGTCCTCGCGGACGCCCATCAGCATCTGGACCTCGTAGGGCGTGCCGTGGTCGTCGTGTAGCTTCTCGGCCAGCGCGACCATCGCCGGGTCGTGACTCCCGACGGCGACCCCGTCGTCGAACGCCTCGAACATGTATTCGAGACAGTCCCGATAGGCCTCGTTCACCCGCGATTTCTCACGGTAGCCGACCGATTCGGGCGGGTCGTAAGCGCCTTTCACCAGCCGAACCTTCCCCGGCAGGTCGGCCAGCCGTTCGAGGTCCTCGCGCGTGCGCTCGAGATTCGCCTGGACGCAGACGCCGACGGCGCCGTCGGTCTCCCGGGCGTGTTTCTCGAAGGCGTCCAGCGTCGCGTCGGTGGTCGTGTGGTCCTCCATGTCGATCCAGACGAACTCACCGTGTTCGTCCGCCCGCTCGACCACTCGGGCGAGGTTCGCCCGGAACACCGTCTCGCCCACGTCGAGGCCGAGCTGTGAGGGTTTGACCGAGATGCAGGCCCGCAGGTCCGTCCGCGCCAGGTCGTCGATCAGCCGGCAGTAGGTCTCGGCATCTTCGTCGGCGGGTTCGCGTTCGTGGTAGTGTTCGCCCAGGAGGTTGAGTATCACCCCGACCCCGCGGTCGTTGGTCTCGCGGGCGTGTTCCAGCGCGACCGGGGCCGTCTCGCCGGCGACGAAGCGACTCGCTATCGGCGGAAGCATACTGGTAAGTATTGCCGCCAGTGTGAAAGGGGTATCGGCGTCGCGTCCGGCGACGACGGTGGCGTCGGGATGGCGGCCGCGGACCGGCCGCCGACGCTGGGTCGGGGGCGTACACCCGGCGGCGCGGGACCGCCGGCGGAACGAACCACGGCGACTTAAGAACCACGGGGCTGTCGGCGTCGGTATGGACCTGGTCACGGTGGTGACGACGGCGCTGTGGGCGATGTTGCCCGCGTACGTGCCGAACAACGCGGCGGTGTTGGCCGGCGGCGGCCGCCCCATCGACGGCGGGCGCACCTGGGGCGGCCGGCGCATCCTCGGCGACGGGAAGACCTGGCGCGGCACTGCCGCCGGGACCGCCGCTGGCGTCGCGCTCGCGCTCGTTCTGAACGCCGCGTCGGGACCGGTCGCGGACCTGCTCGGGGTCCCCGCGGTGGAGTTCCCGCTCGCGGCCGCCGTGGGACTGGCGCTGGGCGCGATGGTCGGCGACATCGGCGCCTCGTTCGTCAAGCGGCGCAGCGGCCGCGAGCGCGGCGCTCCGTTCCCCGGCCTCGACCAGCTGGACTTCGTCGTCGGCGCGCTCGCGTTCGCCGCCGTCCTCGACTTCGAGTGGGTGACCGCGACGTTCACGGCGCCGGTGCTCGCGACGGTCCTGATCGTGACGCCGCTGTTGCACGTCGTCACCAACGGTATCGCCTACCTCATCGGCGCGAAAGACGAGCCCTGGTAGCTCTTCGGGGTATCAGCCGTCTCCCGATCGGGTTCGTCCCAGCAGGGCTTTTGATTCGGCCGCCCCTACGGCCGGTCATGCAACTCGACGCCGACAGCGCGGCGGTCGTCGCGGTGGACATGCAGAACGGCTTCTGTCACCCCGACGGCAGCCTCCACGCGCCGGGCAGCGAGGACGCCATCGAAGCCGTCGCCGAGACCGTGTCGACGGCCCGCGGGGCGGGCGCCGAAGTCGTCTGGACCCGCGACGTACACCCGCCGGAGCAGTTCGACGACGCTCACTACTACGACGAGTTCGACCGCTGGGGCGAGCACGTCCTCGAAGGCTCCTGGGAGGCCGAGATCGTCGACGGGCTCGAGCCCGAAGACGACGATCTGGTCGTCGTGAAACACACCTACGACGCCTTCTACCAGACGCAGCTAGAGGGATGGCTCGACGCGCACGACGTCGACGATCTGGTGATCTGCGGGACGCTGGCGAACGTCTGCGTGCTGCATACCGCCTCCAGCGCGGGATTGCGCGACTACCGGCCGGTCCTCGTCGAGGACGCCGTCGGCCACATCGAAGAGGGCCACCGCGAGTACGCCTTAGAGCACGCCGACTTCCTGTTCGGCGAGGTGACGCCGCTCGCCGAGATCGAGTTCGTCTGAATGAACCCCGAGACCGACGCCGTCGCGCCCGGCCGACTCCGGCGCTACGAACCCCGCGACCGCGAGGCCGTCTTGGCGCTTCACCGGACCGCGCTACGCGAGGCCGGTTCGAACCCCGACGACGTGCCGGACAACGACGACGTCCGCGATATCGAGGCGAACTACCTCGACCCGGGCGGGGAGTTCCTGGTCGTGGAATCCGACGGCAGGGTCGTCGCGATGGGCGGTCTGGCGGTCGACGGCGAGGAGATCCCACCAGGTGCCGGCGAACTCCTGCGGATCGCGGCCCACCCGGACCACCAGCGCGAGGGGTACGGCGACCGCGTCGTCGCCGGACTGGAGGACGAGGCCCGGGAGCGCGGCCTCGACCGGGTCGTCCTCTGGACCGCCCAGCGCCAGCGCTCGGCCGTCCAGTTCTACCGGGCTCGCGGGTACGAAGGCACCGACCACCGGACCCAGGGCGAGTACGAACTCGTTCGCTTTGAGAAGTCGCTCGGCGGCGACTGACCGCTTCGGCCGTTACCGCTCCCGCGGCGCGATTTCGACGGTCACCTCGGTCCCGACCGGCAGGTCGATCCCCTCGCCGACGAGTTTGGCGCCGGCGCTGTCGTGAGCGAGCGCGAGGGCGATCCCGCGGACCGGTTCACCGTTCGCCAGCACGGTCAGACCGGTCCAGGTCACGTCCCGTCCGTCCGCACGGCCTATCCGCTCGCCGCAGAGGAACACGTCCGCGTCCCCGTGCGCGACCGCTTCGGTCGCGTCGCGGCGGCGGAGCAGCCCCCCACAGTCGTAGTGGGGGAGCCCGCCGTCGAGGACGCCCAGCGGCTCGCCGTCGGCGTCGGTCGCGGCGAGTCCCGCGAAGCGCTCGCCGGGCGCCGGATGGGCGGGCCGATCGAGGACGGCGTAGGTGTCGCCGGCCGTGACGACAGTCCCGGTTCCGTCCCACGGGAGGGCCTCGACCGCCAGCTCGGGGTCGAGTTCGAGCGGGAGCGAGCCCGCGGCGCGGTGGTGGTTCGCGCCGTAGTCGCGGAACCCGAGGTGAAGGTGGTTGGCGACCCACGGCGCGAAGAAGCCGGCGCGGACGAGCCGGCCCAGCGAGTCGCCGACGGTCACCTGGTCGCCCGCCGAAACCGTGGGCTCGACGTGCAGCATTCGAGCGACGCGCTTCCCGGTGTCGACGAGGATCAGGTGGTCCTCGTCGGCCGCGTAGGGCTGTGAGGGCGCCCGCACCGTTCGGGTCTCGACGACCTCGCCGGCCACCGGTGAGGGCGCGTCGATGCGGGGGCCGTCCTCTGGGTTCGGTCGGCGGGTGTCACCGCTCTCGTCGCCGGGGTACAGGTCGACGGCGCAACCCCGATCGTGGGCGGCGAACGGGGAGTTGTAGAGCGTGCCCCGCCGAAACGGCGCGAGCGTGTCGGCGGACAGCGTGACGGGCATCGGCGGCGGTTGGGCGGGCATCCACATGACACTCCCGTTCCCGACCGCCGCTGTTTTCGCGCCCGGCCCCCAGATGTCGCTATGCGCGTCTACCGCGGTCGAGCCGACTCCATCGGCGCGGACCGTGCGGTCTCGGATCGGCTGGTCGAGCGCGTCGCCACCGATCGCGAGCCGGCGGTGCGGGTCTGGCGACCGCATCGGCAGGTCGCGTTCGGCCGGCGCGACGCTCGTGCCGAGGGGTACGACGAGGCCCGCGCAGTCGCCGAGCAACGGGGGTTTCCGACGGTCGAGCGCGAGGTCGGCGGCCGCGCGGTCGCCTACACCGGGTCGACGGTCGCGTTCGCCCGCGTGACGCCGGTCGAGGACGCCCGCTCCGGACTGAGTGGTCGCTACGACGCGGCGACGGCCGACCTGCTCGACGCCCTGGACTCGCTGGGCGTCGACGCCAGCGAGGGCGAGCCGGTCGACTCGTTCTGTCCGGGGACCCACTCGGTCCAGGCCGATTGCGGCGGTCGGGCGCGGAAACTCGCCGGCCTGGCCCAGCGGGTGCGCGCCGACGCGGCCGTGGTCGCGGGTGTCCTCCTCGTCCGCGACCACGAGCCCATCGCGGCGGTACTCGACCCGGTCTACGCGGCGCTGGACGTGGCCTTCGACCCCGGATCGGTCGGGAGCGTGGCCGGTGCGGGGGGCGAGGCGGACCCGGACGCGGTCGTCGAGACGGTCGAGCGGGCGCTCGTCGGCGACGTGTCGGGGGAGGCGTCGGTCCAACGGGTCGGCTAAGCTCCGCTTCCCGCCGAATACGTGCCAACGAGCCCGCAGGAAACCAGTGAACTTAGGGTACCGGGCGTTTGAGGTGGGGTATGCTGTTCCGGAACGCGACGCTCGCGGACGGCCGGCGGCGGGACGTCCGCGTGTCGGGCGAGACCGTCGCCGCGGTCGGGGAGGATCTGGGTGTCCGGGAGGACGAGCGGACGGTCGACGCGACCGGCAAGCGACTGCTCCCGGGGATGATCGACGCGCACGTCCACTTCCGCGAGCCCGGCGACTCGCACAAGGAGGACTGGACGACGGGCTCGCGGAGCGCCGCCGCTGGCGGCGTGACCACCGTCGTCGACCAGCCGAACACCTCGCCGCCGACCGTCGACGGCGACGCCTTCGACGAGAAGGCGACGCTGGCGGCCGACTCGCTGGTCGATTTCGGCCTCAACGGCGGCGTCACCGCCGACTGGGACCCCGACTCGCTGCTCGACCGCGACGTCTTCGCGCTCGGTGAGGTCTTCCTGGCGGACTCGACGGGCAACATGGGCGTCGAAGAACCCCTCTTTCTCGACGCGCTCGCCGAGGCCGACGCCCGCGACGTGACCGTCACCGTCCACGCCGAGGACGCCAGTCTGTTCAACGTCTCCGCCCAGGAGCGCGACGACGCCGACGCCTGGAGCGCCTACCGCACCGCCCGCGCCGAGGCCGCCGCCGTCGCTCGCGCCTGCGAGGTCGCCGCCGAGCGCGACACCACGATCCACGTCGCCCATACTTCCACACCCCAGGGTATCGACACCGCGAGCGAGGCCGGGATGACCTGCGAGGTCACGCCCCACCACATGTACCTCTCGCGCAACGACCTGCGCGACCTGGACACCTACGGGCGGATGAATCCGCCGCTGCGCCGCGAGAAACGGCGCCAGCGCGTCTACGACCGCGTCGTCGACGGCACGGTGGACATGATCGCGACCGACCACGCCCCCCACACCGCCGACGAGAAGGACGCCGCGATCTGGGACGCCCCCTCCGGCGTGCCAGGCGTCGAGACCGCGCTTCCCATGCTGCTGGCCGACGCGCGCACGGGAGACCTGACCTACGAGCGCGTTCGGGACCTGACCGCCGCCAACCCCGCCGAGGTGTTCGCCCTCCCGTCGAAGGGCCGAATCGCGGAGGGCATGGACGCCGACCTCGTCCTGGTCGACCCCGGCAAGACCCACCCGATCCGCGCCGACCGCCTGCACACGAAATGCGACTGGACGCCCTTCGAGGGTCGCGAGGCCGTCTTCCCCGAGCTGACGCTGGTTCGGGGCTCGGTCGTCTACGAACGCGATTCCGACGACCGTCCCGGCGGCGGAAGCGAGACCTTCGGGGAGGCCGTCGGGCGGAACGTCCGCACCGCGGCCGAGGCGAACTCTGACCGTGCCTCCGAGTCGGGACCGGTCACCCGCGGCGAGGAGACCGAATCGATCGCCGACCTGGCCGCCGAAGTCGTCGAGGAACGACCGGACGACGACCGACGCTGAGCAGTACCGGCCCCCCGTTCTTCCCCGACCGTCGGTCAGACTGCGCGCTCCCGTGCTCCGTCGAGTCGCGACTCCGGCACCGGCCGGACGACGCCGTAGACGAATCGGTAGCCGAGCAACCCGGTGCCCATCCCCGCGAGCGCGGTACTCACGACCGTCAGGACGTCCAAGTCCGTCACGAGGGCGACGAGGCCGACGGCGATCGCGGCGGCGACGACGCCGACGACGGCCGCGGCGTAGCGCCGCCAGTCGTTCCGGCCGAACGGGTCGTGTTCGTCGGTGTAGGCGACGACGACT
>Ga0207720_101178_pt1 | contig 10547 bp, 7 predicted proteins | sample A23P2SouthBayCA_2_FD_187751 | JGI IMG/M metagenome (GOLD analysis project Ga0207720, IMG submission 187751) | Aerobic enrichment media microbial communities from Eden Landing Ponds, California, USA - A23 E3 (2) (SPAdes) | ecosystem: Environmental > Aquatic > Marine > Unclassified | place...
CTCGCCGGCGTCGAGCGCCAGCGAGGCGAACCCGCCGAGTTCCCGCGGCGGTCGATCGAGGTCGTCGGGCGCCGTCGGCGAGTCGACGTATGCCTGGACGACCGTCCGACCCGGTCGGTCGGCGGAGTTCTCGACGGTCAGTTCGACCGTCGCGTCGTCGACCGCCTCGGCGTCGCGGTACTCGAAGGCCGCGTAGGACTCCCCGTGGCCGAACGGATAGGTCGGCTCTGCCTCGGTCGCGTCGAAGTGTCGGTAGCCGACGAGCAGCCCCTCGTCGTAGTGCGCCTCCCCGTCGACGCCGGGATACCGACGTTCGTCGGCGGTGGGATACGCTTCCTCGGGAGCGAACGTCACCGGGAGCCGCCCGCCGGGGTCGCTGTCGCCGTAGAGGACGGCCGCCGCGGCCGACCCGTGGGCCTGACCGGGGTACCACGCGGCGACGACGGCCGCCACCTCCTCGCGCCAGGGCGTCTCGAACGGGCCGCTCGTGTTCGCGACGACGACCGTCCGGTCGTTCGCGGCGGCGACCGCCTCGATCAGGTCGTCCTGGTCGCCGGGGAGCGCGAGCGTCTCGCGGTCGGCGGCCTCCGTCGCCTGGTCGCGGACGAAGACGAGCGCCACGTCCGCGGCTGCTGCGGCCGCGACGGCGTCGTCGACGGACGCATCGGCGTCACTCTCGTCGTCCTCGGCCCCGTCGTCCGGTTCGAACGCGTCGAACAGCGAGATGTCTTCGACCCGGGGGTGACCACGGGCGACCGAGACCGACCCTTCCGCGCGGGCCTCGATCCCCTCGACGGGGCTCGTCTCGATGAACGGCGTCGTCTCCGAAGAGCCACCGCCGCCGAGGATCGCTTCGTCGGCGTTCGGGCCGATCACGGCCACGTCAGCGTCGTCGGCCAGCGGGAGGACGCCGTCGTTGTCCAGCAGGACCGTCCCACGGGTCGCGATCCGCTCGGCGAGGTCCCGGTGGTCGGGCGTATCGACGGCGCCCTCGGGGCCGTCCGCGCCAGCGCTCCCGTCGAGCAGGCCGTGGCGCTCCAGCTGGGTGAGCAGCCGGCGGACCATGTCGTCGAGCCGCGACTCGGGCACCTCGCCCGCTTCGACGGCGTCGGCCAGCTCCTCGCTGTAGAGGCCGCCGGTCGTCGGGTCCGGCATCCCGTCGGCGTAGTCGGAGCCCGCCTGGGGGTCGAAGTCCTCGCCGCCATCGTCTGGCGCCTGGGGTTCGTCGTCCTCGTCCTCGCCGCCGGGACCGCTCATCGACTCCATCAGCTCCTCGGCGGAGATGCCGGGCATCTGGAGGTCCAGCCCGCCGTTGGCGGTACCGACCACGCTCTCGGTGCCGAACCAGTCGGACATGACGACGCCGTCGAAGCCCCACTCGTCTTTGAGCACCTCGGTCAGCAGCCGCTCGTGTTCGCTCGCGTACGTGCCGTCGACACGGTTGTACGACGACATCAGCGCACCGGCACCAGCGTCGACGGCGTCGCGAAAGCCAGGGAGGTAGATCTCCCGGAGGACGCGCTCGTCGACCTCGGCGCTGACGGTCGCGCGGGCCGTCTCCTGGTTGTTCGCGACGAAGTGTTTCGGCGTCGCGACCACGTCGGTCGATTCGATCCCGTCGACGACGCTCGTGGCGAATCGACCGGTGACGACCGGGTCCTCGGCGTAGTACTCGAAGTTGCGTCCGCAGTGAGGGACCCGGATCAGGTTCAGCCCGGGCCCGAGCAGTACGTCCTGATCTCGCCCCTGCGCCTCGCAGCCGAGCGCTCGGCCGAACTCCCGCGCCAGTTCCAAGTCGAACGACGACGAGAGCGCAGTCGAGGCCGGGAACGCCGTCGCCGGCTCGTCGGTGCGGACCCCCAGCGGACCGTCCGAGAACCTGACCGCGGGGATATCCAGCCGTTCGACGCCGGGGACGAACCCCGTGGCCGTCCCCTCCGTGTCCGTCGCGCCGTGGGTCAGCCGTACCTTCTCTGCCAGCGTGAGTTCCGAGAGCAACCGCTCCACTGTCTCCGAGTGCATTGATTGGACGTTCAGTCAGTATCGGCTTAACGATTTCCCCTCGGTGAGCACGGACGGCGAGAGCGCGAAGTGAAGGCAGATTGTCGGAGGGAGCCGGTCGTGTGTCGACGCTTCGAGCGGCCGCTCACTCGTCACGGCGAGCGAGCGAGACGAGGTGGGCCATCTCCTCGACGACGAGTTCCTCGGTGCCCAGCCGGGCGGCGGCCTCGCTGCCGGGGAGACAGAAGACGGGGACGCCGTCGACCATGCCCGCGGTGGCGCGGGAGACCATCGCGCGGGTACCGATCTCCTCGTAGGAGAGGATGCGGAACAGCTCGCCGAAGCCGGGGAGTTCGCGGTCGAAGAGCGGACGAGCGCCCTCGACGGTCACGTCGTCCGGCGTGACGCCCGTGCCGCCGGTCGTGACGACCACGTCCACGTCGTCGCGTCCGGTGAGGTTCAACAGCGCCGTCTGGACGCCGTCGAGGTCGTCCCGGAGGATCTCGCGGGTGACCACTTCGTGGTCGGCGGCCTCGATCACCGCCTCGATCACGTCGCCGCTCGCGTCGTCCTCGCGTGTGCGCGTGGAGGAGACCGTGACGACCGCGACGCCGAGCAAGTCTCCCGCTGCGCCGTGGGCGTGGTCGTGAGCGTGGCCGCCCGAATCGTGCGCGTGGTCGTCGGTACCGTGGGAGTGCTCCTCCGAGTCGTGTGCGTGGTCGTCGGTGCCGTGCGGGTGACCGTCAGATTCGGCGTGATCGTCCGTTCGAGCGCCCGAAGAGGCGTTTTCGACCGCCCGGCGGTCGGTCTCGCTCGGGGCGTGCTCGGCTACCCGGCCGGCTTCGGTCTCGACGGCGGTCTCCGCACCGCCATCGTCGTCTGCGAACGGGTGGTCCGCGTCGTCGGCCACTCGCTCGGACGCCTTGTTCGACCCGCTCGACGGTGACAACGGGTCGTCCGCAGACGAGTCGACCCCGGCGTTCCCGGCGTCGGTCGGCTCCCGTCGGCCTTCCTCGACCGACTGGTCGTCGGTCGACGAGTCCGTTCCGGTATCGCCCCCCGGGGAACCAGACTCGGCGTCACCCGTGTCGGGCGCCAGCGGGTCACCGCTCGCGCTTCCCGACGAACCGGCCAGCGGGTCGCCGCTCGATCCGGTCGTGTCGGCCTCGGTCTCGGCGTTCGACGCCTCCGGACCGGAGTCGGTGGTGTCCCCGTGCGGAGACTCACCCACGTCGTCCCCTCGAGTTTCGACGGCCGGTTCGTCGGTGGGGTCCGGTTCGTCGGTGGGGTCCGACTCGGTCGACTCCGCTCCCGGTTCCGCGTCGACCGACTCGTCGGTCGGCGCTCCATCTGCGGCCTCCGCTTCGTCCCCCTCGGCGTCGCCCTCCTCGTCCTCGTCGTCGCCGTACCCGCGGCTGGTGTCGCGAGACTGGAAATCGACCATAGGATCGGTACCCGGCAGCGAATCAAAAAGGCCAGCATGCCGACCGGAGGAGCGGAGCACCCCGAGTGGCGCGGCCGAGGCAATGCGGGCGGCGCCGATCGGGAGAGTGCGGTGGCGGTCGCGAAGGTGCGACGGTCAGGACAGTGCCGCGACGACGGTGTCGGCGGCGGCGTCGGGGTCGCGGTCCTGGAGGAACGTGGCGACGGCGTCTTTCAGCTGGACCACCTGCTCGGGCTGGACCGCGAGCCCGTGACACATCGACGGCAGCTGCGTCGCGCGGCCGCCGAAGGCCTCGTGCAGCTCGCGGCTCATCGGGTGCAGCTCGGCGACCGACACGTCGCTACGCGGCGGGACCGACCCGCTGATCGTGTTGAACCGCTCGATGGTGTCGGCCGACCCGAGGTACTCGACGAAGTCCATCACCGCGTCGTCGTCCTCGGTGTGGGCCGCCGGGACGATGGCGTTCGTGTTGACGATGTGGGTGCCGTCGGTGCCGGGGAACGGGACGCAGTCCCAGTCGCGACCGAACTCCATGTCGGTGCCCGCCATGTGGCCGGTCGACCACGACCCGTTGTTGATGCAGGCCGCCTCCCCGTCGGAGAAGGCGAACTCGAGGTCGCTGGAGTCCATGAACTCGGGGTTGTCGGGCCCGGCGGCGAGATACGTCCCGAGTGTGTCGAACCCCGCGCGGATGCCCGCTCGGTGGGGCGACGGTCGGCCGTCGCTCGCCTCCCGATAGCCGCTCGGCCCCTCGTGTGCGAGAAACAGCGTCTCCCACAGCTGGAGGAGCCCGAACGGGTTCCGCCCGAAGACGGCGATCGGCTGTTCGGCCTGCTCGGCCAGCGCCGGGAGCGCCTCGGCGAGTTCGTCCGGGCCCGAGAGCCGCGCGGGGTCGACCCCCGCCGCCTCGAACAGCTCGACGTTGTAGTAGAGGTTGCTGATGCGGTGCATGTCCAGCGGGACGGCGTGGAACTCGCCGTCGAAGCGGGCCACGTCGACCATCCCGTCGAAGTACGCCCGGTCCATGCCCGTCCGGTCCCACAGCTCGGTGATGTCGGCGGTCGCACCGGCCTCGACGGTCGGCCTGAGGTTCGCGCCCGGCCACTCGTCCCACACGTCCGGCGGGTCTTCGCGGAGGATCCGGCTCTTGATCATCAGTCGGAGCGCGTTGATGACCGTCTGCTCCTCGGCGACCGACACGTTCGGATTGCGGTCGGTGTACTCCGCCAGCACCGCGTCCATCGCCTCCTGCTCGCTCCCCCACACGAAGTGGTGGTGGATCTCTATCTCGCGCTGTCCGCCCAGGGCCGTTGACATACGTTCCCATCTGTCCGACCCCCATAATGACCTTACCCCCGAGTTATCCGAACTGAGAATCGGTTCGGACGGATCGAACGGCCCCGCTCGGTCGGTTCGGCGGGTTCGTCACCGTTTTGACACCGCGCGAACGAGTACGAGTATGTACGCAGTCCAGTACGCGGACCACGGCGACCGGGACGTGGTCGAGTACGCCGGGCGGCCCGACCCCGCGGTGGGCAGCGGGGACGTGCTCGTCGACGTGAAGGCGGGCGCGCTGAACCACCTCGACGTGTGGACTCGGAAGGGCCTGCCCGGCGTCGGCCTGGAGATGCCCCACGTTCCCGGCTGCGACGCCGCGGGCGTCGTCGAGTCGGTCGGCGAAGACGTGACGCGGTTCGAACCGGGCGACCGTGTCGCAGTGACGGCGGGCGTCAGCTGTGGCGAGTGCGAGTTCTGCCGTGACGGCGAGGCGTCGATGTGCGTCGACTACCACATCATCGGCGAACACGTTCAGGGCGTCCACAGCGAGCGCGCGGCCGTCCCGGAGGACAACCTCGTGGCCGTCCCCGACGGCGTCGACTGGGCGACCGCCGCCGCGGCGCCGCTGGTCTTCCAGACCGCCTGGCGGATGCTCGTCACCCGCGCCGACGTCGACCCCGGCGAGTCCGTGCTCGTCCTCGGCGCCTCGGGCGGCGTCGGGCACGCGGCCGTCCAGATAGCCGACTTCGCCGGCGCGGAGGTCGTCGCCACCGCCAGCACCGACGAAAAACTCGAGTACGCCCGAGCGATCGGCGCCGACCACGCGATCGACTACACCGAGGACGATTTCGCCGCACGGGTCCGCGAACTGACGGACGGCCGGGGCGTCGACGTAGTGGTCGACCACGTCGCGGGCGAGACGTGGGACGACTCGCTGCAGAGCCTCGCGAAGGGCGGCCGGCTGGTCACCTGCGGCGCGACCGCCGGCGGCCGGCCCCAGACGAACGTCAATCGGGTGTTCTGGAACCAGCTGTCGATTCTCGGCTCGACGATGGCCACCCCCGGCGAGGTCGACGACGTCCTCGCGAAGGTGTGGGACGGCACCTTCGAAGTGCGCGTGCGCGACCGCCTGCGGATGAGCGAGACCGCCCGCGCTCACGAACTGCTGGAGGACCGCGAAGGGTTCGGGAAGGTCGTCGTCGTCCCGGACAGTGAATACGATGAGTGAGGCGCCAGCTGCGGACGGCGAAGGGGACGACCCGGACGGCGGCGACGGACACGGCCCGGACTCCGAGGCGAACATCCCGCCAGTGGACCCCGGGGGGTACGACGTGCCGAATCCCGAATCGCGCGAGTTCGGACTCCGCGGGTGGGGGCTCGTCGTCGCGCTGGTAGTCGCGCTCGTCGTGATCCCCTGGACGATCATCGGGATCCCCCAGGCCCAGGGCCTGCTCGAAACGCTCCCGCTGGGGTATCGGGACGCCTACCTCGTCCTGCCGTTCGTCCCCGCGGTCTTCCTCGGCGCGCTCGGGGTCTGGACGGCGCTCGCGAACCGGCGCACCTGACCGACCGAATCCCCCGCCGTCACCGGTTTCGTCCGGTCCGTCGCGACCGCTCCGATCCAATTTTGATATCGGGCCATATACACTTATTTCGGGGACGGCGAAACGCTCTCGTATCGATGCCGGCGCTGCCGTTTACGCCCTTCGTCCTGCTCGCGGCTATCGTCGGGAGCGGCGTCGCCGCGTTCGTGTGGGCGTTTCGCGACACGCCCGGCGCGAAGCCGCTGTCGGCGTTCGTCGCGGGGTCGAGCCTGTTCGCGCTCGCTCAGGGGATGGCGCTGGCGTCGCCGGGGCTGGCCGGGAAACTCCGGTGGTCGAGCGTCGCCGCGACCGTCTCGGTGGTCCTCCCGGCCGCCTGGCTGCTGACCGTCCTCGCCTACACCGAGAGCGACCGGTCGCTGGAGCGCGGGGCGCTCGCGCTGTTACTCGTCGAACCCCTCGTGTTCGGAGCGCTGGTCTGGACGAACGACGCCCACAACCTCGTCTGGGCCGACCGCTGGATCGAGACGGCCGGCGCGAGCGCGTCCCTGACCCAGGAGTTCGGCCTCGGGATGTGGGCCCACGTCGGCTACTCCTACCTGCTCATCGCCGTCGGCGGGCTCGAACTCGTCCGGCTGAACTTCCGGACGACGGACTTCTTCCGCAGCCAGGGGACGGCGCTGCTGGCCGCGATGTTCGTCGCCGCGTCGCTGTGGGCCGGTTCGCTGTTCGGCCTCGTCCCGCGACAGTACGACCTGGGCGGCGTCGGGTTCGTCTTCGGCGGCCTCGTCATGACCGCCGCCCTGTTCCGCGGTCGCCTGCTGTCGATCACTCCCGCGACCCGTCAGCTCGGTCGTGAGGCCGTCATCGACGAGATGGACGACCGGATCGTCATCCTCGACGACGAGGGCCGCGTCGTCGACGTCAACCCCGCGGCCGCCCGGCTCCTGGCGGTCGATCCGCAGGCGGTCGTCGGAACGCCCATCGAGACCGTCGCGCCGAGCCTCGCGTCGGCGATCGACGGCGACTCGACCGGTCAGGCCGACCTCGAACTCGACGGGCCCGACGGCCGCCGCTACTACGACGTGCGCGTCTCGCTGCTCCAGCGCAGTTACGGCGGCGTCGCCGGCCGCGTCGTCAGCTTCCGCGACGTCACCGACCGCCGCCAGCACGAGCAGCGACTCGACGTGCTCAACCGCGTCCTCCGGCACAACCTCCGCAACGAGTTGAACGTCGTCGCCGGCAACGCCGAGCTGCTCCGACAGGACGTCGCGGAGACCGAGGACGTGCGTCGGCGACTCGACCGCATCGAGGAGACCGTCGACGACATCGTCGCCCGCAGCGAGAAGATCGGCCACGTCTCCCGGATGGTCGACGAGGAGTGCGACCGGGCGTTCGCCGCCGCCGAGCGGGTCGATAGCCTCGCCGATAGCGTCGAATCCGCCCACAGCGGCGTGACCGTCACCGTCGACCTGCCCGAGGGGTTGACGGTGGTCGGCGGCCCGTGTCTGGAGCGGGCCTTCGAGGAACTGCTCGAGAACGCCGCCGAACACGCCGGCGACGACCCCGGGATCGAGGTGCGAGCGCTGGACTGCCGGGGCGAGTTCGTCGAGTTCCGGGTCGCCGACGACGGGCCCGGGATCGAAGACCAGGAACGGACCGTCATCGAGGCGGGCCGCGAGTCGGCGCTCGAGCACGGCAGCGGTGTCGGCCTCTGGCTCGTCAACTGGGTCGTTCGCGAATGCGGTGGCTCCGTCGAGTTCGTCGACGAGGGCAGCGGTTGCACCGTCGCGCTCAGACTCCAGCGGGTCGACGCTGCCGACGGCGTCGGCCCCGGTTCCGGCGGGGATTCGAACGGCGAGTCGGACGCGAACTCGGACGCTGGCCCTCCAGCCGATCCGACCGGTGACGGAAGCACCGACGGTCGCGACCGGACGGAACTGGAAGCGGACGACTGACGCCCGCCGACCCCCGTCCGGGAGGCGGTCCGCGCCCGAACCCGCGCTTACCGTCGGCGTGGCGCCGCTGGGTGTCCACTTCACGCCGTGTCAGGTCCCGACGGTCGCTCGCCGGACCGTCGTAATCGTACCGTCCACGACACCGAAACAGGAACGGAGTCTCGCGTCCGACGCCGTCGAGGGCGACGAGGATAGAGCGACACGGTCCGACGGAGGACCGACCGGACAACGGAGAGGCGAGAAGCGACGGCTCTGGCGAGAAGCGACGGCTCTGGCGAGAAGCGACGGCTCTGGCGAGAAGCGACGGCTCTGGCGAGAAGCGACGGGGCACTCGTGAGAGAACGGCGGTTCGACCGCCTTACTCGAAGTCCCGGCGCATCGCGATCTCGAACCAGGGACAGAGGCGCAGTTGCCGGTACCAGCGCGGATGCTCGTGCAGGCGCTCGTAGGGGACCCACATGTAGCCGCCGACCTCCTCGGGGTCGGGGTCGAGCGTCGTGTCGAGCAGCGTGGCCTTCAGTACCGCACAGACCTCGTGTTCGAGGCCCTCGTCCATGTAGTAGCGCTTGTACTCGAAGCGGTCGGTCACCCGGAGGTTGTCGTACTGCTCGGGCGTGACGCCGAGTTCCTCCTCCAGGCGCTGGCGGGTCGCTTCGACCTGCGTCTGGCCCTGGATCGGGTGGGAGGCGACGGTCCCGTCCCAATGGGTGTCCCAGAGCCGCTTTTTCGGGCTGCGCTGGGCGAGCAGGATGCGGTCGTCCTCGTCGAACAGCAGCGCCGTGAACGCGCGGTGGCGAGTGCCGTCGCCGGTGTGAGCGTCGAGGCGGTTGACCAGCCCCTGTTCCTCGTCGTTCTCGTCGACGGCGATCACCGACTGCTCAGCGTTCTCGTGGTAGTCGTCGGCTCCGTCGGCCGACGGCGCGCCGTCGCCTCGGGGAGCCCCCTCGTCGTCCGTACTCATGGCAGTCACGTGGGAGAGCGGGTTCAAACAGTCTTCGACTCGCCGTCGGTTGCGACCGCGGTCTCCGGGTGCCAGTCGCTCACCCGACCCGTTCGTCCAGAATCAACCTCGTCTTCGTGCTCACAACTTCGTCGAGCTCGCGGGTCTGGGTGATGATCTCGTTGACCCGCTCGGTGTCCTGGGCGTCGACGACGAAGACGATGTCCTCCTCGCCGGAGACTTGCCAGACGAAGTCGACCTCCGTCCACTCGGCGACGCGGTCGCTGATGTCGTGGGTGTCGACGCTCACGTCGACCCCGACCTCGATCATCGCTTTGACGTTCCCCGTCCGCGTCGCCACGGTAAAGCGCTCGATGACGCCGTCGTCGACCAGCGACTCCACGCGGTTGCGGACCGTCCCCTCTGAGGTCCCCACGTCGTCGGCGATCTCCGTGTACGGCGTGCGCGCGTCCCTGCGGAGGATGTTCAGGATCTCCCGGTCGAGGTCGTCCATCGAATATCTCCACCTTCCACAGCACCCCACTTGACCGTTACGAATTTCGTAACCTGGCTTCGAAAGCAAGGCTTATGCACGGAGGTGGTATACGCATCTCGTAATGACGGACGCCTACGTGGCACTGGAGGGCGGACGCGTCGTCGAGGCGCGCGCACGCTCGCCGGGCACGACTCGCGGGGAACTGGTATTCACGACAGCGTACACGGGCTACGAGGAGAGTCTGACCGACCCCTCCTACGAGGAGCAGATCCTCACCTTCTCCTATCCGCTGATCGGCAACTACGGCGTCCGGGCGGAGCGCTTCGAGTCCGACCGCGTCCACCCACGCGGCGTCGTCGCCCGCGACCTGACCGACGACGTGGTCGAGTGGCTCGAGGGGGAGGACGTTCCGGCCGTCGACAAGCTCGACACCCGCGACCTGGTCACCGAGATCCGCGACTCCGGTGCGATGAAGTGCGGCATCGCCGCGGGCGAGGACGTGACCGAGCAGGACGCGCTGGACGAACTCGAGCAGTGCGAGCACATGAGCGACCACACGGAGATCGGCGACCAGGTCACCACGCCCGAGACGGTCGTCTACAACGAGGACGGGGCGGGCGCCGACGTGGCGCTGATCGACTGCGGCGCGAAGGGATCGATCGTCGACTCGCTCGTCGAGCGCGACGCGACGGTCCACCTCATGCCCCACGACACCACCGAGGACGAGGTCGCCGAGCTGGACCCCGACGTGCTCTTTATCTCAAACGGGCCCGGCGACCCGGAGAACTTCGACGAGGCCAACGAGCTCGTCGACGACTTCGTCGGCGAGAAACCCATCGCGGGCATCTGCCTCGGGCAGCAGGTCGTCGCCAACGCGCTGGGCGGCGAG
>Ga0207720_101179_pt1 | contig 10547 bp, 4 predicted proteins | sample A23P2SouthBayCA_2_FD_187751 | JGI IMG/M metagenome (GOLD analysis project Ga0207720, IMG submission 187751) | Aerobic enrichment media microbial communities from Eden Landing Ponds, California, USA - A23 E3 (2) (SPAdes) | ecosystem: Environmental > Aquatic > Marine > Unclassified | place...
CCTTGTGGCTGCCGTAGACGAACGCGCGCCACCAGACGCGGCCGCCGTGGGGTTCGAGGGCGCGTGCGAGGACGTTCGCGCCGTCGACGTGGTCGGCGTCGTAGTTGTAGGGGCCGGGCTGGCCCTCCGAGTCGGCCTTGACGAGGAAGCCGCCGAAGTCGGGGATCAGGTCGTACACTTCCGCGGCCTTCTCGGCCCACCACTGCTCGACCGCGGGGTCGTTGGGGTCCGACGTATCGAGGTCGCCCACCTTCTCGGGCGCACCGAAGTTGATCGAGAGGTACGTCTCGATGCCGTACCGGCGGAACGTCGAGGCGAGGCCGGTGAGCTTCTCCAGGTAGCGCGTCTCCAGCAGGCGCCACCCCTCGAGTTCCTCCATCGCCTCGTTGCCTTCCTCCCGGCCGGGGATCTGCGTGTTGACGTTGTTGAGGACGATGCCGTTGATCCCGACCGAGGCGAGCAGGCGCGCGTAGTCGCGGTAGCGCTCGCGCAGGTCCGGCAGCCGCTCGAAGTCGAAGATCGACTGGCCGGCGTAGCCCCGCTCCATCGACCCGCGGAAGGGGTTGTCCCAGTGGTTGATCAGCCGGTCAGGGGAGGTGGGCTCCTCGACGATATCGACACTCTCGATCGGCTTCCGGGTCGCCAGCAGTCGCAGGAGATGGAAGGTGCCGTAGACGAGCCCGCGGTCGGAGGAAGCAGTGACGACGAGCGTGTCGGTCCCCTCCCACTCGCCGGTCGTGATGACGTACCCTCCCTCGTCGAGGTCTGCGACTTCGTCCTCGTCGACGGCCTGGGCCACCACGTCCATGTCCCCGGGCGTGCCGACGGCGAGGAAGCCCTCGACCGTGCGGGGCGGGTGCTGCCAGAGGTGCGGATCGCGTCCGAGCAGCCCGCCGAGGCCCCGTCGGAGTTCCTCGCGGACGGCGCCGAGTTCGCGCGACTCCTCGGCGACGTACGCGTGGGTGCAGAGTCGCCGGTACGACGCCCGAAGGTCCCCCTCGGGGACCTCGTCGTACCGGAGCCAGCAGTCGTCGTAATCCGGTTGCATACGCTACCCCGATCCGCGGCGGCCACTAAAACGCTGACGACCGGTCGCTCGAAAAATCGGAGGACGGCGGTCGCCGCCGGTCAGGAGACGACGATCTCGACCTCGTCGGTGGTCGAGTACCCGAGGTTGTCCGTCGCCCTCAGGGAGACGGTGTAGGTGCCGGCCGAGTCGTAGCGGTGTTCGGCCCACCAGCCCTCGGCGCCCTCGCCGTCGCCGAACGCCCACTGCAGGTCGGTGATCCAGCGGTTCTCGCCGGAGGTGTCCTCGACGGCGAACGTGAGTCGCTCGTCGACCGCCGCCTCGGTCGCGCTCGGTTTCGCCTCGGCGAGCACGCCCTCCAACTCGGAGACGTAGACGGTGAGCCGGTCGGTCGTGGTCTCGCCGTCGCTGTTCGTGGCGGTCAGTTCGACCGTGTAGATACCCGGCTCCTCGTAGCGGTGGGCGTTCCAGTAGCCGGAGGCGGTCGTTCCGTCGCCGAAGGTCCACTCCAGGTCGTCGATGTAGGCGCCCGACCCGCTGGTGTCGATCACCTGGAACTCCAGGCGCTCGCCGACGGTGCCCTGGGTCGCGCTGGGCTGCAGGCGCGCGATCAGGTCCTCGTCGCTCCGGGTGACCTCGAAGCTGAAGTCGGTCGCCGTCGTCACGCCCGAGGCGTTGGTCGCCGATACGTCGAGGGTGTTCCGTCCGCGTGAGACGATCTCACCGCCCTCGAAGGCGTCGCCGTTGAGCGTGACCGACTGCGAGGCGACGCTCGATTCGTCGTCGGCGATCGTCACGGCGGCGGCGCGGGGCGCCTCGTACGTCGCGCCGGCCTGCAGGTCGTCGATCACGATCCCCGGGCCGGTCGGATCGGCGGCGTCCAGCGAGACGGCCTCCGAGTAGACGTCGACCCCACCGACGACCATCGCGTAGCCCTGCGGGCCCTGCGGGATGGTGACCCGGAGGTACTCCGCGTCGTCGGCCAGCCCGCCGACCTGCGAGTAGGTCCAGAAGGCGTAGTAGCCGTTCGAGTCGTTCGGCGGCTCGACGACGGTCGGCTCCACTGCAACCGATTCGAAGGTCTCGCCGTCGCTGGAGACAGCGAACGACAGGTCCGAATCGGTGGCGTTGTTGTTGACGTAGGCGTCGACCTCGAAGGCGGCCACGCCGTCGGCGAGGCGGTAGGTGACCGACCCCGCCTGCCCGCCCTCGGACTTCTGGAAGAAGCTGTCGTCGCCCTGGCGCGAAGCGTAACCCGCGGCGAATACGTTGTCGTTCGAGTCGGCGACCGACAGGTCGCTCGCGTCGTCGGACAGGGCCGGGTCGCCCAGATCCGCGCTCTCGCGTGCGGCGAACCGGGCGCTCGCCGCCGCGGTGTCGCCGTAGGCCGTGACCGTCACCGTCACCGTCGTGGTCCCCTGGCCGGCGACCGAGACGACGCCGTCCTCGTCGATCATGAGCACGTCCTTGTCGGCGCTCTCGAAGGACACCGCTCCCTCGGGGACCGGCAGCTCGTACCCGCTCTCGGAGGTGAGCGTCAGGCCGAGGTCGACGGTGTCGTCGCCGACGAGCGTGTGGCCGTCGACCTGAAGGTCGACGTCGCCGATCGACGCCTGTTCGATCTGGACCTCGACGGACGCGCCGTCGTCGGTGAACTCGACGGTCTCGGCGCCGATCCGCTCGCCGTCGCGGGCGACGACCTCGTAGGTGCCCTCGAAGCCGCGACCGCTGTAGACGCCGTCGGCGTCGGCCGCACCGGACTGTTCGGTCCACCACTCGTCGAACAGCAGCCGGCGGTACTCCGCGCCGTGGGGCCGGAGCGTCCAGTCGCTGTCGTAGTAGGCGCCGGTCGGCCGCCAGTGTTCGTCTTGCCAGAAGCCCCACGAGATGACGCCCTCGACGGCCTCGTGGCTGAATGCCGCCGTCAGCACGTCGCGGAGGTAGTCCCGCTGGGCCTGGACCTCGTTCTCGTTCGAGCGGTCGTTGATCTGGATGTCGAACTCGGTGAGCTGCAGCGGGACGCCGAACTCGGCGAACCGATCGAAGCGGTCGAGCAGTTCGGTCGGCGGCGTGAGGCTCCCCAGTCCGAAGTGGGACATGAAGCCGATCCCCTCGACGCCGGCGTCGTTGTCGGTGAGCCACTCGATGTGGTCGTAGTAGTCGTTCGTGAGCTGGTCGCCGGCGATGATGTTCAGCTCGTTGATGTACATCTGCGAGTCGGGGTCGGCCTCGTCGGCCGCCTCCCACCACTCGAGGATGTACTCCTGGCCGATATCCTGCCAGATCTCGGGGTAGAAGAGCGGGTGGTTGTGCATGTCCCACTCGGGGAGGTCCCCCTCGAACTCGTTGGCCCGGTCGCGGATCAGCCGCTTGACCTCCTCGTTTATCTCCGTCGCCGACAGCGAGTCGTCGATGCCCATCCAGTCGTAGGTCGACCAGACCAGCGCGTGCCCGCGAGTGGGGATGTCGCGTTCGAGCAGCCAGTCGATGGCCGCGCGGGTGTTGTCCTCGTCGAGGGACTCGCCGTACTCACCCTCCCAGGCGGGCACCTTCAGGCCGTTCTCCGGGACGGCCTTGTTGAAGTTGTCGAGGAACGTCTCGCGGTAGGTCTCCGAGCCGTCGGGCCACTGGTTGGCCGCGATGGCCGACCCCCAGTCGTACTCGTGGGCCTGCATCGCGACCTCGACCGCCGCGTCGGGGACCGGCTCGCCGTCCGCGTCGACGACGGTCACCTCGAAGTCGGTCTTGCGTAGCTCGTCGATCCGGTCCTGGGCGGCCGAGCGCCACTCGGCGTCCTCGGCTCGCCCGGCGTACTCGTAGTCGAAGGCGGTCGTCGGCAGCTCGCCCACGTCGACTTCCGTGCCGTAGTCGAGCAAGGCAACGCCGCCGACATCGACGGTTTGCTGACCGAACCCGGTCCAGAACTCGACGTACGGAACGAACTCGGAGCCGTCGGGCTTGGCGCCCACCTCGACCGGGAAGTAGTAGCGCTGCCACTCGCTGCCGAGGCTGATCCGCTCGGTGCCCTCGATGAACGAGTCGGAGTAGCCCGTCGCGCCGTCCGGGTCGGTGAACTGGTACTTGAACTGCGCCTGGACCTCGACGGCCTCCTCGGAACTGGCCGCCTCGGGGCCACGCATGTACGCGACGGCGAGCAACACGTCCCCCTCCGAGAAGTCCCGGTCGGTGATGTTCGACTTGTACGTGTAGGAGTAGCCGTTGCTCGCGTCTTCGTCGATCACGATGCGGTCGCCGACGGTGATCGGGACGTCCTCGGTCACGTCGAACTGCGTCTCGGTTCCCTGGTCACCGCCCTGCAGCGAGAACGCCTCGAGCGTCGTCGCCTCGGTATCTCCGTAGACGAACGTCCCCTCTGGCAGCCCCTCCTCGTCCATCAACCGGGACTGCAGTCCCTGATGATACGCGTCGGCCGCTGTCTGTCCACCCGATACCACACCTGTGCCGAGGACTCCCGCAGCGCTGGCCGCAGCCAGCGACTGCAGGAACGTCCGCCGGTCGCTCCCGCGTTCGCGGGTTTCGTTGCCATCCATGTGTGGAACAACACGTGAGACGTTCGTCACCACATACAAAGTATCTTTGTGTTTTTTCGAAATCAGATGCGTGTCAATTGGAAATGTCGTGCTCGGATCGGCAGTCCGTTCTCACGGTTGAGAAACGCAGACAAACGCTTTTGATGCGAATGCGCAGACAAAGAGACACATGAACGCACCGACAGAAGACGGACGCGAAGGCAACCACTCCCGAGCGACGACTCGCCGCGCGCTGCTCGGGTCGCTGGGGATCGCGGGGGTGGCGGGCTGTCTCGGCCTCGGAGGCGACGGCACGGCCGACGGCCCGTCCGGGGGCGGCTTCCAGACCGTGGGGGCCGACGGCGGTCCGGAGCCGACGCGGACACAGACCTCGGGGCCGACATCGACGGCCGCCGGACCGCGGGACCGAACGGCGACCGAAACGCCGGCTCGGTCGACGGAGACGCCGGTCGACGGCGGTTCGGTGACGACCACCGCCGCGCCCGCGACCGAGACGAGCACCGACTGGCCGTCGGTCGAGGACCCCTACTACAGCGCGCTGCAGGACGACCTCGCTGCGATGGGCGTGTCGCCTGGAGAGTTCGTCTACGCCGACGACGAGGCCGAGGCGCTGGCGAAGTTCGAGGTCTGGTCGGACCTCGCGCAGACGTCCTCGCTGTCGGTGGCCGACGACCGGGCCTTCTCGGCGGCCCGACGCGTCGAGGTGACGGAGCAACCGGACAACCCCTGGGACGTGACGATGAACGGCCCGGTCAACAATCGGTCTGTCGCGGAGGGAGACGTGTTGCTCGGCGTCGTCCACCTACGGAGCCCCGTGTCGAGTCCGACGAATTCGACGGTCCAGTTCATCGCCAAGGATCAGGACAACACCGCGACGAACATGGTCGCCACCCAGCCGCGGGTCACCCCGCCGACCGAGTGGACCCGCTACTACGTCCCGATGCAGTGGGGATACGACTCCGAAGCTGGCACCTGGTGGTGGGAGCTGTTCCACGGGTACGGCGTGCAGACGACCGACGTGGGTGGGCTCGCGCTCGTCGACTTCGATCGGTCGGTCAAAGTCGAGGACCTCCCGCGAGGACCGGTCACCGACGGGGAGTGAGACGGTGGAAGCCCTCGGTGACGCGTCGAGGGCTCCGCGGCGGCGTTCGAACCGACACAAAAGTCTTTTGACAGCAATTCCCTTTGGACGATGCACGTGCATGCCATCTGAAGACACAGGCGGTTCGGGTGCGGACGGGGCGGTGGACTCCTCGGTCGCTCGGCGGTCGCTACTCGGAGCGCTCGCGGCGGCGGGGCTCGCTGGCTGTCCGAGCGACGGCAGTACGGGCACGACGACCGACGAGGGCGAGGACGAGGGCGACGGCTCCTCGCCGACGCCCACGCCAGGGGACGACGCGACGACCGAAACGGCCGACGACCCGACCGGGACCGACACCGCTGCCGAGCCCGACCCGGCCGTCGAACGCCGGATCCGCGACCACCGGACGAGCGATCTGACCGTCGAAGTGACAGACGGGGCCGGTGCCACGGTCGCGGACGCCGAGGTCGAGGTCGCGATGCGGGAACACGAGTTCGGCTTCGGCACCGCGGTCAACGCGGGGACGCTGATCGAGGAGTCGAGCGAGGGCGACGAGTACCGCGAGTACATCCCGGAGCTGTTCAACAAGGCCGTCATCGAGAACGGGATGAAGTGGCGCTTCTGGGAGTCGGACCCAGAGCTTGCCGACGCGGCGGTCGAGTGGCTGCTAGACCGGGGCCTGGACGTGCGCGGACACGTCTGTATCTGGGGTCGCTCCGACGTGGGGGCCATCCCCTCCGACGTCCTGACCGCGATCGAAGACGGTGACGCCGAGACGATCCGCGAGCGGTCGATGGCTCACATCGAGGATATCGTCACCCACTACGGCGACGACGTCACAGAGTGGGAGGTCGTCAACGAGGCGATGCACGCCTACCAGCTCCAGCTGGGCGTGTACGGCGACCAGATCGACACCGAGGAGCCCTGGACCGGTGAGGTCGTTCCCTGGCGGTCGCCGCTGCTGGCCGAGTGGTACAGCAGGGCCGACGACGTCCGGCGGGAGAACGACCTCGACGTCGGTCTCGGCGTCAACGACTTCAACCAGTTCGGCTACAGCTACACCGACGGCCGTTACCAGTCCCAGATCGAACACCTCAACGACACCGCCGTACAGCTCGACACCGTCGGGCTGCAGGCCCACGTCGGCGCCCGCTCCGGCGAGTTCAACACCAACTCCGACCCCGACGAGCGGGTCAGCGCCAGCCGCGTCGCCGAGGAGATCGACAAGTGGGCCGGCTACGGGGCGAGCGTGAAGATCACGGAGTTCGACACCTACGCCGGCGACGACTGGGCGGACGACGAACAGCGAGCGGAGGTGCTGGCGAACTACCTCCGGGGCGCCTTCTCTCATCCCGACGTCGAGGACTTCCTCATGTGGGGCTTCTGGGACGGCCGTCACTGGCAGAACGAGGCCCCGCTGTTCTACGAGGACTGGTCCGAAAAACCCGCCTACGACGTGTGGACCGGCCTCGTCTACGACGAGTGGTGGACCGAGGAGACGGGCACCACCGACGAGGCAGGCGCGTTCTCGACGACCGGGTTCCACGGCGAGTACGAGGTCACCGTGACCGTCGACGGCCAGGAAATCACCGAGACGGTGACCCTCTCCGACGGCGGCGCGACCGTCGAACTCTCACCGAGCACGTAGCGCTTCGGTCTCGCTCGCCGCTCGCGCTCGCGCGTCTGCATCCGCGACCAGTGTCACTCCGAATGTAAATCCTTTTTACCGGAACTCGCACTGGTAGGAGTCACGTCGATGGTAGACGATCACGTTCGCGGTTCTGAGAGGGGTGAGGATCCGGCACTCGGTCGGCGGTCGCTGCTGGGCGCGCTCGCCGCGGCCGGACTGGCGGGGTGTCCGAGCGACGGCGAAAATCCGGCGACGGAACCGCCCGACGGCGGCGGCGGCGACGCTCCCGCGACGCCGTCGGGGACGCCCGCGACCGTCCCTTCGGGCTGGCCCGAGACGCGGGACCCCTACTACGGGGCCCTCGCGAGCACGCTGGGCGGTGAGATGGGACTCCCGGCCGGCGAGTTCGTCTACGCGAGCGACGAGGCGGGCGCGATGGCCGCCTTCGGCGTCGGAGCGGAACCGGCCGAGACCACCGAGATCGAGGTGGGCGACGGCCAACCGTTCGACTCGGCGGTCCGCGTCGAGGTCACAGAAGAGACCGAGAACGTCTGGGACGTGACGATGGTGGGGACGGCGACCGACACCGCGGTCGAGAGCGGCGACGCCTTGCTGGGCGTGTTCTACCTGCGCGGCCCGGCGTCGAGCGAGTCGGACCCGACCGTCCAGTTCGTCGCCAAGGACGAGGACAACCTCAGCACGAACATGGTGCGGTCGACGCCGGAGGTCCAGCCCCCCACCGAGTGGACCCGCTACTACGTCCCCATCCAGTTCGACTACGACGCAGAGGCGGACACCTGGCGGACGGAGCTGTTCCTCGGACACGGCCCACAGACGGTCGATGTCGGTGGCGTCGCCGTCGTCGATTTCGGCGGAGCGGTCGCCGTCGAGGACCTCCCCAGGGGCCCTGCCGACGAGGTCGTGGACGGCGGGACCGAGGGCGGGACGGCCGACGGCGACTGGGAGACGGCGGCCGACGAGCGCATCGCAGAGCACCGGACGAGCGATCTCACGGTCGAAGTGGCCGACGCGGCCGGCGAGCCGGTCGGCGACGCCGAGGTCGCGGTCGCGATGCGGGAACACGAGTTCGGCTTCGGCACCGCGGTCAGCGCCGACTTCCTGACCGAGGAATCCGAGGACGCCGACACCTACCGCGAGCACGTCACCGATCTCTTCAACCTCGCGGTACTCGGAAACCACCACAAGTGGCGCTTCTGGGAGGCGAACCGCGAGCTCTCGGACGCGGCGACCGACTGGCTCGAGGACGAGGGGCTGGACATCCGCGGGCACGTCTGCCTGTGGTCCGACGTGTCCGCGTGGTCCGTCCCGCCCGACGTGGTGCGAGCGATGGGGGTCGAGTGGGAGGCAAACGGCGTCACCGACCCCGAACTCGACCCCGAGTACGTCCGCGAGCGAACGCTGGAGCACGTCCCAGCGATAATCGACTACTACGGCGACCGGATCACCGAGTGGGAAGTCGCCAACGAGATCGTCCACAAACCGGGGCTGATCCAGGCGGTCAACGGCCTCGCACCGACCGACGACGCGACCCTCGACGACGTCGACCCCGTCGAGGCACCGATCCTCGCCGAGTGGTACGCCGCCGCTCGCGACGCCGCGCCGGCGGGCACACCGCTGGGCGTCAACGACTACAACACGCTCTCGGGCCCGTACGAGTCGACTCGCGACGACTACGAGCGACAGATCCAGTTCCTCGCCGACGCCGAGGCGGGACTGGACTTCGCCGGGCTCCAGTGTCACTTCAATCGGGGCTCGTCGCTGTCGCCAGCGGAGGTGAAGGCCGGGCTGGACCGCTACGCCGAGACGGGCGTGCGCCTGCGGATCACGGAGTTCGACATGGCCGACGAGAGCTGGGCCGAGGCGGACAAGGCGGTCTTCTTCCGGCAGTTCCTCAAGGTCGCCTTTAGCCACCCGGCGGTCGACGACTTCCTCGTCTGGGGCATCTACAGCCCCAACCACTGGCGCGACGACGCGCCTTTCTTCGCCGAGGGCTGGGCGGAGAAACCCGCACTCGCCGAGTACCGGAGCCTGGTGTTCGACGAGTGGTGGACCGACACCGAGGCCGAGACCGACGGTGACGGGTCGGTCTCCACGGTCGGGTACCACGGCGAGTACGAGGTCACCGCGACCGTCGACGGCGAGGACGTCACCGAGACGGTGGCCCTCTCGGACGGCGGAGCCACTGTCGAGCTCTCGCCCGACGAATAGACCCACACTCGCTCGACTCGGGCCCTGCGTCCCTTCGATACGCCCCAGCGTTCACACGAGCCGACCCGGCGTTCGACCGGGCGGGTTCGGCGTTCGCGCGCCGCGCTCGCACGGCCGATTTCGACCGAGACTACCCGTCGATCTGCCCGTCCGGGCCGGGTTCGAGACTTCCCGGATCCGGGGAACCGGCAACCACCTCCGGAAATTCTGACAACGGGATCGGAACTATGCCCAATTATCAATATGTTTTAGGAATATTTATGGCGCATAAATCGTAGAGGTTCGGCTGCAACTATGCGAGAGCCTGACAGAGACGGTCGTGAGGACGACCGGTTCAGGGTGGGGCGCCGACCGTTCCTCCAGTCGATCGGAGCGGCCGGCGCCGCGGGTGGTATCGCCAGCGCAACAGCGGGCGGGGTCAGCGCGGACACGCCCGACTCGTGGGCGTCAGGCGGTGACGACTACTACTCGACGCTCGTCGACGACCTGCAGAACGGGCGGGGCCTCCCCCCGGCGAGTTTCGAGTTCGCCGACACGGAATCGGGCACCTGGAACACACTGTTCGCACAGGCCGGCTCGGACGGCCAGTACGGGACGGTCGAGTCCCTGGACGTGAGCGGCGATTCGGTGCCGTTCTCGGAGGCGCGCCGGATCGACGTGACCGACGCGCCGGACGCGAACTATCCGGTCCAGGTTCGTGGCGACCTCAACCGGGACGTCTCAGCCGGCGATACCTTGCTCGCCGTCGCGTATCTGCGCTCGTCGACCGACAGTCCGCAGGCGCAGTTTTTCGCCGTCGACAGCGGTGGATTCGGGAACCCATCCGTCGGTAACGGGTCGCCGACGATCGGTTCCGAGTGGGAGCGACACTACTTCCCGATCGAGATCGGCGCCGACACGGTCGCCGCCGATCAGGACCTCTACATCCAGCTCCAGCTCGGATTCAAACAGCAGACCGTCGACATCGGTGGCGTCGCGCTACTGGACTTCGGAACCAACGCCGACTTCAGCCAGCTTCCGTCCGGTGTC
>Ga0207720_101181_pt1 | contig 10518 bp, 7 predicted proteins | sample A23P2SouthBayCA_2_FD_187751 | JGI IMG/M metagenome (GOLD analysis project Ga0207720, IMG submission 187751) | Aerobic enrichment media microbial communities from Eden Landing Ponds, California, USA - A23 E3 (2) (SPAdes) | ecosystem: Environmental > Aquatic > Marine > Unclassified | place...
GACCGCGAGGTAGGGCCGCTGGTTGTCGGTCATCATGAGAAGGATGCCGACGCTGCCGGCGGCGCAGGCGCCGACCTGCGCGAGGACGAACCCGACAAGCAGCGGTGCGTAGGGGACGAACGCCGGCCCGAACAGCGACATCACGGTCTCGCGGTAGACGATCACCGGGACGGAGAGACCGACGACGCCGACGAGGACGAGCCGGCTGGTGACGTGGTAGAACCGCGAGAGCGCGGCCCGGTGGTCGTCCTCGTGGAGTGCGGCGGCGACCGGCGGGACGAACTGGTTGATCCCCATCAGCGGCAGCCGCACCAGCGACCCGACGACCATCCCGACCGCGAAGACGCCGCCGGCCACGTCGGTCAGGAAGACGGCGATCAGCGGATAGAAGCCCAGCCGCTGGATCGTCGTCGCGACGCCACCGACGAACAGCGGTGCCGTGTAGCGGACGTACCGGCGCCACACCGACCGCAGGTCGAGTGCGCTGGCGTCGGCTTCGCCGTGCCCCACGCCGTCGTCCCGATCGGTCTGGGTGCCGTCGTTCCCGGGGTCGCCCGCGCCCGTGTCGCTTCCCTCGCTCCGGAATCGCAGCCCGAGCCCGCGCTCGCGGACGAGCCACGCGGTCGCGGCGAGGCCGGTCAGCCCCGAGATCGCGACGACGCCGACCGCGACGGCGACCAGATCGCCGTAGACGACCGTTCCGACGACGCCGACGAGCAACTGTGCGGCCGGGAACCCGACCCGGAGCGTGAGGTTCAGCGGGCCCACCTCCTCCAGCCCCCGCAGGATCTCGGCCGCGGTGAACAGCCAGACCGTCGCGGGCAGGCCCACGGCGAACACGCGCAACACGGCACCGAACAGCGGCCGCTGGTCGGTGACGGCGGTCACCAGCGGCGCGCTCAGGTACAGTGCGCCACCGAAGACGGTCGCGACGGTCCCCAGCAACAGCCCGGCGACGGTGACGAGCGCGTCGCGCTCGGCCGGCGAATCGGCGTTGGGCAGGAACCGGCTGAGCCCGCTGCGAAAGCCCAGCGCGACGTGCAGGAGGAACTGCTGGAGCCGGCGCGCGACGGCGAACACGCCGTAGGCGCCCGCCGCGAACCCGTTCGTCAGGACCGCGGTGAAAGCGACGGTCAGCCCGCGCTGGAGGAGGATGCTCGGCACCGAGACGGTCGCGCCGTGGGCGACCCGCTCCAGAGCGTCGTCGAGCCGCGCCTCGACGGGGTCGGCCGGCTCGTCGTCCGCATCGTCGGTCGAGCCCGTTCGACCGGCGGCCCCATCGAGAGTGGACCCGTCGGTGGCGGACTCGTCGGTCTCGGTTCCGTCGGCGACCGCTGGGTCGGAGGCCACGGCGCTACGTTGGCGGATCCGACCGCATAAAACCGCTGAAACGGGTGAGAACGACTGTGAAATCGGCGACAGGTGGAGTCTCGGACGGGACCGTGAGCGGCGCGAACGGACCGAGCAGCGTTACGACTGTCCAGGTCGAAGCGCCGGCCGCGGTGGGTGCTACGAGCCCCAGAAGTTGTCGCGGCTACCGAGGCGCTCGCGGTCGGTTTCGTCGCTCGCTTCGGTCTCGTCGTCCGGCTCGTCGCCCTCGCTCTCGGCGTCTTCGCCCTCCTCGTCGGGGTCGTCGGGGAGACGTTCGAGCTCGTCGGCGCGGGCGTGATTCGAGCGGACCTTGGTGATCTTCACCTTCGCGCGAGCCGGCGGCAGGACGCCGTCGACCATGATGATGAAGCCGTCCTCGGTGCGGCCGACGCCGGCACCGCTCTCGTGGATGTCCTCGACGGTCACCACGACTTCCTGGCCGGGCTGGACGGGTTGACTCTTGAGGTCCTCGATCGGCTGATTGTAATGGTTACACCACTCGGCGCCGCCGCGGTCGCCGTAGTGCGTACAGCCCATCCCCTCGATGCGCTCCTGAAAACTGGGGCACTCGTCCGCGAGTGGACAGTCGGGCATGAGGCTCAGTTGCGCTGGGGCGAAGTAAACGCTTGCGCTCTGCCCGCCAGCACCCGAGATCGGCGTTTCGTGCAGCCGAACGGCCGTTCGTGGCCGCTGGTGCGGGCCCGTAGCCTCCGGCCCACCGACCGCTGATCCGACGATTTCGGCCTGCTCGGGACCACGAGCCGCCTCAACCGTCCGGCCGCACGTCTTCGCCCGCGCCGGCCGCCCCCTCGGGGTCGATCCCGAGCGTGTTTCCCGTCTCGACGTGGTCGATCCCTTCGACCGCACAGACCGCTTCGACCCGCTCGTGAGCGACGGTCGTCTTCAGCGTCCGGAACTGGAGCTCCTCTTCGACGGTCGCGCCGGCCGCCTCGGCGGCCGCGGCCACGTCGTCGACCGTCGCGTCGTCGGCGACCTCCAGCAGCAGCGTCACCGACTCGCCTGGCACGGGGTCGTCGCGGATCGTCCGAACCGCCGGTGAGACGTACACACCTCCCCTTGGACCGTCGACGTGGAAACGATGACGGTCGGTGCCCTGGCTCCGGCCGCACCAGAATCGCCGGTGTCCACGGACTCTTCGGAGTGGCGTCCGTACCGCGAGTCATGCGAGACACCAACCGACAGTTCCGCCTGGCGAAGCGACCCGAGGGGAGGCCTGACCGCGACGTCTTCGACCTGGTCGAGACCGACGTGCCCGAGCCCGGACCGGGCGAGGCGCTCGTGCGCACCCGCTATCTCTCGGTCGACCCGTACATGCGCGGTCGGATGAGCGCCGGCGAGTCCTACGCCGACCCCTGGGACGTGGGCGACCCGCTCCGGGGTGGCGTCGTCGGCGAAGTCGTCGACTCGAACGGTGCGGGCTTCGAGGCGGGCGACATCGTGACCGGCGACCTCCAGTGGGCCGACTACGCAACCGCGCCCGGGACCGCGCTACGGGACGTCGACCCCGACCTCGGCCCGGTCTCGACGGCGCTGGGCGTCCTCGGGATGCCCGGCCGAACCGCCTACTTCGGCGTCCGCGAGGTGGCCGAACCCGGGCCACGTGATACGTTCGTCGTCACCGGGGCCGCGGGCGCGGTCGGCTCCGTCGCCGGCCAGATCGCGAGCCTCGCGGGCGCTCGCGTCGTCGGCTTCGCCGGCTCGGCCGAGAAGGTGAGCTTCCTCGAAGACGAGCTGGGCTTCGACGCCGGGATCGACTACAGCGCGACCGACGACTACGGCGCGGCGCTCGACGAGGCGGCGCCCGACGGCGTCGACGCCTACTTCGACAACGTCGGCGGGCCGATCACCGACGCCGTCTTCGACCGGCTGAACGTCGACGCCCGCGTCGCCGTCTGCGGCCAGATATCGCTGTACAACGCCACCGAGCGGCCGACCGGACCGCGCAAGCTCCCGGGCCTCGTCAGCAAGCGCGCCCGCGTCGAGGGCTTCCTCGTCAGCGACTTCGCACCGCGGTTCGAGGCCGCAACCGAGCGGCTGGCCGAGTGGGTCGCGAGCGGCGACCTCCAGTACCGCGAGACCGTCACCGAGGGGCTGGAATCGGCGCCCGACGCGTTCCTCGGGCTGTTCGAGGGCGAGAACATCGGCAAACAGCTTGTGAAGGTCGACGAACCGGACGCCTGACGCGTAGGTCGGACTGCGCGTCCGCCGCTCAGTCGTCGTGAGAGTGGTCGTGGTCGTGGGAGTGCCCGCCGTCGGAGGCGGCGTCGTTCGTCCCGGAGATGTCGCCGCCCGCCACGAGGGCGTCGTGGTCGCCCTCGATCATGTCCATGTTCTTGAGGTTGTCCCGCTCCTCGAAGTCGGCGACGGCGTCCATCAGATCCTGCTGAGTGAGCGTCGTCCGCTCCTCGGTGAGCGCGTCGAGTACGGCCTCCCGCAGGACGAGCCTGAGGTCGCTGCCGGTCAGTCCCTCGGTCTGGCGGGCGACCGCCAGCGGGTCGAAGTCGTCGATCTCCATCTCGCGGGTGACGACCTGGAGGATGTCGGCGCGCATCTGGTCGTCGGGTTTGGGGAAGTTGACGATCTCGTCGAAGCGGCGCCAGGCCGCGGCGTCGAGCTGGTCGGGGTGGTTGGTCGCGCCGATGAGCAGGACCTCGTGTTCGATGAGGCTCACTTCGTCGATGCTCTTGAGGAGGGTGTTCACCGCGCGCTTGATGGCGGCGTGTTCGTCGCTGGCGCGGGTTTTCGCGACGAAGTCGAACTCGTCCATGAAGAGGATACACGGCGAGAGACGAGTGGCGACCTCGAACACCTTCTCGACGTTCTTGGCCGTCTCGCCGAGGTACTGGGAGGTGATCATCGACAGTTTCACCTCGACGAACGGCAGGTCGAGTTCGCTGGCGAGCGCCCGCGCCACGGAGGTCTTCCCGGTGCCAGGTGGGCCGACGAACAGCAGTTTCCCGATCTCGCGCAGGCCGATCTGGGCGAGGTAGTCGCGGTGTTCGATGGCCTTGACGATCTTGTGGATCTCCCCTTCCTGGTCGGCGGTGAGCACCAGGTCGTCCATAGTCATCTCGACTTCCTCGGGGGCACGGATGTCCACCAGGTCGAGCATCTCCTGCTCGTCCTCGTCGTCCTCGTCGAAGTACTCCTCGAGGAGGTTGTCGATCCAGACCCGGTCGGCTCGAACCGGGCGGTTCTCGGCGCGGGCGTGCTCGTAGTCCGCGCCCTCGACCTCCGCCTCGTAGACGCTCGCGAGGACGGGGTTGTCGTGGAGGCGCCCGGCGTCGACCCGGTCGAGGAACCACTCCTCGGCCATGTCCTCGTCGGTGAAGGTGATCGTGCCCGAGAAGTCGTCCCGGTCGGTGAACATCAACCCGGAGATCGCCTCCCAGGGCCGGTCCACGTCGGTCGCCGCTCGGGCCGTCGTCGTCGTGGCCGAGAGCGGGCGCTCGATCTCCCCGTCGCTCCAGAAGACCGCCCGGTAATCGGGCGGCAGATCGTCGGCGTCGAGGTCGCGGTTGTCGCTGTAGGCCTGCGCCGTCAGCACGAACTCCACGACTGCAAGCTCCGGATCGCTCATTCCCACCGAGATTCGTCCCCCGACCGGATAAGTCTCGCGAACTGTCGTCGCCGTCCGAATATTGCCGGGGTCGCCGACTCGTATCGAGACAGACACGTCTCGTCACGTTTATGTCGCCGGGGAAACGACGCTGTTGACGAACCATGGACGAAGTCCTCGAAGTTGCGGAAGTCGCGGCCGACTTCGGACTAGAGGGCGTGTTCCGACTAATCCTGGGGCTCGTCGGGTTCCTGCTCCTCCTGGGCGGGCTCGGGCTGTGGCTGTTGACCGACATGGGCCTGCTCGTGCTCCCGGCGGTGTTGATGGTCGTCGGCGTCCTGTTGATGGTCGCCCCGGTCGTGCTGTTCGTCATCGGCGACCTGTTGTGAGACCCCCGCGTGCGGGCCGCCGTCGCGACCCGGTGTCGGAGAAACTCCGCGCGACGCGTCGCTCGTTTGTGAGGACTTAACACGACGCGGGTCCTCCGGCGATCCATGAGTGACACCACACCGGTCATCGTACAGGCGCGGCGGACGCCCCAGGGCAAGGAGGACGGCGCCTTCGCTGACGTGCGCAGCGAGGACCTGTCGGTCCCGCTGGTCGACGAGATGCTCGCCGACACGGGCGTGGCGAGCGAGCAGGTCGACGACCTGCTGTGGGGCTGCGCCCAGCAGCGGGACGAACAGGGCAACAACGTGGCCCGGGTGATCGCCCTGCTCTCCGATCTCGGCGAGTCGGTCCCCGCGGCGACTATCAACCGCTGGTGTGCTTCCTCGGCGGAGGCGATCATGCGCGGTGCCGACGCCATCGCGGCCGGGCAGCGCGACTGCGTCATCGCCGGCGGCGTCGAGTCGATGTCCCGCGTCGAACTCGGGCAGAACACCCACAACGTCCACCCCCGGCTCGCGGAGCTGTACAACATCGGCGAGCTCCAGATGGGCATGACCGCCGAGAAAGTCGCCGAGGAGTACGACGTCTCCCGGGAGGCCCAGGACGAGTTCGCGCTGCGCAGCCACCAGCGCGCCGCCGACGCCACCGACTCGGGTCGCTTCGACGACGAGATCGTCCCCGTCGAGACCGAAGCGGGTACCGTCTCGGAGGACGAGGGCATCCGCCGGGACACCTCCATCGAGACCCTCTCGGGCCTGCCCACCGTCTTCAAGAGCGAGGGGACGATCACGCCGGGCAACGCCTCCCAGATCTCCGACGGCGCATCGGGGACGATGATCACCTCCCGCGCCTTCGCGGACGACCACGACCTGGACGTGCTCGCCGAGGTGAGGAACCACATGGTCGCCGGCGTCGACCCGACGATCATGGGCGTCGGGCCCGTCCCGGCGGTCCGCAAGCTCTGCGAGCGGACCGGCCGGGACACCGACGACTACGACCTGGTCGAACTCAACGAGGCCTTCGCCAGCCAGGCGCTGTACTGCCAGCGCGAACTCGGCTTCGACGACGATATCTACAACGTCAACGGTGGCGCCATCGCTATCGGCCACCCGCTGGGGGCCTCCGGTGCGCGCCTGCCGGTGACGCTGATCCACGAGATGAACCGCCGCGACGCCGACCTTGGCCTGGCGACCGAGTGCGTCGGCTTCGGCCAGGGCGCGGCCATCGAATTCTCGCTGCCGTAACGTCCGCGCGCTACCGGCGCGCGGTTCCCCGGTCGCGAGCGAGCGTAGCGAGCGAGGACACTCGACGAGAAAAAGGTGGTAGCGGCGCGGCCAGCGAGTTCTCGCTGCCCCGATCTGGGCGCCACCGGGAACGGAAACAGTATTTCTGGTTTACTAATTCAGTATCGAAAAAATATTTACGTCAGTGGCGTGAGGTGTGGCGGTATGCTTTCGGCGCCGCTGGTGGGTGGGCCGATACTGGGCGCCGTGGCCGTCGCGTTCGGGTGGTACGCGTGGCGGTTGCGGGGGGCGCGCGACCGGCCGGGGGGGACGGGGCTGGTCGGGATAGCGGTGCTGCTGGCGGCGGTCTCGCTCGCGGAGGCCGCGGTGGTCGCCGCCGGCTGGCCGACCCCGCTGTTGCATCCGCTGACGCAGGTCGCGGTCTTCGGGGGAACGGTCTGCTGGGCGGCGTTCGTCGTCGCCTACACGGGACGCACGGGCTCGAGCCGTGTGATCCTCGGGCTGGTCGCGGTCGCCCCTGCGGTCGGCTGCCTCGGGGCGGTTCTCCGGGTGACGCCGGTGCTGCCGCTCGAACCCACGTTCGAGGGGATCGGTGCCGCGTACCTCTTCCTGCTCGGGACGCCGACGGTCGTCTCGTTCGGGCTGCTGGTGGGGCTCTCGATCCTGCTTGTGTGGGACGCGACCCGGTACGCGTCCTTCGAGCGGACCCGGGGCGGTGCGCTGGCGCTGATCGGCGCGTCGCTCGCGGCGGCGCCGATGGTGACGTCGACGCTGGAGACCGGGGGGACGATCTCGGTGCCGACCGGCGCCGTCGTCGTGCAGGTGACGGTGCTGGCCGCCGTCGCGGTCGGCGTCGCGGTCGGGCGGCCCTACCGGTCGCTGCCCATCGCGGAGGCGATCGGCCGCGACGCCATCGTCTCGAACCTCAACGACGCGGTCGCGGTCGTCGACGGCGACGCGCGGCTCGTCGACATGAACCGGTCGGCCGAACAGGTGTTCGAGCGCTCGCTTGAGGAGGTGGTCCGCGAGCCGCTGTCGGCGCTGGTCGATAGTGACCTGCTGGGCCCCGAGGGACTGCCCAGCGAGTCGACGATCCCCGTCGAGGGGACGGCCGGGAAGCGCTACTTCGACGTGTCGGTCTCGCGGGTGCGCCGCGACGCCGACGGCCCGGAGGGCTACGCGGTGGCGTTGCGGGACGTGACCGACGAGCGCATCCGCGGTCAGCGTCTGGAAGTCCTCCAGCGGGTGCTCCGGCACAACGTCCGCAACGACATGACGGCGGTGTACGCGATGGCCGACGTCGTCGCCGAGGGGGGCGACGAGCGGGTCGCCGAGCGACTCCGCGAGACGGCCGACTCGCTGGTCGAAGTGAGCGAGCGGGCCCGCGCCGTCGAGGAGAGCATGTGTCTGGAGCCGGCGACCGACGCGACGGCCGACGTAGGGGCGCTCGCGTCCGACGTCGCAGCCGTGCTCGGCGAGCAGGGCCACGACCTGTCGGTCGCGACCGACGGCGACACCGAAGTTCGTCGGTCACCGAAACTGGTCGCGTCGATCTGCGAACACCTGCTGTCGTACGCGACCGGCAACGCGACGGGACCGGTCGCCGTGACCGTCGAGCGCGACGGCCGGTACGTCGACGTGACCGCCGAGAGTGACGACCGCCTCCTCCTCGAACAGGACGCGACGGCGGTCACGAACGGCGGGGAGACGGCGCTCGAACACGCCAACGACCTGGACGTCTGGGCGGTCTCGTGGGGCGCCGAACGGCTGGGCGGCGAACTGCTGGCCGACCGCGAGCGCGGCCGCTGCGTCGGCGTCCGGGTCCCGGTGACGTGACGACGAGCGAGTCGCGAGAACGCGCACCCACCGGCCGACGGGTCGGTTCAGTTCGAGTCGACGAACGTCATGCCCTCCTGCACCGACTCGCGGCGTCCGAGGAGCGTGATGTGGTCGCCGAGTTCGAGCACGTAGTCGGCGGTGGGCACTTCGGCGTCGTCGTGCTCGCCCTTGCTCACCAGCGCGATGAGACAGGCTTCGGGGAGCATCGGGCCGACCTCGCTGACCGGTTTGCCCGCGATCTCCTCGTTGGTGACCTCGACCTCCTGAACGTCGCCCGAGCGGCCCACGTCGGTCATCCAGTGGGTGATGGCGGGGCGTTCGATCTGGTTGTCGATGGCCCAGGCGGTGGCCATCGACGAGGAGATGGTGCGGACGCCCAGGTCCTCGAAGGCGTCGACGTTGTCGGGGTTGTTCGCACGCGCGATGACGTTCTGCACGTCGAACTTCGAGCTCGACAGCTGCGCGACGAGGAGGTTCGCGTCGTCGTCGCCGGTCGCGGCGACGACCGTCTTCGCGTTGTCCGCGCCGGCCTCCCGGAGGAGCTCGGTGTCGGTGCCGTCGCCGATGATGGCGGTGTAGCCGGCGTTGCGGACCGACTCCGCGACCGACTCGTCCGTCTCGACGATGACGACGTTCTCGCCCCGGTTCTCCAGCCGTTCGGCGAGCGACCGACCGACCCGGCCGCCGCCGACGATGATGACTCTCATGGGTATGATCTTCAGGTAGCGTGCGACGTAGCGTGCGAGGCCCCCCTCGAAGACGGCCGTCAGCAAGATCGCGAGGAAGACCGTCCCCAGCAGGACGTTCGCCTCCCGGACGAGCCCGGCCTCCTGGAACTGAACCGCAAAGAGCGTCGCGACCGACGCCGGGATGATCCCCCGCGGGCCGACGAGGCTCATGAACGTTCGCTCCCCGCGGGTGAAGCGGTCGCCGGCAGTCGACAGGAAGACCAGGGCCGGGCGGACCACGAGTGCGATCGCGGCCACGACGACCAGTCCGCCGACGCCGACCTCGACCAGCGCCGCGGGGTCGAGCAGTGCCGCGAGTCCGATGAACACGAACGCGAGGACGAGCAGCGTCAGGTCGCCTTTGAACGCCTCGATCTCCGCCTCGTAGGGCACGTCGGCGTTGCCGAGCAGGAACCCCGCGGTCGCGGCCGCGGCGACGCCGGCCTCCGTCGCCTCGAAGTTCGCGGCGGCGAACGCGACCAGCGCTCCAGCCAGTACCAGCAAGCGGGCGTTGCGGGGGGCGTCCCCCGGCGAGAGGTCGACGTACCGTAGCAGGTAGTAAACGGCGCCCGCGACGACGACGCCGAACAGCAGCCCGACCCCGAGTCGGGTGACGAACCCCCGGACGATGTCGTTGCCGGCCGTCTCGGGGAGGACCGTCTGGAAGAAGACGACGGCGAGGATCGCCGCGGTCACGTCGTTGACGATGCCCTCGAACTCCAGGGCGGTCGCCACCCGGTCGCGCACGGGGACGATGTTGAGGATCGGCGTGACGACGGTCGGCCCGGTCGCGACGAGCAGCGACCCGATCACGAGCGAGAGGTTCCAGCTCACGCCGAAGATCAGCCGCACGGCCGCGGCGGTCCCGACCAGCGCGACGACCGCGCCGACGGTGACCAGCCGCAGGGCGGCTCGCGGCGCCGTCCGGATGCGCTCGACCTTCAGGTGGAAGGCGCCCTCGAAGACGATGATCGCGACGGCGAACCCGACGACCGTCGAGAGGGCGCCGCCGAACGTCTCCCGCGTGATGACCTCCAGGCCAGGTTGGCCCAGCACCAGCCCGACGACGATGTAGAAGACGATGGCCGGCACCTGGAGACGGTCGGCCAGGATCTGGGCCAGCACCCCGACGGCGATGATTCCGGCGACCAGCAGGAGCAACGTACTCTCGGCCATTCGTCTCGGTTGTCCGTTGCCGAACATAAAAGCACACCCACTGACCGCGGCTGCGTCGGTCGGGTCCTCCGTGTCGAGCCGCCCCGGTCGGGCGGTCACGGTCGTGTCCCCGACCGCTCGGGCGTCGCCCAGGGGAGAGACAAACCTCTTTGCCTCTCCGCCCTGGCGGTGTGAGTGATGGCCGACGCCG
>Ga0207720_101182_pt1 | contig 10513 bp, 13 predicted proteins | sample A23P2SouthBayCA_2_FD_187751 | JGI IMG/M metagenome (GOLD analysis project Ga0207720, IMG submission 187751) | Aerobic enrichment media microbial communities from Eden Landing Ponds, California, USA - A23 E3 (2) (SPAdes) | ecosystem: Environmental > Aquatic > Marine > Unclassified | place...
CCCAATCTTGGCCGGGTTTACCGTCACCACCTGGGCCAAGAGCGATAGTCTGTGCAAGGTCGTCAGGAACGTAGTGCCATGTGTTCGACCGAAAGCGTGGGTAATGGCCTTCGGGCCGGGGATCGTCAGGGTTTACGTCGTCACTCATGGTTCACTCACCTGAGAAATACCACGTGTTACCCCGTTGTGGTGGTGATTCTACTCCTGGGAGTTGCTTGAAAACGTCTCGAGCGCATGAGTCCCAAAACGTGTATCCCCGATAGTGGTTGCTACTCTCTCCGTAACCGAACTTACGGTGATCCGCGTATTCGTCAAAGGCGCTATTTGCGAGTTCCTGAGTCGTTGCCTCTCCTTTCTCTCTGAGTTCTCGCCAAGCGTGTAGAATCGCCTTACGGCGTACCTCTTTGGTTTCGGCACCACGGCCCGTTACGTCGATCCCCTCGAGAGCATCTTTCACCTGTTGTTCGGTTATTTCGTCCGTCTCTTGAGCCGCTGGTTCGTTCTCTCGAGGCTCAGGAGTTGGTTCGGGGGAAACATCGTCTACAGGTACGGATCGTTCTACGGGCGTACTGTGGCTTTGTGAGTCCGTGCGCCAATACACGACAGTCCGACCGGTCTTTCGCTTATCCACCTTGTCTTGATCGTACAACCGAATGAGTTTCTGCCGGGCGGCTTCGGTCGTACACTCCAGAGAGTCTGCTACGTCGCTCGAGGTAACAACAGGCCCGCGTACCTGGTTGAATACATCAAGGACGTTTTCGAGAGTGACTGTTTCAACGAATTGGCCAGAGTCTGTCCGTTCTCGATCTGCCATAATCGTACGATAACGCCCTATTGGCATATCCCTGTTGGTAGTGCGCATTAGGTTGGCCAAATTGGTAACCTTTATTGCCTGTTGGGAGTAACCAACTGGTAGAGACAGACCGGCTCCTAAGGGGTGTGTTGAAACGCCCGGTGGTAGTGACACCGGGCCGGGTTGTCTCGAAGCTAAGAAACCCATGTCAACGAACGCTACGGCGACTCAAGACGATTGCGAAGTTATCGAAACCACGGACGTATGGAGTGGTCCTCACCTCGAGTACGATCACCGAGGGGAGTTGACCGGATCGAAGTACTACCGCTGTCGTGACTGTGGCCGGGAGGTCCTCGAAGGGATCAACAGAGAACACGTGAGCCATCGCGACAGCTGCCGGTTCGACTAGCACACCGAACACACCCTATTCAGAAAGACATGAGCGACAGTATCGAACGACGTGTGACTAACAAGCTGGCTGATCTCGAGCAACGGGGCGAGGCGGTCGAAGCCGAGTGTCACTGTGGATCAACCACTGAAGCCACAGCACTACCAGAGGAATCCATCGACGTGACGATCTGCCGGAGCTGTGCAACGGACCACGCTCGAGAAGCCAACCTAATTTAGACGAACTCTCTTTTCGCCGTATTCGACCGGAGATACGTATCTACAACAGGGGTTTCATTCCTCGAATGCAAGGTCAAAGCCAACAAAATGGGTTTTCGAGAAAACGTCAGCTATAGGCTAGCATTAGAGACACCCTCACGTCAAGTGATAGAGAAGTATCGAAAATAGACTGTCGACGGCGCTATGGGGAGGAGGGGTTGGACTCAACAACGAAAGGAATACTCCCGGGAATACTGCTCTCAGAAGTATCAATAGTCACACCTATATTTGATATGCTTCCCCATTCGGAGTTGGTGGAGTCGTAGGAGATATTAGTGCTACTGCCACTCCCGACAAGAGTGTCGCCATCGCTGTCCACAACATCAAGAGCGGTACCGATACCAGGTGGAATAGTAACACCATTTGGGACATCAGCCGCATCATCGGCAACATAGACCTCATATCTGTCGGCAATCGCGTCTGAATTGTCGGGATTTAATCCAGAGCGCAGTGTAATACCGAAGAGACCCTCATATTCAAACACAGCATCGTCATTCAAGTTGTTGAACGTAAGGTCAAATTCTGCATTAGAATCGCTATCAGCACCATCAGTTACAGTTGCGTATGTCCCATCTGGGTTAATAAATTGGACATCCCCCGCCTGGTCACCGTTGATCTCCGTCGTCACTGTACGTCCTGCCGTTGTTTGGGTGAAGGCACCACTACCGACAGCAACTCCACCAGTACCGACAAGAGCTCCTAGACCAACTAACACGTTACGTCGATTCATTTTCATTGTTATAGTCACCTTCTGCGTGCCAGCACAGACTACGGTGCCAGAACGCAGTTCCTACTTCGCACTATGAATGTCACCCACTTTGTATTGATTGACCAGAACCTCTGCAGCGTAAGCGATACTCTATTCAAGAGCGGCTTGAAAGCGTAGAGAGGTCCAATTGAGCCTAAAAAGTGCAAGAAGTGGCCATGGGGCGTTGTATCACTACTCACTTATTTGATAACCTCGCTCTGTAGTCAAGGCGTGAGGTTGCTGTCCTTGAAGTCACACATTCTTTGTCGCCATATTCATGTGAGTGAAATAACCACACTTGATAGGAGGCGTCACCGAACCACCCAATCATTCCATCGGTTCACCAGTCACCGCCTCTCTTCTCCCTGGCCACGCTGAAATTCCGACGGTATAGCCGTCCATGACGCTAACTCGAGACAGTGCGGCTCTCACAGATTCTGGTCCTCAAGTGCAAGTCAAAGTCAACAGAACGGGGTTGCTCGAGCGGAACTAGGCCGAATACACAAATAGAGGTAGAGACGCTCACTGAATGCGGCCTTTTGGCGCATATAACGCCAGAATAGAGCACTTTCATCACCTGTCCACGCAGATCGACTATCCACGAAAACTGCATGGACACCTCTGTCCACGCAGAATCGTATGACGGGAGCGCTGTCCACGCAAAAACACCACCCAAAACCAACTAGTATACACGGGGTTCCATCCGCAGAAAGATGCGTGGACAGAGCTTAGACACCATACACAGAACGGCGAGGCTGCCGGCGCGATCGACGAGGACGACCTGGACGATGTCCTCGAGGGCGAGAGAGTCCCAGGGTTCGGGAGTGTTCCACTTATATCAGACTTTGGTCCACCTGTATCCGAACTCATGGTACCAGACTCTCCTAACCCACACTTGTTACGCTCTATCTCTGATTGTATTTACCGAACCTACCAAATTGACGGAGAGGTTTTCACGTCAACGGCAGCTGGTTGTACTCTTACAGTATATGGCCGAACGTATGAGTTATCCCCCCCCCCCCCCCCCCCACCCTGCAAAGTTTTCACTATTCTCGCACAATTTCACATCCATGATGAATCCGTTTAATTTGCAGCTAGGGATCGCCCTTACAATCGTCATCGGAGTTATTTGGGGGCTCGGATGGGGGTTGTCATCTCTGCTTGAGGAACTCAAATCCTCATCCCACAGACGTGGCCAGGGCCGATAGATATATTCATTTCTTTAGATTATTCTGGCCACAAGGTGAGGTTCTGACGGGAAGACAGGTTCTACTGAAGAACCAATCGGACAGTTCTAACTCAATCGATCACCGTTATATACAACTGTGTCGAACATACAGGGATAATTATACAAGCAGAATCAAGGGGAGTTCGTCACAGGTGTGAACTACCCCTCTGGGGCGGTCTGCTTTAAGTGAGGGGTAAGATGAATTCGGCATGGGATCAGCAACAACGGTTTGTCAAACAGACCATTGAGAATAGGTTAGAGAGCCGTCCTGCATGGCCACGGCAAATATTCAGACTGGAACTGGAGCAAGCTGACATCTACCAAGATCGTTCCAATAAAATTCTGAATCAACTTGAAGAGGACGGAGAACTCGGGAATACCAGCCTGAGACTGGGGAATAATGATATTACCTTCCTCACACGACCTGAAGAACCTAGACCGGAACCCGACGACGAAATCAAAGAGGCTACAGAAAAACTGAATTTGTTTTTCAAAGAGAGTTCTGACTTTTCTGAACTCACCGCTTATGCTTCCCTTTGCAAAATATATGATGAAATTGGCGAGAATATAACCGGAATGGAAGTTCTCCCGAGCAATAATTACCCGTATCACCTTAGTGGTTTCACGGGACAGCTTGACGGTCTTATGAGGATGCGCGATGAATATATTCCAATCGAGGTCTATAACGGATCTGACTACCTATCCGTGGAAAAAGACGGTAATCATTCTAAGAAGTACAAACAAATCCGGGATCGGCACCAAGACGAGCAGCCAGTAAGCAGCCCCATATTGATTAATCGAAGATCAGATAGTAATTTGAAAACCCAGGTCCGAAATAATTTCAACTCATTGGCGATTGATACGGACGTTATTGTGGGGTGTGAAACCAGCCACCCGCAAATTCAGGATACGATAGAACTGTTCAACCTGGGAGAAATCATACGGATTCTACCACCTCTAGAGACAGCTGATGGCCAAACGTTTGACGGAGAGGAATTTATTCAAGCAGCAAAAAACCAACAAAAGGCAGAAACGATACGCCCCCCATCAGTGATGGCAAAAGCAGCCGAAGACCTTCCTGATCAGTATCTCTCCCGAATCCGAGGAGGGGTACAATTGCATTATGTAAATAGCTTCTATAGAAGGGCGTCCGGTTCGACAGGACGACAAGCCAGTTTTCTCCTACAGCAAATCTACAATCGGTTACTTCGAAAAGGCGGAATGGCACGCAGAGTTGCTATAGAAAAAGGCTGGGAGGATTTCGAAGACTCTTATAGATATATTAAGAAGGCAAGACAAAAGAAAGAGATGATACTTGAACAGGCCAGAACCTATATTAAAATACTCCAGGATGAAAATGTAATTTCAGAACAGAACGGGAATATATATGCTCGGAATTCTAGCCACCCGCAACCGACATTTTCATTTTGAAACGCTAGTGGGATTATCGCAATCACTCTTCTCAAAGTTTAGAAGAGATCTGCTTCATGAGCTTGGTGTGTCTTCCTCAAGCAATAGACCAGCCACTCTCAGGCGATCTGCTCCGAATCCAGTAACAACCCATTCCCGTATTCGCTTTAAGTGGTTCTGGCCACAAGGTAGAGATATAGCAGGGAGTTGTTCTCTCCAGGTTCTCACGTTCGATAGTCACAACTCGGTCACACAGTCCTCGAGAGTCGATCAATCCCCGTTGGCCTACAGGCTTGGGTTATCTTCGTGCTTCTTTTGGAACTCGTACTCCCCAAGATTGGAGAGAGCTAGGTAACTGGGCCGGCCATCATGCTCAGATAGCGATTCGGGGGTTTTGCCCCGTGCCTCACCCTTCGATAGCCGTTTTGCAAATTTCAGGAGTTGTTTCCGTTCATCTTCCGAAAGTTCTCGAGTCACACGCCGAAGGTCTTTGCGAATAGTACTCTGTGCCATACAATTATATCAGTGTGAAGGTACAAATGGCTGTTGGTGGGTTGAACCACCAAGCCCTGCAGGGAAGTAGTATCCCTGTGCCATCGTCGTTATCCAGGGTATTCGACCGTCTCACACATTCCCCGTTTCCCCGTTTTGGTTAGTGCTGGTTAGTACCGGGAAAGTGATACACTCGGCGTACTACACGCTTTGATCAACGTGTCATGGCTCAATCCCACTAGCGAAGTCCTCGAGCACAGTCGAATGAGGTTCATCGACGTGACCGGCAGCTGTCTCGAGGAACTCCCGCCGTTCGTGACGATCACCCCACGGATCACCGGCTAACTCACCGCCCTGATAGCGATAGGCGAGAGCCTCACGGACAGCCTCTCTGTGAGTATCCTCGAGACTCTCAGGTGAGGTATTGTCTCCACCGTTATCGTCCGTGAGACTCTCGAGAGCACGTTCTATCTCGCGCTTGCTCTTTCGAGTCATGGTTCAACCCCAGGCGGATCGGTGGCATACTCACCGTCAAGAATCACGAGTGAGTCATTCGGTGGTTCGATGGGATTGCCGTCTCCGTCGGTTGGGACCGACTCACCGTTCTTGTCGAGATACTCACTCCCCATGTCGTACACAACAGAGGGAATATCTGTAGTGTCGGTATCGCTGTTGTTCGTGCGCTTTTCGACTGATTCAATCCGATTTTCGATGTTTCGTTTTCCGGTCATTGTGTGATCCCCTGTTGTTCTTCGATCCGCTCGAGCCGTTCCTGTAGTTCCTCAAGTTCCTTGTCACGCAGGAGCTTTCGCCGTTCACCCTGCGTTTGGACGATCAACCTGAGGTATTTCAGCCTGATACGCTCCTTTTCCGGGCTTCGGATTCGACCGTCGCCTAAGGACTTGTACCGCGCCTGTTCCGTAATGTCGTTAAGTACCGCTAAAGCCTCGTCTCTCTCACTTTGAAGTTCGTCGCGTAGGCTTTCCTCAGACATTGTACCCCCAATTCTTGGTAAAATCGGGGTTCAAAGACTGTCGCCTATCTGCCGCTAAACTACCCATGCTCATATCTAGCATTTCAGTCATACTAAGCGTGGCGTGGGGTGTTTCGTGAGCCGACGAAATACGGCCCGGAAGTGAGTACTGATTCATCTTACGCTGGAGCCTCTAGTTCAGTGATCGCAGCCTGATTGATCTCTGGTCCGACTGAGATTGTTGTCTCATTATCTGGCCGTTCCGTTCCTGTTAGTCGCGCGGCCAGCTTGACCAACGGAGTGAGTTCGGGTTTGTCGATCAAATCCCACGGGTTAGGCGGCCAGAATAGCACCTTCCCGAGTTCGTCGTTCGGATCGGCGTATCGTTCCGGGGGAAGACTTGTCTCAAGCAGGGCGTCGACAGCGTCGATGAACGCACTACCCACGAACTCAGGAACCACCGGATTACGGCGTTCCTCTGTCGTTCGGAAGGACAAGTTCAACCGCCACCCGTGAGTGTCCACAGTGACGATACCAAGAGCCTCGAGAGTGTCCCTGTTGTTCCGAACCGAACGGGCCGACACTCCCGCCCTATCCGCTAGCTCAGCCTGTGTAAGTGGCTCTGTCGCCTGCAGGAGTTCATACACAACCTTCGACACCGTCGGTGATTGTCCTGGTAGGATTCTCTCAGCCTCGAGCGTTCCTAATGCATACCGAATCTCGTCCGGTCGAACGTCACGAACACTATCTTCCGCCCTGAGTTGGTCCAATGCACGGGCTACGTCGTAAGGGCTACCAGTAAGTGCATGAAGGATGGATACGGCTTCTCGAGTAGGACGGAGATTCTTGGACCTGAGTACTCGAGTCGTTGTTAGGGAGAACTCTCGCCGGTCGGCTTCTCGAATAGAGACAGGGATAGAGAACGCCGGCAGATTGTCCAAGAACTCACCGGGCGATGAAAGAGCCATCTCGAGCGGTTGCTTGAGTCGATGAACGTCTTTCCCCCGGATAACGAACGAACCAATGAGAGAGCCATTAGGGTCCGTAGCATCCACTTCGGGAGAGAGTAGTGGTTTCCCCGAATCCGTCTCAAGGATATGTCTGTATGGAGCGAACACACCGTATCTTGATTGAATCAGGGCCGACCGTGCGATTGACTCAGATAGATTCTCGAGTTTACTCACGTCACGTCCTTTCGGAACACGAATTTCACGGACGATGTCGATACCTGCAGCGTCTAACAAGTGGACAATAGAACCAGCTAACCCGTGACTCTCTTTCATCAGCTGTGATCCAAGAGCCTTCTTGTCGTCACCTGTTGCATGATGGAACTCTGTGGATAGGTCCTCGAGATCGTCGCTCCATTCGACGAGAGCATTACGGAGTTCATCGGGATTGTCTAAGGCTCTATCAGAGAGCCACCCGATATTACGGGCTTCTCGAAGGATCATAGCAGGTTCCTCAAGAGACGTAATCCGCTCATTCGGGAGTGTATCGTCCAAAAACCACGGTGTCGCTAATGCTGTTGCAACACTCACCAAGTAGGGTAAACCCTCGCCGGCTCGTACACTCACGGTGGCTACGTTGCGGTCCTCGTCGTATTCAACCAGCTTACTCTTGCGTTCTTTCTCCGTTTGGTCTAGTTCCACCGGCTCTTTCACTATGCATACGTCCGTCTCTTGGCCGGTTGCAACAGTGGCTTCTTTGTTTGGTCGGCTCTGGCCGGCGGTTCGATAAAACTGGCCGTCCCATCCATCCCCTTTCCCGTTCTTGGGTGTACACGTTGTCTGTGAGTTGCTGTTTCCGGTCCCACTAACAGACTCATTGAGGGTAATCTGTTGGGATACTTCGGACAGATACTCACGGCCAGCCTCGAGTAGTTGGACCTTCCGACCGTTGCCTGATTCGTACTCTGTTACAAGACCCAAGTTGGTGAGTGAGTTCTCATCGGCCACAAGAACTTGTGAGAGACGGCTACGGTCGACGTTATGGATATTCTCGAGTTGCTGCCGGGATAACGTCCCATTCGGCTCATCGGCCAATTGACGGAGTATCTTTACCTTCCGTCCGTCCGGGTTGAGTTCATCAAGTGCTCTGTCGATAGCCTCAGATAGTGGGCCATGTGTGGGGGTTGTAATGCACCCACGACTAACGGGAAGGTCCGTCCGGTGTTTCTCGAGTAACCACCGTTGGCTCAGAGTAGTACCAACTAGATGAACGTCGACGCCCTGTGAGAGTTCAGCAACGATCTCGCATATCTCTCTCCGTTGGTTGGCCCGTTGCTCTCGGAACTCAGGATCAATCACGAAAGCCACAGTCGGTGTCTCTCGGTCAGGTTCGTTCTCGAGAGCAAGTCCAAACAGTCGGGCTACGTCGACCGCGTCGGTGATCCCTGAGTGTCCTTTCCCTAGTTGCTCTGTCTCGCGTAGGAGCGACCACAGAGCAGACTTGTCACCGTTGGCCGTCCGTGTAATCAAGGACCGCAAAGAACCGTGCAAAGCATCTATCTCTGCCTTCTCGAGACGGTCGTAATACTCGAGATAGGTTCTCTCTTGGCCGGCGTCTAAGACTGCGTTCACTAGCTCTGCCTGGAACGTATCGGAACTCGAGAGATCGGCCCATACGTCGGTTGGGGATCGTCCATCAAGTTCGACCGTTGTAATCGTCTCTGCAGAGGTTTGATCGGTGAGTGAAAGTCCTGCAGGTGATCGTCCGTTCTTACAGGCGATACTCCTATCGTTCGTGTGTGGGCTTACGTCGGTCATATTGACCGACCGGCGAATACACTCACCTACATAGGTGAGTGGCCGAGAGAGAAACAGTGTCCAAGTGTGCCTCTCCGGCGTCGCTCGGTCTATCCCTCAATAAACACCCCTTCAAGAAAAAGATACCGGGTGAGGTGAATTACCAGTATCTTTGGCTGTACGTCACCCGGCACATTCAATAGTATGGACGTAATAGGTAGGGATGTCCAAGTGTGCCTCTCCGGCGTCGCAAGACGCCTGAGAAGCCCTATGCTGTTACTACCCATGAGCCACAGCTATATCCGGTGTTGTTAAGTTGATGGGGAGTGTCTGTTAACACGTCCAAGTGGTGCCTCTCCCCCACATTTTCCATACTCTCGAGCGACAGCTACGGATCGGTGATCTATTCGGTCGGACCCATTCGCTTTCGTCGACGATACCGACGGACGTACCAGAACGGAAGGCCACCGAGTAGCCCAACTGCTACAAGGACACCAATAAATTCGCCAAAGGCCATTTCGCCCATTACAACACCGACAACACTCACCACAGCCAGGAACCCGAACACTAGCGCCCATGGAAGGGCAAAAATCCAATAGATGAGTTTCGAGAGTATCGAACTCCCCGGCTCGTATCCACACTGTGGACAGCGTTCAGCGTTCTCTGAAATCTCAGTGCCACACTTTGAGCACTGAGCCATGTTTGACTTTGAGTCTGTCATTCACTTCCCCTGAACGTTCATTTTGATTGTCCATCCATAGAACCGGCGGTCACTCAAAACGTCGAACTACGATAGGAACGCAACGTGCTCACTGATACCCGCGAATGGATACGTCCTCGAGATCGTCACTGTCGGGATCGTCGCCGGCGTGGGTTTCGACTGTTTCCCGAATTTCCTCAATGGCAGTGACGAGTGTTCGCTGGTTCTCCGCTAATTGATTGACGTGAGCTACCAAGTCCTGAAAGTCGTCGCCGTTCTCACCGTCGGCACTGTCGGTGGAAAACTCACCAAGATCGGCTTGTCGGTTGGTGTTATCGTCCGACGGTTCGGTTTCCTCACGGCTCATCGTTATCTCTCAAGCCACGTTGGTCCGCCGTAGGCTTCTTTGTAGCAGTGCCGGTGTACGGGTTCGTCGCGTTTGTTAGGGATCGCTCGCTCGAGATCAACCTGTTTCCCGCAAAGGTCACACTCGGCACTGTGGCCGTGCATTCGGTCGTCGTTCGATAGGTCCTTAGTTTCGATATACAGCTCATGGAGAGCCTTCGGCGTAAGTCGGACAAAGACCTTCTCGCGGTCCTCGTCGTTCTCACGTTCGGGGGTGTAGGATAAGACCCAATCTTGGCCGGGTTTACCGTCACCACCTGGGCCAAGAGCGATAGTCTGTGCAAGGTCGTCAGGAACGTAGTGCCATGTGTTCGACCGAAAGCGTGGGTAATGGCCTTCGGGCCGGGGATCGTC
>Ga0207720_101183_pt1 | contig 10499 bp, 10 predicted proteins | sample A23P2SouthBayCA_2_FD_187751 | JGI IMG/M metagenome (GOLD analysis project Ga0207720, IMG submission 187751) | Aerobic enrichment media microbial communities from Eden Landing Ponds, California, USA - A23 E3 (2) (SPAdes) | ecosystem: Environmental > Aquatic > Marine > Unclassified | place...
CGCCAGGAACTCGTAAACTCGTGTTCGTCCGGGAGTTCGTCACTCATCGCTATCGAGGTAGTCTGAAAGCGTGTTGGTCTCGCTATCCGTGGTTTCTGATCGGTTCATTGAATGTATCGAATGTGACCGTTGGATGGTCAGAATCGCCGCAACCTGCGGGTCTTCGTGGTCTTCCCAGCCGAGGACGAACAGTTTCACAGAACTGACGGCGTTGCTGTGGGCCAGATAGTTGGGGGCACGATAGTAGAGAGGGCCGTCGACTTTCGTCACCGCCGACGTCTCGTACAGTGGTTTATGTCGCTGTAGAATCCCGCGCGATGGGTTATCGTGGATGACTGCATCGAAACTATTGGGCTGGTAAGGAAGCGCCGACTGGTCGCCTGTGTAGATGGACAGGTCTGACAACGAATCACCGAGAGCTGCTTCAATGTCGTCACGAATCTTGGTTGCCTCTTCGGCGCTGCGGGCGACTAGCAGAATAGCGTCATCTGGGCCGATGTTACGGGAGCGAAAGGAGTCAGCGATTAACTCCCCAAACGTCTCATCGGACAGATGTGTCTCGTCGTTTCTGTGTAGGGGGTTTTCGAGCATGAGTTGGAAAGTGTGGCTCAATCTCGCTTACGGCAAACCCAGGATGGGCTCTGACCGTCCAGTCGATGCCCGGGTGTGGGCACCACTGGGAGCATGATCTCCTCCTCCCCCAGATAGCGGCTTTGTCGGACGAGACTCTCAGTAGGAATCCTTGCGGGAAACACGGAGGGTCACAGGCTTTCGAGATTCCTGCTGAGCTGACGCTGATGCGGGTTCTTTGAGCAGTCTCTGAAGGCTGCCTGGGAGAACACTAAGCACGGCTACAGTCCACTCTCGACTGCCTGGCGGGTCTGCTCGATGACCCACGTGTCGACGTGGGCAAATTCATTTCGGAGGGCTTCGATTACAGGAGGTATCGATTCGAGAACGTCCCTCTCATAGCGGTCCGCAATGAGATCGGCAACCGCCCACGCTCCCAGCGCCGGAGTCGTCTCGACGATGACCGTTGCCACATCGAACGCTTTCCCGACGGTCAGGTTGGTGCCGGTGATTCCCATCGGCGGGCCGATAAACGACTGCCCCGTCGACTGACGAAGAACCATCTCGGTTTTGAGTGTTCCGTGAACGGCGCCGGCATCGTGAAATAGTGCGAGAGTGGCGTACAATTCTTCGTAATTAAAGCGAGAAAGACTCTGCTGGCGGAGTGAACTGGTGTCACCCATTCGCTCGATAACGAGCAGTCCCAAACGGCAATCGGCTGTTTTATGAACGGGTTTTGGGACCTTGCCTCCCTCGGAGAAAACTGTCTGGAGTGCGTCGAAGCGGTACTTCACAGCCTGCTCCGGTCGGAGGAAGCTTCCAAAGACATTTCCGAGACCCCCTAATCGAGTTGAGAGATTCCACCGTCTCGCCAGGATCCAGCGGGAGACAAGCTGTTTCCAGGTGACGACTCTAACCTCGTAGCGATCATTGACTAGTCTGTACTGTCGAGTATCGTCAATACTGGCATAGGTGAGTCCATCAGCAACGATATCATCAGGAAGTTTCTCCTCCACCCGCTTGACGGACGGCTTGCCTGACCGAACCAAGAGACCGGAGTCAGTGGTGGACTCGGCAGCCGTGTCCGAGTCAGACGGCGCACCGTTTTGCGTTCCTTTCACAGTATTGAGAACAGTCGTCTGGATGGTTTGTTCGACGATGACCACAGCTACGATGGCTCAAGATACCGCCTCTTGACCGAGGACGCCCTCCATCGGGGAAGCACTCCTCTACGGAGGCAGCTGAGGTCGTCTGACCAGTTTGCCGGGACTGTCGCGCTGCACTGGCTGTATAGGCAGGGATCATCTGTGGCCAGTCATTCGATGGGGGTGCCATACACCCGGGTTCCGTTTCGGCCCCACTGCTGGAGAGCGTCCGATGCGACGGTACTTGTCGCGATTTGCTGGGGAAAATTCACCCGCAACGCTTTGGGAATTGATTTCGAACTTGAGTTCGCTGCGAGTTCCCCAGCATAGTGGGGAGCTTGACTTTGGTCTGTTTCGATGACGAACAGCAGGTTATCCCCGAAGTAGTCGACCCAGAACCAGACTGCGTCACCGATAGGGAGTGTCCTGGTGACTGTTTCAGAGAGATTCAGAACGTAATTACCCTGTGAGTACCGGGACAGGATGGTCGTTTCAACGGCCTCGAGATCATCAGGACGAGAGAGTTGTGGGTCTCGTTTCGCGACAAGGCCGATAGTATCACCATGAGTGAATGCCCAACACGAAGTATCTGCGAGCCCTGCCAGTTCGACCAATTGGACGGGCAACCGAATTGCTGCCTTCCCGGCCTCATTCGTCACCGAATCCCGAAGTACTCGCGTGATCTGTTCGCTTGAGTCCGATGGACGGAGAGTGAACCCCAACTGATTATTCGCTACTTGGAAGCCCACGCTGACCTCATCTCCGGGCGCGATTCCCGTATCACTGAGGACAACAAATGGAAGCGTCAGCTCAAAAGGCGACTCTGCGGGAATCTGAAGCTCCTCGAATTCATACGTTCGAAGACTCGCTGGCGAAGTATTGGGGGATTCCATTTCCATACTGGACACTTGGAGTGGTTGAACGGTGGAATTCCAGCGGCGGTTTAAACTGTTAGGGAGTGACAGCGGCGCTCGTCTCCCGGGACGACTCTCCGGCAGTTTCGACGCCCGAATTGAGGCTCTCTCCAACTAGTCTGATGAGTGCTGGTAGTAGAGCCGTGAATTCGGAATTTTGGAAACTACACGCCGACTATCATATGAGAACCGGACTCTCTGGTAGATATGCACCACGCACAGATGCCGCCGGTTGAGCCGGGACTAGTCGAACTCGGCATTGATGACCCTCGGTCTGGAGCGCTTCATCAGTTCGTCGCCTCAGTCCGGTTCTCTGTTCAGGGGAATCTCTACTGGGTCGACGCCGGCAACACCGCCTCTACCTACATCATTAACGAAGAATTCGCACGGCAACATCGCCACGGCAACTTCCACATTGGAAGAGCCTTCACTGCGTATCAGCACTTCTCACTCGTGAGGCGTCTCATCAAGGACGCATCTCCTCGGACCGGACTGGCTGTCGTTCCGAATGTGGCGAGTCTCTACAGTGACGATGACGTCCCCGAGTACGAAGACACCCGGTTAATGGAGAGTACGATTGCGGTCCTCTCGAAGTTTGCTGATACCTACGAGGTCCCGGTCATTATGACTGCCCCACGTGCGGATGCTGACCAGCGGTCGCTCATCGAGGGCTATCTATCGGACACGATCGATTGCAGAGAGACGGACGTCGGCCTTCGGTTCGAGGCGGATGAATTCGAAACGACCGTCTATTGGGATAGTGGGTACTGGCAAACGACGATACCGTACTGGGTCGACCTGCTCGGAGTCGCGGATGACGATCAGGGAGTTCCGACGCCGACCGATCTCCAGCCCCGGGCACCATCCCCGGCTGTCGGAACAGGGCCGTCTCCACGGGGGGTCTGATCATGGGCCGCACGAATCCAACCTATCGCAGATATCTGGACTCGTACGAAGCCGATTGGCAAGAGTTTCGCCGCGGTCTTCGTCGTCGGAATCAGGCAGATTTCGATCGACTCTTCGAGAGAGCCAGCGACTTCGCCGATGCAGCCGGCTATCAGAACCCCACGAATCCAGATATCGCTGTGCTATTTACAATGCTTCTCGCTCATGAGGCGGAGATCCGCCGGCTTCGAGAGAAGCTGGATGCCCACGGCATGAGCGCTCCGTCAGAGGGTGGTGAGTGAGGATGCTCACAGTCACCTTTGAGGACGGCGCCGCGAGGGAGTGGCACGCGACGCCCGATGGGGTCGAGACAGTCCTCAATCAAGACTACCACCCCACGCTCTACGTAGCTGGCCCGGCCAGTGGTCTCAGTGATCTCCGGTCCCGATTGCATTCCGATCCAAAGGTAGCGGCTCTCCGAAGCGAGCAGTGGTTCACATCGTTATCTGCTGAAGAGCGTGAGGAGGTCCTTGCCGTCGACGTGGAGACTATCGACGACGTCGACCAACTGGCACGGGAGATCAAGGGTCTCCACGAACGGGACCGGCACCCGCCGGGGACGTTCAAGCTCTACAATGTCGATATTGCGCAATCGAATCGGTATTGCCTCGAAACAGGGACTTCTCCGGTCCCCAGTCGCGACCTCCGAACGCTTCGACTGACCGTTCCAGAACACGCGCTTGCTCACGACGACATCACGGGACTACAATTGGACGGCACCGCTGCTGGCGACTCAGCTGCGGACGTACTGGAAAAGGTCCAATCCCGCCTCGTCGAGGATGACCCGGACGTGCTGATCATCAACGCGGCCAGTGTGCTATCGCTTCTGCGAGAGACGGCTGACGACGTGGGATACGATGGCTTCCACATCGGTCGCGAGGAAGGCTTTCGGAAACTCGCCGGGGAGAGCACCTACCAAAGCTACGGACAGGTGGGCTATTCACCTGCGCGATATGACGTCCCCGGACGGGCTATTATTAACACCGGAAGTAGCTTTCTCTGGGGCGAATCCGGGCTGGAGGGTCTTCTCGATTTGGTCGAACGGTCGTGGCGGCCGCTCCAGGAAACAGCCTGGGGGAGTATCGGCACGATCTTGACAGCGATCCAGATCCGCAAGGCGCTCAATCGCGATGTGCTGATCCCCTGGAATAAGTGGGACCCAGAGGATTTCAAGCACGTCGACACCCTACACGCCGCGGACCGTGGCGGGTTTACATTCGCGCCGGATGTCGGCGTCCACACAGACGTCGTTGAACTCGATTTCGCATCCCTCTACCCGAACATCATGTGCGAGTTCAATATCAGCCCAGAGACTCTCAATTGCGACTGCCATCATGGCGACGACGTCCCCGGGCTCGACTACACTATCTGCGATTCCCGGGGGTTCATCCCAGAGGTGCTCAGGCCGCTCATTGATGATCGGGAGGAGGTCAAAGAGCGTATTCAGGAGGCTGATGACCCGGACGAAATCGAACGCCTCGAAGCCCAGTCGGATGCCCTGAAATGGATACTCGTCTCGTGTTTCGGATACCAGGGCTATCGTAACGCGAAATTCGGGAGGATCGAGTGCCACGAGGCTATCAATGCGTATGCCCGGGAAATCCTCCTGGATGCGAAGGAATCCTTCGAGCAAGGCGGTTGGGAGATCGTCCATGGAATCATCGATAGCATCTGGATCAGGCCGCGTCCCGACGAGGAGCAAATCCCTGCCGAGGATATCGCGGCCCGCATCACGTCGGAGGTGGGGATCGAGCTCGAGTACGAAGCTGAATACGATTGGATCATGTTTGTCCCGCAGCGCCGGAAAGACACCGGCGCGCTAACGAAATACTTCGGCTCCGTGGCTGACTCGGACGAATTCAAATATCGGGGTATCGAGTGTCGACAGCGGAGCACTCCGGCCTTTATTGAGGATGCACAGCGGGGGCTGATTCAGGCGTACGATGCTCATCGGACGCCGGAAGCTGTCTGCGACGTGCTTCAGGGCTACATCGAGACATTGGAGGAACAAGCGGTACCGCCCGAGGAGCTGGTCATCACGAAACGATGTTCGAAACCTCTCGACTCGTACCACCAATATACCCAGACTGTTGCGGCGCTGGAGCGTTACAGAGAGAGCGGCATTCCCCGGAATCCGGGCCAAGATGTTGAGTATATCGTCGTCGACGATTCCAAGGAGTCACTCGACAGGGTCCGTCTCCCTCACGAGTCGGTTTCCGAATACGATTCGGACTTCTATGAACGGCTACTCATCCGGGCGGCCGAGAGCATCTTATCGCCTCTCGAGTGGGATCGGCTCGACATTCGGAGGTACTTAGCTTCAGATACGCCCACGACGCTCGCCAAATTCGCGTAACCCCTCAATCAATGTGATTTCTCTGCTCAGTAGGTCTGCGTATTGAGAAATATAGTCGAAGGAGATGCTCACGTAGATGAATCTTTGAATACTCTCCAAATGGTTAACTATCATAATGAGGAACACTCTGTATGGTCGGCTCTACGAAAATCAGGATATCATACCGTGACAGGATGGTAAACTACGACCTTTTGGAACCGGAGGATAAGCGGGTGGCGCAGGGGATGTCGAATAAAATTGAAGATGACACGAGAATCGTTTATGAGGGGACGAGAATCCAGAAGGGTGTTGGTGGGCCAGAAATCTCTGAGTGGGTTCTGCAGGTTGGGGCTGGCGTATCTGCCAGTATCTTAGGAAACTGGATTTACGACCGTCTCAAGGATAGAGATATAGTATTTCTCGAAATTGGGGGAGAACAAGTAGAAGTTGATGAGGAATCAATACAGGAAACGTTAGACAAGTATACAGACGACTGAATCTACTGGAAGTCCATCGTCGATAACTGCATCCTCTGCACTGAGCGTTACATTCTCCCCCCTGTACCTCTCATTTTCCGAGTGAGAAGAAACCCGAGCACGAGAACCGTTCTATGACACGCTGCACCTGGAAATTCAGATGGGGTCGATGGTGAGACTCTTTTGGACTTCCCTTATCCGTCCTCCAGTTCGATGATCTCTGCGCGGTTATAAGCCGCCTCAATTTTTCGAAATTGCTCTCGGGTAAGCGACAATCGGGAGTCATACTCTACCCGGTCAGGGAGTTCACCTGAGTATTCGACATTTCGGGGGCCCCACAACTCACCCTGAGACTCCGAAAACGCGGAAGTGGGTAGCGACCGGTCACCATCACTGGTCGACATTTTCAACGGTTCCCGCTGATACGCACCGATGAAACTATTCAGGTCGTCGACATCATCAATTCCAACATCTCCCGATTTCACATCGATGACTCTCGTGACTGTGATCGACTCTGGGACGGGGCCGTTTTGCGATACCCTGCCGACTCTGAGAACCAGTAGATCGATCTGTCGATTATTCACGTTCGGGCTTATCGGCTTAATATTGTAGAGAACGAACTCCGTATCTAGTAGCTCCTGAGTCGAACTGAAGCTGTCCGGTGTTAGAGCCCAGAACTTATCTTTGCTGAATAATACTCGGGTCGAAGCTCCAGTTACAAAGTCGCGTGTAGCGATCAGTTCACCGATGTCACCCCCGCGGCTGAATTTCGGCTCTCCGATGTAGGGCTGCTCCTCAAACCATTCACGGGCTGACTCCACCTGTTTCAGCAACTCATCAGGAAGATCTCTGAGGTATTGTCTTGCGGAACTGGGGTACCTGCTCAAATACTCCGTGACGTCTCGGTACCGGTCCAGGTTGTCAGACTCTTTTAATTCCTTGAATTGCGTTTCGAACGTCGTCCGGGACTTGACCATTTGCTTGATTGTGCGTGTTGCGGCTGCTCCGGCCTTTGCGAGGAGTAACTGGAATACAAGATACCCTCCTGCCCAGCCATAATTAAACGCCGTATGCAGGTCCCATCGGAGGATGTTGGAGTACGGGTTATCCTGTTTCATCTCCGCACCGAGTTCTTCTAGGTATCTATTCGCGATCGTCGGATTGTCCTCAAGGTTCTTCAAGAGGTGAATAAACCCCTTCGCGATCTCGAATCCATACTCGACCGGATCTTCGATAATGTCCTGGAATTCGCCGATCACCTCTTCGATTGCGTATGCGAAACCGTGGCCGGCGCCTCGGCTAAATGCCACAGAGTTCCCCTTGAATGCTTCCATAAACCCGTAGATAGTCGGGTTAACGTAGAGCATGGCAGAAGTCAGAGATGTCGTACTCGTCACGGAGAAGCGATCTAATATTGCCTTGGAACCAGCCTCGAAGTCCGAGACCGTCACAGGTGACGACCGTTCTACTGTGAAGTCTCGTGAGAGCTGTCTGGCCTGGAGGGTCCCAGACTCTCGATTCTGCCCCGAACTATCGGGTTCAGCCGCTACGAAGAGCAGGTGAACAGTATGCGTGCCTGTTGGCAACCACTCCGAGATGGGCCAGTGTAACTGGGGCGCTATGTACTGGTCTGGTTTCACGTACCAGCGGGGGAACAGTTGCTCGCTATATCTGTGACTCTTGTCTATTTCAAGGAGAAATTCGTAGGAAACAATCTTGGTCGTGTCTCCGGTGTTTTTGAAGAACCCAGTGGCCCGCCCCTGATCGTTATTGAATTCGAGTTCGAGGCCTGTTTCTGCATCGCTATCCGGTATCGAATTCACGCCGTGTTGCCATGGGCCGTACTTGTACTTCTTCCCAGCTAAGGCTCCGATACCCCCTGCTCCGAATACTGAAAGCAGAGACCGACGCGTTAACGACATTTCTGCTGCCCCTCAACCGCGATGAAGACGTCCGATTCGGAACCGCCCCGCGATGTGATAGTCTGAACTGACATTTTTATCGAACCCAATATCAACTGTTTGTCGGATGGAGCAAACGCTATACTCCGAGAAACCTTTAGAATACGTCTTGTAACCCCTGTATAGAGCACATAACATGCCTCGAACCAGGAATCCAATAGAGCGCAACTCTGCTATCTCCTTGGTCATATCTTCTTGACACTTCTCTCGAGTGAAATGGTGGCCGGGGATACGAGGGGTTGTATGAGATGCTGTTTCGGAAATTCGGAATCAACCCCCGCAGATTAATCCCTCTACCCGCGAAGGAACATACCACATGATTACCAATGCTCGCGTCCTTCAGGAGGAGTGGGTTCCTGCGGATGTCGAGCATCGCCATAATGAGGTCAACACTCTGACGACCTCGTTCGAGCCTGTTCTTCACGATGAGCCGGCAGGCAACGTGTTTCTGTTCGGTCCTACTGGGGTGGGAAAGACTGTCGTATCTCGATTCGTCCTCAATTTGCTACGCGAACAGCGGTTAGACATCCACACCCAGTATGTCAACTGCTGGCAAGACCACACGCGATTTCAGTCACTTTACCGAATGCTCGATGAGATCCAGCAGACGCACGATATCCATCGGCAATCGACCCCCCAAGATGAACTTTATCGCCGTCTTCGAGACGGAATCGAGTGCCCCTATATTGTCGTTCTAGATGAAGTTGACCAGTTAGAAGATAAGTCGTTGCTGTACGAGCTTGACCGAATCCAGCAGCTGTATATGATATTTATCAGTAATCGTGAGGAGGACATCTTCGGGGAGATCGACGAACGGACTCGTAGCAGGCTCAAAGCCGAACGACGCATCCAGTTTGATCGATACTCGGTTGATGAACTTTCGGCGATTTTGGCCACTCGAGCCGAAGAGGGGCTTGGGCCCGGGAGTGTGTCTGAGTACCAATTAGAGTACATCGCCGATGCCGCTGCCGGGGACGCGCGCGTCGCTATCCATATCCTACAGACAGCAGCGCGAGAAGCGGAAGCGAACAACCTGACCTCTATCTCTGACGAGATGATTGAGGATGCAGTCCCCGAAGCAAAAGAATCGATCCGCCAGAAGACGATTGACGGTCTCAACCATCACCAACAGGTGCTGTACGAGATCATCGTCGACGAAGGCGAGGTTGGCCCGTCGTCCCTCTACGATGAATATCGGGATCGTGTTGATGATCCCAAAACGGAGCGAACGCTCAGAAACTACTTAGCGAAACTGCATCAGTACAACCTCATCGAGATGTCTGGCTACACTAAGGGTCGACGGTACAGTATCGTTGGCGAGGGAGAAGCGTCTACGTCGACTGAGTCGTGAGGCGGTTGGCGTCCGAACGCTCGTAGGTTTCAACCACATTGGCTATTGCGTCTGTGGCGACCGGGACGTCCGTCGGTAGGCCCTGGGCGTGAATCCACGTGCCTCCGGTGAATCGAGACTGGTCGTATATCTCGAGTCGGCCCCTGGTGGAGAGGGGGGGCGGAGAACGTGGTATACTCCTCCGGCAAGCCCCCTTTCACGTACGTGTGCAATCCAGTCCCGCTCCGGCTTATCTCGGTGTAACCGCCGAGTTGTTCGATGAGCTCGAGCACCTCTTTCGGGACGCCACCCGTATCGGGGTTCCGAACGTCGTCGAGATCGATGAAGGTGATTGGGGGGTCGTCGGGGTCGTGTCGGAGGAGTACCGCCGGCTCAACCCTCTCGGGTAGCTCGTCGGGGAACGGCCATGCGTGATGAATGTCGTCGACTGAGAGCTCGGAGACGATCTTGGCTTTCTCAAATGACCGGCGGGGGTCGATATCTTTCTCTGCGGCCCATTCGCAGGGATACATCGTTCCCTCCTGCCATGGGGCGCGGGCGACCTTCGAGTCCCAGTCCCAGACCACCCAGATTTCGCGAGACTGTAATTCCGAGGGGATCAGTCGGTCTCCGGCCGCAACCGTCGCCACCTCTGCTTCAGCGTCCGGGCTCTCGGTGTCGGCTGAACCCGCAACTACTGGCCTCTGGTCAGTGTCTTCCTCGGAACCAGACGAGGGGCCAGAGGCTGATGCGATACCAGCCATTCCTGGGTTTCAAATGGTAGAGGACGTCCTTGCGAGGGTCGTATGCCGTGTAGCGGCCA
>Ga0207720_101184_pt1 | contig 10492 bp, 8 predicted proteins | sample A23P2SouthBayCA_2_FD_187751 | JGI IMG/M metagenome (GOLD analysis project Ga0207720, IMG submission 187751) | Aerobic enrichment media microbial communities from Eden Landing Ponds, California, USA - A23 E3 (2) (SPAdes) | ecosystem: Environmental > Aquatic > Marine > Unclassified | place...
CCTTTTTCCGGAGTTCGCGTTCGCTCACTCCGCAAAAATCTGGACCAAAAAGACTGAACTCAGGCCAACGGCGTCCGCTCGACCACGGTTCCATCCCACCTTTTTCCGGAGTTCGCGTTCGCTCACTCCGCAAAAATCTGGACCAAAAAGACTGAACTCAGGCCAACGGCGTCCGCTCGACTACAGTGCCGTCGTAGGTCGGGTACTGCTCGACGATTTCGCCGTCGTCGACGTCGCCGTCTTCTATCATCTCTTCGAGGAGCCACCACGCGACCTCGACGTGGTTCGATTTGGTGCTGTAGAACTCGTCGGGGACGCCGAGTTCGGCGAAGCGCTCGGCGGGCGTGTAGGTCTTGCCGTAGACGAGCGTCCCGTCGTCGGTCACCTCGTCGAACGGGCGGCGGAGGTTGCGAGCCATGCGCTTCAGGCGGTTTCTGTGCTGGGCGGCGTCCTTGAACACGGAGGTACAGAAGTAGACGCGCTCGTGGTCGCCCATCTCGTCGAGGATGGCCTCCTTCGAGCCGTCGACCGCCGACATGTGGCCGTCCTGCAGTTCGTAGCCCTTCTCCTGCATCCGACGGTAGTTGCCGTCCGACATCTCGAACTCGTTTATGTTGCAGAACTCCGCGGCCCCCTCGTCGAGGAACTCGAGGAACTCCCGCTCGGCGCGGATGCCCGGAATCTCGAACGCCGGGGTGAGGCCCTCCTCGCGGGCGATGTAGAGGATGTCCTCCCACTCGGTGCCGTGCATGTCGCCCCAGAGTTCGAGCGGCGGGTGGAAGCGAACCTCGTCGAGGCCGGCCTCGGCGAGGCGGCGCATGTTCTCGCGGCCGCCCGTGATACCCGTATAGAGGTGGATGTGGTGGTCCTCTCCGAACTCGTCTTTGAGAAGCGAGATGTACCGACAGGTCTTGTCGAGCGCCTCCTGCGGCTCGCCGCCGGTGATAGAGGACCCGAGCGCGTCCATCCGTTTGGCCTCCTCGATGACGTCCGCGTCGGACTCGACTTTCCGCTCGTTGGCGTACACGTCGGTGACGTTCTTGCGATTCTCGCCGAGCGGGCAGTAGAAACAATCGCGCTGGTCGCAGTACCCGTAGACGAACAGCACCATCTTCCCGCCCATGGCGCACTGCTCGCATCCCTTCGAAATCATTCGATTACGGAACCGTACTTGGCGCATCGTCAAAAGGCGTCCGACTTCACCCGGAGCATCTCTCGCTCGCCGATACGATTATTATTGTATGTGGCTGACAATAAGGCATGTCTCTCGGTCCCGTCGCCCGCGTTGAGGGCTCGGTTCGGGTCCTCATCGTCGACGACGACCCCGAGACCGCCGCGGGCACCGTATCGGCGCTCGACGAATACGACAGTCTCGACGCCACGGCGGTCGCCGACCCGACCGCGGCGCTCGAGGCGCACGCCGGGTCGCCGTTCGACTGTATCGTCACCGAGTTCGAGTTCGGCGGCACCGCCGGTCTCGACACGCTTCTCCGCGTCCGCGACTCGCCGAACCCGCCGCCGGTGATTCTGTACACCCGGCTCGACTCCGAAGACGTGGTCGACGAGGCGTTCGCCGCCGGGGTCTCCGACGTGGTCGACAAGCGGCCGGCCGACACCCAGACCGCGGTGCTCGCCCACCGCGTCTCGAACGCGGTCGTCGCGGCCCGCCAGTCGACCGAACTCGGCGAACTGCACGCGTGGGTCCGGCTCATCGCCGACCAGTCGCTCGTCGGCCTGTACGTGATACGCGACGGCCGAGCCGAGTTCGTCAACCAGTACCTCTCGAACCTGCTCGGCTACGACACAGACGAGGTGATCGGTCGACCCGTCACCGACTTCGTCGTCGAGGAAGACCGCGCCATCGTCGACGAGAGTCTGAGAAACAGGTCTCACGGGAGCGTCGAATCGATGTCGTACACTGTCCGCGTCCGCAACCGTGACGGCGAGTTGACCGCGCTGGAAATAACCGGCCAGCGGACGACGGTCGACGGCGAGCCGGTCGTCGTCGGGACCGCGATGGACGTCACCGCTCGACTCGAGTCCGAACGGCTCCTCAGGCGCTCCGAGCGCCTCACCAGACAGATAATCTCGTCGCTCCCGGATATGGTGTTCATCTCGGAGCCGACCGAGTTCGACGTCGTCTATATCAACGACCAGTTCGAAGACGTCTGGGGACGAGACGTGTCGCTTCTCTACGATGACCCGCGTTCGTTCCTCGACCTCATCCACGTCGACGACCGCGACCAACTGACGCGGGCCATCGACGAGCTGTTCGCCGACATCCGAGACGGTGTCGCGGACGAGCAGTACGAGTTCGAGTTCAGGTTCGTCCCCGAGGGGGGAGACACCATCCGCTGGGCGCACGCCCGCGCGGTCCCGCTCCTCGACGAAAACGGCGACGTGACGAACGTCCTCGGCGTGATGTCCGACCTCACAGAACGCATCAGCCACGAGCGCGAACTCGCCCAACAGAACGCCCGGCTCGACGCCTTCGCCCGCGTCCTCTCTCACGATATCCGCGGGCCGCTGGCGGTCGCACAGGGCCGGCTCGAACTCGCCCGCGAACTCGACGACGACTCCCATCTCGACCACGTCGAGCGCGCCCACCGGCGCATCACCGACGTGGTCGAAGACGTCCTCTCTCTCGCCCGCGACGAGCACTCCGTCCTCGATGCGTCGGCAGTCCCGCTGGCGGACTCCGCGGCCACCGCGTGGGATATGTGTTCGTCGAACGCCGGCGACGTGCGCTGTGAAATCGGCGAGCTTCCGGTGGTCGAAGCCGACGAGAGCCGGACGACCCGCCTCTTCGAGAACCTGTTTCGGAACGCGCTCCAGCACGCTCGGAGCGGCCGCGCCGCCGCGACCGACCGCGGCGACGACCCCGAGCTCGTGATTCGCGTCGGCGCGCTCCCGTCGCACCGCGGCTTCTTCGTCGAGGACAACGGCCCCGGCATCCCGTCGTCGATTCGCGACCGCGTCTTCGACTCGGGTTTTTCGACGAAAGGCGACGACGGAACCGGCCTCGGACTCGACATCGTCCGCCAGATAGTCGACTCTCACGGCTGGGTCGTCCGCGTCGCCGACAGCGGGGCTGGGGCGCGCTTCGAGGTGCTTTTCGACCCCGTCGGGGAAGCGGGCGCGACCGTGTGACTGGCGGTTCACGGACGGGCCGCGACCGCGCCGCGGGGAGACCCGCTTCTCCGCGAGACCGACGGACCGCGCCACCGCGGCCGCGCCCCCGAAAGCAGATATATCCCCGTGGCATAGGAGTCAACGATGCTCTTGGTCCTCTGTGTCGATCTCGACGACGACCTCGGCCGCAAGACGGGACTGTCGACGCCCGTCGTCGGCCGACAGCGCGTCGAGGACGCCGCGGTGGCGCTGGCCACCGCGGACCCGGAGGACTCCGACGTGAACGTCCTCTTTCAGGGCATTCAGGTCCACGACGAACTGCTCGAATCGGAGGACGAGGAAGTCGAGGTCGCGGCGGTCACCGGGTTGGAAGGAAGCGACGTGAAGGCGAACCGCGCCATCGGCGACGAGATAGACACCGTGCTCGCGAGCCTCTCGACCGGCGAGCCCGTCCACGCTATCGTCATCACCGACGGCGCACAGGACGAGTCCGTCCTCCCGGTCATCCGCTCGCGCGTCCCCATCGACGGGGTCCGTCGGGTCGTCGTCAGGCAGGCCCAGAACCTCGAATCGATGTACTACACGATGAAGCAGGTACTCGCCGACCCCGAGACCCGCGGGACCATCCTCGTCCCGCTCGGCATCCTGCTTCTCATCTACCCCTTCGTCACCATCGCCAGCTTCTTCGACGTGCCCGGCGCGGTCGTCCTCGGTCTCATCTCGGCGTTGCTCGGGCTGTACACGCTGTTCCGCGGTCTCGGCCTCGAATCGGCCGTCGACGAGGCGGCCAACCGCGCGCGGAACGTCCTCTACGCCGGCCGCGTCACCATCATCACCTACGTCGCCGCCGCCGCGCTTCTCGTCGTCGGCGGCGTCCGCGGGGCGGAACTCCTCGAAACCGTCTCGGACAGCGTCGCGGGCGACCCCGCGCCGGGGCTCGTCCTCGCCACGCTCGTCCACGGCGCGGTCGAGTGGTTCGCCGCCGCCGGCATCACGAGCAGTCTCGGACAGGTGACAGACGAGTACCTCCACGACCGCTTCAAGTGGCGCTACCTGAACGCGCCGTTCTACGTGTTCGCCATCGCTATCGTACTGTACGCGCTGTCCGGCTTCTTCGTCCCCGAGGGCGTCGCCGGTGTCCGGAAGTTCTATCTCCCCGGCCTCGCCGTCGCGCTCACGGTCGGCACGCTCCTCGGCGTGCTGAGCACGCTCACGTTCGCGGTGGCCGAATCCCGGTATCCGACCGGCTCCGACGGCGAAAGCGAGCAACCGGCGTAATCGGCGTGCCCCCGCAGGCTGTTTTTTTCTTTCCGACTCCTCAGCTCTCGCGGACGATGACGAACTCCGCGAGGTCGCGGAGGTACGCAAGCGGTTCGGAGTCCTCGACGCCCGAGGCGTCGAGGGCCGAAAGCGCCTCGTCGGCCTGCCGGCGGGCCCGGCGGTTCGCTTCTTCGGGGGTCAGGTCCGTCACCTGCACGAGCGACGGCCGGCCCATCTCGGCGTCCTGCCCCGTCGGCTTGCCGAGTTCTTCCGCGTCCGCGGTGGCGTCGAGCACGTCGTCGCGAATCTGGAAGGCGACGCCGACGCGGGCCGCGTAGTCGCCGAACGCCTCGACGACGTGGGCGTCACCGCCCGCGGCGACCGCGCCGAGCTCGGCGGCGGCGCGGAACAGCGCGCCCGTCTTTCGGTGGGCGAGTTGCATGTACTCGGATTCGTTGGCGGGGACCGCGACCAGCTCGGTCGCCTCGCCCTCCCCGAGTTCGACCATCGACTCGGCGACGATGCGGGTGGCGCGGTCGGACGACGACAGGAGGGCGAACGCCTCGCCGAGCAGGCCGTCGGAGGCGATGATGGCCGGCCCGTAGCCGTACTCGGCCCACGCGCTCGGCGTGCCGCGGCGGATGTCGGACCGGTCGATGATGTCGTCGACGACGAGCGAGGCGTTGTGGACGAGTTCGACGCCGACCGCGAAATCGACGGCGTCCTCGGGGGTGCCACCGACGGCCTCGCAGGCGAGGATGGTTACGGCGGGGCGGACGCGCTTGCCCCCCGCGAGAGCGACGTGGTCGAGTTGGTCGGCGAGCTCCGACGGCTCGACCGCCGAGACGACCTCCTCGAGGCGGTCGTTTACCATCGTGACCCGGCGCTCCAGGTATTCCATTGTCGGTTCGTAGGGTTGGGTAGGGAAGTACGTACCGGATTTGGAGAAACCGAGCGCGGGAACCGTCGTTCGCGGTGGTTTCTGACCGAAAATAGAGGACGTGATTCCTGCTCTGCAGTGTTTATTTAGTGACCGCGCGCGAGGATGAGCAGTTGCGTCTCGCCGAACTGCTGTTCGACTCGTTCACCCGAACATCTGGAGCAAAAAGGGGGTTGGGTCGACCTACTGGAACTGGTCGATGAGTTCCGGCACCACATCAAAGAGGTCGCCGACGATGCCGTAGTCGGCGATGTCGAAGATGGGCGCGTCGGGGTCGGTGTTGACGGCGATGATGGTCTCTGCGCCCTTCATCCCGGCGACGTGCTGGACCGCCCCGGAGATGCCGATTGCGAGGTACACCTTCGGCGTGACGACCTTCCCGGACTGGCCGACCTGCCGGTCCTTCGGGAGCCAGCCGTTGTCGACGATGGGCCGCGACGACGACAGCGTCGCGCCGAGCGCGTCGGCGAGCTCTTCGACGAGTTCGATGTTCTCTTCTTCTTCGATGCCGCGACCGACGGAGACGAGCACGTCGGCGTCGGCGATGTCCACGTCGCCGCTTCCGACCTCCTCGAAGCCGGTCACGCGCGAGCGCACGAGAGACTCGTCGAGGTCGAACGCGAAGGGTTCGACGGCGGGCTCGCCCGGCTCCTCGGCGGCTTCCCACTCGCCGGGGCGGACGGTGACCGCGGCGCGCTCGGCGTCGACCGTGACGGTCGATTCGACTTTCGAGGCGTACATCTCGCGGGTGACGACGAGACCGCCGTCGTTCTGGAGGCCGATGGCGTCGGTCACGAGCGGGAGGTCGAGGCGCTCTGCGACCGCGGGAGCGTAATCGAGGCCGTTGACCGTGTTGCCCATGAGGACGTACGTGGGGTCGAGTTCCTCGGTGAGCGCTTCGACGGCCTGCACCGACACGTCGTGGTTGAACTCGTCGCCCTCGGCGACGGTGTGAATCGCGTCCACGCCGGCGAGCGAGAGTTCTTCGGCGAAGGCGTCTACGTCGCCGCCGATGACCGCGAGGTGGAGGTCGCCGCCGGTGTCGCCGACGAGGTCGGCCCCGGCCGTCACGAGTTCGAACGACACGTCGCGGAGGCTTCCGCGGCGGTGCTCGACGACGGCGAGCACGTCGCTCATTGCGCGCCCACCCCCTTCTCGCGGAGGACGGTCGCAAGCTCGGCGGCCTGCTCCCCGGCGTCACCCTCGAAGTAGGTCGCGTCGGACTCGGTCTCGGGCTCGTACACGTCGGTCAGGACGAGCTCTGACTCGACCGCCGCGGCGTCGAGGCCGAGGTCGGAGAGCGCGAGCGGCTTGATCTCCTTCGACTGGGCCTGTCGAATCCCGCGCAGGCTCGCGTAGCGGGGCTCGTTGATACCCGTCTGGATGGTGAGGACCGCGGGGAGGTCGACCTCGGTGAGCTCCTCCACGCCGCCTTCGAGTTCGCGGCGGAGGTTCGCCACGCCGCCCTCGGCGTCGAGGTCGAGGGCGTTCACGACCGCGGCCCACTCGAAGCCGATGGCCGAGGCGAGCGAGACGCCGGTCGCGCCGAAGCTGTCGTCGTTCGCCTGCACGCCCGTCAGGACGAGGTCGGGGTCCTCGTCCTCGACGACCGCCGAGAGCAGGCGCGTCTTCGCGCCCACGTCGAGCAGGTCCACGCCGTCGAGCGCGTCGTCCCACACGCGGACCGCGCGGTCGACCCCCTTGGCGAGCGCCATCCGAATGGTCTCTTCGGACCGCTCGGGGCCGATGGTGGCCGCGACGACCTCCACGTCGTCGTCGCTCTCCTCGGCGATCTGGACGGCTTCCTCGACCGCGTACTCGTCCCACTCGTTGAGGTCGTAGTCGAGGAACTGGTCCGCCACGCGGAGTCCGTCGAGCTCGAAGTCCTCTTCGACCTCGGCTACCTCCTTGACGGTTACGAGAATTTTCATCAACGTTCACTACTGACCGGGGCAAATAAACGTTTTCGCACCGCGGTCACCGGCGGCCCCGTCGTCCGATTTCACTTCTTCTTCGCTACACCTCGTCTTCGTCCTCGTCGGGCAGTGAAATGAGGTTCTCACGGCCGAGGCGAAGCTTTTCGACGCGCCCCTCGTCGGCCATCGCCGACAGGAGCTGTGAGACCTTGGCGTCGGACCAGCCGGTCTCCTTGACGATGTTCGCCTGTTTCATCCGCCCGCCGCTCCGCTCCAAGAGGAGTTCGACCCGCTCTTCGTCCGAGAGCAGGTCGAGGTCGACGTCGTCGGGCTCTTCGGCGGGCGCGGGCTCGTCGTCGGCCGGCTCCTGTGCGGACTCCTGCGGTTCCGGCGTCGTCGTCGACGTTCCGTCGGGAGTCGCCCTGTCCGGTCCCCGCCGAGTGAACAGGACGACGCCCGCCACGAGCACCGCGAGGACGACGGCACCGCCGCCGACGAGCGTCCACGGAATGGCTCGTTCCGTGCCGGTCGAGACGTACGTGACGGTCAACTGGTCGGTCGATTCGAAGGTCCGCGGCCCCTCGACGACGACGGCGTTGTTTTCGAGCGGCAGGTTCGTGTCGCTGACGGCGTAGCCCGGCGGCGTCTGAATCGTGAGGTTCTGATTCGACCGAATCGACGTGAGCCACGTCTCGTCGTCACCGGCCGATAGCGCGTCACCGAGGCGCAGTCCCTCGTCGGTCTGTTCTAGGAAGCTGGTCCAAGTGAACGCCAACACGAGGACGCCGGTCCCGTTTTCGACGTAGCCGCTCGTCGTCGCGTTCTGAACCGTCATCGACCGGCCAGTCTGCCCGGCGGCCGTCTGACTGATGCGTCGGAACAACGCCGCGTCGGGACCGGCGTCGGCGGTCCCCTGCTCGTACTCCCGTGCGTACTCTTCGAACGCCGCGGTCTCGTTTTGGGTGTCGAGCTCGTAGCGCATCTCGACCCGCCAGTCCGCAGAGCGGTCGGCACGCAGTTGAATCGATATCTCCGTCTGCGGCGACCGGTCGAGACTCGTCTGCTGGGCGACGAGCGACGGGCGACCGAGAGCAACCACTTCCTTCGCGCCCGCGCGCGAATCGGCGTCGGAGACGGCGACGACCGTGTCCGCGCTCTGCGTGCCGGCGGCAGCCGCGCCAGTGGCGGCTACCGGCGCTGCGACGCCGGCGACGATGGTGAGGAGGGCGACGATGAGGGCGGCGCTCCGCATACGTAAATCCGTTTCATCCGGCGATGAAAACGCTTTCCATCGATTCAACAGTGTCAGACGCCGTCGAGATGCCTCCCTCGGTGTCGGCGACGGCGACCGCGCCAAGAGGGTCATTTTAGTACTGCCCCCGTGTACCCTCACGGCGATGAAAGCCCTCCCGCTCGTCGTCGTCATGGTTCTCGTGGCGTCGCCGGTGCTCGGCGCGGCCGGTCCCGCGGACGGGGCGACCCACTCGATGGCTCCTGATGAAACGGAGCTCGCACAGGTCGCGTCGCCGTCCAACGAGACGATTCACGTTCTCGACATTCCGTCGTCGGAGCTGGCTCGGTCGACAGTCGAGGCCCACCACGTCGACCTCGGCCCGTCCCTCGATTTCTCCGCGCTCGGAGCCAGCGGACAGATTCAGACGGGCGCGTCCATCGAACGCATCGAGTCCGCGACCGACGACAGCACCCGGCAACAGCTCATCCTCGACGAGCTCAACACCATCGAACAGCGGGCGATTGCGCTCCAGAGCGCACAGCGCTCCGCCATCGAGCGGTTCAACGCTGACGACATCACCGCGCGAGACCTCCTCATCGAACTCGCGCGAATCGACGCCGAGGCGCGCGCGCTCGACGAGCGGCGGGTCGCCCTCCGCGAGATCACGAGCGAGACGCCGGACTTCTCGATTAGCTCCGGGCGGCTCGCGGCGCTCGAACGCGAACTCGACACGTTCACCGGCCCCGTTCGGACCCACGCCGTCTCGGTCGTGACCGGCCAGTCCGACGCCGCGCGGTTCTCCGTGCGGACGAGCGAGACGGGGTTCGTCCTCAGCGTCGTCACCGACGGCGAGTACGTCCGCGAGGCCTACCGCGCCGACCTCCGCAACCGCGACCAGAACACGGTCTCCTACGAGGAGGCGCTCGACATCGTCGCGGAGAACTACCCGACGATCTACTCGAACCGCGCCGCGCAGAACGGGACCAACGTCATCAGTGCCGGCGACAGCCACCGGGTGCAGATCAACTACCGGGACGGGCAGTTGACCGCGTACGTCGACTCCGGAACCGGGCGAGTGTTCAAGGAGTCCCAGACGCGCCCCCTCGAATCGATTACGACCCGCGACAACGCGAGTGGAGTCAGAGACGGGCTGGCGCTCACTGTCGACCGGACCTACCCCGGTGGACCGCTTCGCATCCAGTTGAACGAAAGCGAGACGGGCGACCCGGTAGACGCGAACGTCACGATCGGACTCGAAGCCAGCCAGGAGAGCACGCTCTTGGGTCACACCGGTTCGGACGGGACTATCTGGACCGTCTCACCGTCGGCGTCTTACACCGTCACGGTCATCAGAGGTAACTCGGCGGTCGTGCTCACCACCTCGCCGACGCCCATGCCCTACGTCGGGGAAAACGCGACCGACACGGAAAACGGCACGTCCGCGACGGTCACGTCGACGCCGACCGAGTCGACCGAGTCGACCGAGTTGACCGGGTCGACCGATTCCGTCTCGGCGGCCTCGCGGGCCGGGCCGCAAGCCCCCACCGGCGGCGGCTGACCGGAGCTTCTTATCCAATGACGGGACCACCCCGTCTCGATGCCTCGCCAGTTCCGCACCTCGACTCGCGGCTCGTCCGTGCTCCTCGGGAGCGTGCTCCTCGTCGGCCTCGTGGTCGTCGTCGCGGCCGGCGTCGGCGCGGCGGCGTTCGACGTGGCCGACTCCTCGCCGTCGCCGACGCGACCGACGGCGCTGTCGCTGTCCGTCTCGGGTGACACGCTATCGCTGGTTCACGAGGGGGGCGCGCCGCTGGACGTGGATTCGCTCGTGGTTCGAATCTCGGTCGACGGCGCGCCGCTCGCGCACCAACCGCCCGTGCCGTTCTTCTCGGCCAGCGGCTTCCGACCCGGCCCGACCGGCCCGTTCAACGCCGCCGCCGACTCACGGTGGACCGCCGGCGAGACGGCGACGCTCGAACTCGCGGGGACGAACGACCCGGACATCGTGGCGGG
>Ga0207720_101185_pt1 | contig 10488 bp, 7 predicted proteins | sample A23P2SouthBayCA_2_FD_187751 | JGI IMG/M metagenome (GOLD analysis project Ga0207720, IMG submission 187751) | Aerobic enrichment media microbial communities from Eden Landing Ponds, California, USA - A23 E3 (2) (SPAdes) | ecosystem: Environmental > Aquatic > Marine > Unclassified | place...
CGAGGCGTACGGTTCCGGGCAGTGGAACGGCTCGTGGACGTCGAAGGAGTCGACGTAGCAGAACCACTGGTCCCAGTCTGCGTTGTCTTCGAGCCACGACGCCGTCTTCGAGAACACTTTGGGCGCGAAGAAGTCACACTCGTCGAGGTCGTCGAAGTCGGCGACGTTGCGGGGGTACTGGCCAGCGCCGCCCGGTCCGGGGTTCGAGGGGTCGGCCCCGTGGCGGTTGTCCTGTCGCAGGAGTCGCTCGTCGGGATACCGGGGCGCGGTCTGCCAGGCGTCGTGTTCGTGGCCGCGGACGAACTCGAAGCCGTGGTAGTCCTCGTAGTAGCCGTGGCCACCGTGTTCGAAGTAGTGGTAGTGGTCGGTGATCAACTTCGTGAGTGTCCCGGCCTCGCTTGCGAGCGCGGGCACGGTCCGGTCGTACGGTTCGGTCGGCCCCCAGGGCCGCCAGAGGAACTCCTGGATGCCACACATGAACTCGCGTCGCTGTGGCATGCAGGGGAGACTGCCGGCGTAGTGGGTATCGAAGACGGCCGCGTGCTCGGCGAAGCAGTCGAGGTTCGGCGTCGCGACGGGGTAATCCGTGACGCGGGGTCGCTCGCGGTACGCGCCGAGGAAGTCCCGCCGGAGACTGTCGATCGTTATTAGCAGGACGTCGTAGTCCGACATGGGCCGAAATACACTGTACTCGCACAAAAAATTCACCTCGAACTGTCACAGGGGACGGTCCGGCGCGGCCGCCGTGCCGTCACTCTCGTTGCTCGACGGACGCCGTCGGGCCGCTGGAACTATGTCACGGGGTGACCTTGCCGACTGTATGCTCCCCTCGGACTCACTGCAGCGACAGCGATACGAACCGCTCCCGCTCGGATCGGTGACCCCCCGCGGCTGGATCCGGCGGCAACTGCGGATCCAGGCGGACGGTATCACCGGTAACCTCGACGAGCACTGGGCGCCGCTGGCCGACAATCAGTGGCTCGGCGGCACGAACGACGGCTGGGAGCGGGGGCCGTACTACGCGGACGGACTGGTACCGCTGGCCGAACTGCTTGACGACGAACAGTTACGGGCAAAAGCCGACACATGGGTCGAGGGCTTCCTCGACTGGCAACGCGACGACGGCTGGATCGGGCCCCAGGACCCGGCTACGGGCTACTCAGACGACGTCTGGCCGCGGGCCGTGCTTCTCAAGGTGTTTCGCCAGCAGTACGAGGCGACCGGTGACCAGCGTGTGCTCAACGCCGCCCTGTCGTTTTGCGAGTTGCTTCGAGACGGCGGCCTCGAGACGTATCCACTCGAGAACTGGGCCCGGTTTCGCTGGCAGGAACTCGCCCTGGGTATTCAGTGGCTCCACCAGGAAACCGGCGAGGACTGGTTGCTGGGGATCGCATCGGGAGTCGCCGCACAGGGGTACGACTGGCGGTCGCACTTCTCGGGCCACGACCGGACGTACGGGTTCGATTACCGCCGACCGACCGACGACGGGGGCTACGAGACACACGTCGTGAACAACGCGATGGGGATCAAGGCCGCCGCAGTCGCGTATCGACAGTCCGGCGCCGAGAGCGACCGCGCCGCGGCGGCCAACGCCGTCGACACGCTCGACACGTATCACGGGCAGGCCACCGGGGTGTTCACCGGGGACGAGCACCTCGCCGGCCGGAGTCCCACGCGCGGGACCGAACTCTGCTCGGTCGTCGAGTACATGTACTCGCTCGAGCAACTGGTCGCGACGTTCGGTGACGTGCGCTTCGCCGACAGGCTCGAACGCATCGCGTACAACGCGCTCCCGGCGACGTTCACGCCCGACATGGGCGCCCACCAGTACGACCAGCAGGCCAATCAGGTACTCTGTGCCGTCGGCGACTACCCGTGGTCGAACGCGCCCGACGCGAACTGCTTCGGTCTGGAGCCCCACTGGGGCTGCTGTACGGCGAATCTCCATCAGGGGTGGCCCAAACTGGTGAGCCACGCCTGGATGCGGTCCGACGAGGGCCTCGCCGCAGTCGTCTACCTCCCGTCGGCCGTCACGACCGATGTCGACGGAACCGACGTGCGCGTCGTCGAGGAGACGGCCTATCCCTTCGGGGACGAGGTGAGGTTCACCGTCGAGACGGACGGAGCGGTCTCGTTCCCGCTGGAGCTCCGGATCCCCGAGTGGGCCGACGACGCGACGGTTCGACTCCCCGACGGGACGACCCGCTCGCCCGACGCCGGCGGGTTCCACGCCGTCGAACGGGAGTGGGACGGCCGGGCGGAGGTGGTCGTCGACCTGCACCCATCGGTCCGCGCGGAGCGCCGACACCACGGGAGCGTCGCGGTGAGCCGGGGGCCGCTGGTGTTCTCGCTCCCGGTCGGTGCCGAGTCGCGCCTGTTCCCGGGCGAACGCGCCGGTCCCCACGCCCACCGCGAGTTCCACCCGACAGAGCCGTGGAACTACGGGCTGGCCGTCGACACCGCGGACCCGGAGTGTTCGGTCGAGCGGTCGGACCCGGGCGAGACCCCCTTTGCGTCGGACGACCCGCCGGTCACACTCTCAGTCGAGGGCGCCCGCGTCGACGACTGGACGCTCGAGGGCAGTCGCGCTGGAGACGTTCCGGCCAGCCCGGTGCCCGGGTCCGAGGCCGAGTCACTGACGCTCGTGCCCTACGGCTGTACGACGCTGCGCGTGACCGAGTTTCCGCTGCTGGACTGATCCCCGTTTCTCGCCGGATTCCCGTTTCTCGCCGGATTCCCGTTTCTCGCCGGATTCCCGTTTCTCGCCGGATTCCCGTTTCGGCGGTCAACACGGACGAGAAGAGTCGCGCTCGCAGTCAGTCGATAGCTATTCCGACACCGCGACCGCTTCGCCGGCCTCGCTCGACCGGTAGATGGCGTCGATGACGCGCTGGACGGTCAGCGCCTCCTCGACGGTGTTCGTCCCCGGCGCCTCGTCCGCCCGAACCGCGTCGACGAACCGGGCGTCCTCGGCGGCGTGGCCCGACGGGTCGAGGCTGCCCGACAGGTCGCTGTCGACGAAGTGGTCCGTTCCCTCGGTGGCGGTTTCGAGGAACTCGACGGAGTCACCGCCCAGCGAGCAGCGCGCGCCGGCGTCGGTCCCGCGAACGATGACCTCCTTCGAGAAGTCCCGGTTGCACGCCCAGGCGACTTCGAGGCTCATCGTGGTGCCGTCGGCACAGCGGACGAACGCGCTCGCGGAGTCGTCGACGTCGAAGGTGCCCGACGAGGCGTCCCATCCGCCGCCGAAGTCGTCGGGGTCGACGTAGTCGTCCCGGGACCCGAACTCGCTGCGGGTACTCCCGGACACCTCGACGACTTCGGGGAAGTCCGCCAGGTAGAGCGCGAAGTCGATCAGGTGGACGCCGAGGTCGATGAGCGCGCCGCCGCCCGAGAGGTCGCGGTCGGTGAACCACGAGCCGACACCGGGGATCCCCCGACGCCGGACGTAGTCGCCTTCGATGTGGGTGATATCGCCCATCCGGCCGCTCTCGCGGTGCCGGGTTAGGATCTTCGCGGCGGTCGAAAAGCGGTTGTGGAAGCCGACCATGCAGAACGCGTCGCTCGCGTGGGTGGCGTCGACGATGGCCTCCGCGCCCTCCAGCGTGTTCGAGAGCGGCTTCTCACAGAGCGTGTGGATACCGCGCTCCAGCGCGGCGGTCACCGGCGCCTCGTGGTAGGCGTTCGGCGTCGTGACGACGACGGCGTCGAGGTCCGCGTCCTCGTACATGGCGTCGTGGCTCTCGTATGTGTCCACGTCGAAGTCCGCGGCGAAGGAGTCGCGGGCCTCGGGCACGACGTCCGCCCCCGCAACGAGGTCACAGTCGATGTCAGTGAGGTTGCCAGCGTGGTTGCGCCCGGCGCCGCCGAGCCCAACGAGTCCAATTCGGGTCATGTGACTCCACAGTGCGAGAGCTCTCAAATCTCTTTCGGACGGCGAGCGGCCAGGAAGCGACGATTTCGGTGGCCAGCAAGATACGATTCGGCCGGGCGGCAAGCTATGACTCGAGGGACCGGTACCAGATGTTCCGGAAGCGGACGCGGTCGCCGTGGTCCTGGAGTCGGAGCGGCGCCTCAGTCGGGTGGGGTTCGTACTCGGCCACTTCGAGGTTCGTGGTCGGGCCGATCAGTTCGGTGGCGTTCTGGACGAGCACGCCGTTGTGGAACACCGTGATGTGCGCCGGCCGATCGACGGTGTCTCCGTCGAACCGCGGCCCGTTCCAGACGATATCGAAGCTCTGCCAGGCGCCCGGTTCCCGGCAGGCATTGGCCAGTGGGGGCGCCTGCCCGTACATCGCGCCCGCGTACCCGTCCGCGTACGTGGGGTTCTCGTAGTTGTCGAGGACCTGGACCTCGTAGCGGTCCAGCAGGAAGACGCCGCTGTTCGACCGGCCCTGTCCCGTCGCGTCGTCGCCCGTCTCGGCGGCCCACTCGACGTGCAACTGGCAGTCGCCGATATCGGCCGACGTCCTGATGTCGCCGGCGCCGGGTTCGACCTCCACGTACTCGCCTTCGACGTTCCACTCGGCGGCGCCGTTGTCGCCCACCCAGCCGTCGAGGTCACCGCCGTCGAAGAGGATGGTGGCGTCCGCGGGCGGTTCTTTGGCCATCAGGCCGTCCGGGTCGACCGCCGGCGGGTGCGGTCGCTTCTCGTCGTGGACGCGGTACTCCGAGTTCGGAAGCTTGGGGGTGTCACTGTACCCCGGTCTGTCGTCGGTCACGCCCGAAACAGGCGTCGGTAGCGTCATAGAGCTTGTGTTCGTGTCTCTGTCGTGTCTGTCCGGCTCGATTTCGCCTGGCGACCAGCCGGATTTATCACCGCTGGATGACCATGTTTCGACGGAGACTCCAGATGAAAGAGATATCCACAGACGACGCGCCGGACAGCATCGGACCGTTCTCGCAGGGCATCCGCTCGGGGGACCGCATCTACGTCTCCGGGCAGGGCCCGGTCGACCCCGACACGGGCGACATCGTCGGCGCGGACATCGGCGAGGAGACCGAACGAACGCTGGAGAACGTTCGAGCGGTGCTCGAGGCCGCGGACGCCTCGATCGACGACGTGGTGAAAGCGACGGTGTTCGTCCAGGACATGGACGACTACGACGCCGTCAACGAGGTGTACGGCGAGTACATGTCCGACCCGTACCCGGCCCGGAGCGCCGTGCAGGTCGCCGACCTCCCCGTCGACATCGGCGTCGAAATCGAGGTCGTCGCCGAGGCGACCGACGACTGACTCCCGTTCGAGCCCAGTCAGCGGACTAACCCGTGGGCGAGTCCGCGGTCGGTCGCCCTCGTTTCCGCTTGCCAGTCGCTGTACGACGAATTTATGTAGCACTGGAGAGATCTGTCTTGGTATATGAGCGAGATGAGGATCACGAGAGTCGATCGAACGCCGATCGAACTCCCGTTCAGAGAGGTTCCCGGGCGGAATCTGCGCCGGCAACTGCCACACTGGAAGTATTTCGAGATCATCGAAGTCGAGCTGGCGTCCGGAACGGTCGGCTACGGCGAAGACATGCTCTACTACGGGTGGGGGTCCGTCTCGGAGGCCGACGTCGACCGGGCGGTCGGCTCGAACGCCGCGGAACTGCTCTGGGACGATAGTCTCGGGAGCCTGCAGATCGCGCTGTTCGACGCCGTCGGGCGGGAACTGGGCGTCCCCGTCTCGGACCTCGTCGGCGAGCGCAAGCGCGAGCGCGTCCCGGTCGGATGGTGGTGTATCGACATGCCGGCCGAAGACTGGATCGCGGAGTGCGAGACGGCCATCGACCGGGGGTACACCGCCGTGAAACTCAAGGGGCGACCGTGGTTCGACGTGCGCGAGAACGTGGCGGCGCTGTGTGAGGCAGTCCCCGAGTGGTTCGAGATCGGGATCGACTTCAACTACATGCTCCGGGACGCCGAGCGGGCGTTGCCGATCCTGCGGGATATCGAGCGCCACCCGCAGGTGACTGTCATCGAGTCGCCGATTCCCCAGGAGAACGTCGAGGGGAACCGCGAACTCGCACGCGCAACTGACGCCGACCTGGCCCAGCACAACGGTCGCCCCGCCGAACTGTCGGAGTTGACGCAACTCCAGACGGGGATGGCCGAGAAGTTCGTCCTCGGGACGGGCGGGCCGGAGAAGATCCGTCGGGAGGCCGGCCTGGCCGACACGGTCGAGATGCCGTTCTGGATCCAGAACCTGGGTCTGCTGACGGCGGTGTTCTGGGCGCACATCGGCTGTACGACCTCGGAGAACACCCAGCCGAACGTCTTCTGTAACCACCTGTTCGCGGAGTCGCCGCTCCGGGAGTCGATCACGGTCGAAGGCGGCACGATCCGGGTTCCCGACGGGCCGGGCCTCGGGTATGAACCCGACCCGGAGGCCGTCGAGCGGATGCGGATCGAGCGCCCGCCCGAGCGGCCCTCGCCCGACCGACTGATCGTGACCGAGTGGCCCGACCGGGAGCCGATGTACTTCGCGACCGGCGGGACGATGGACGACATGGCACAGGCTGGGGAGTTCCCGTACTTCGAGCACGGGGTGACGACGCGCCTCGTCCCCGACGACGGCAGCGAGGAATGGACTCGACTGCGGGAACTGGCAGCGGACGACCCCGTCGAAGGCCGCCCGGAGTGGTGGTGAACACGATGAGTCAGGACCATGCCGACACCGACGATTTTCCGACGAGCGGACTTCACGGACTGGCGGGCAAGACCGCTATCGTGACGGGATCGACCCGCGGGATCGGACGGGGTATCGCGCGCCGGTTCGCGGCGGAGGGGACAAACGTCGTCGTCACCGGGCGGACCGTCGACGCGGGCGAGGAAGTCGCCGAAGAGATCCGCGAGGCCGGCGGGGAAGCGGTGTTCGTCCGGGCCGACATGGCCGAGGTGGACGACCTGGAAGTCCTGGTCGAAGCCACTGTCGAGAAGTACGGGTCGGTCGACATCGTGGTCAACAACGCGGCCGCCTGGGACCACTCGGCGGTCCAGGACGGGGGCCTCGATTCGTGGGAACTGGTGATGAACGTCTCTCTGCGAGCACCGTGGCTCCTCTCGAAACTCGCCCTCGAACACATGCCGCCGGGCGGGTCCATCGTGAACATCTCGTCGCTCCACGGGTCCCGGACCGACCCTGGTCGGTTCCCGTACAACGTCGCCAAGTCGGGGCTGGACGGGCTGACGCGGGCCATGGCTATCGACTTCGGGCAGGAGGGCGTTCGCGCCAACGGACTGGTCGTCGGGAACATCGTCAAGCAGTACGACTCGCACGACCCCCACGACGAGAGCGACTGGGAGGCGCGCCTGCTGCCGGTGTTCCAGCGCGGCGAGCCCCGCGACGTGGGCGCTATCGCCGCGTTTCTGGCGGCCGACGACGCGCGGTTCATCACCGGTGCGAACATCCCCGTCGACGGGGGGCGACTGGTGGCGACCGCAAACCCCGACTGGCCCCCGAACGAGGGAACCGACCCGGACGCGCTTCACAGCTACGGCGAGAGAGCGCCCGACCGCTGAGGGTCAGTAACCGTCGAGAGCGGGCACCTCTCACGCTCGCTACCCCGTGATCCTCGCGACGGCGTCTGTCACTCGTCGCGCTTTGCCGGTCACAACGCCTATTAGGGCAGCCACCGCCGATCCGGACGATGCCGTCGAGACCGAATATCCTCTTCGTCTTCCCCGACCAGCACCGCGGCGACTGGACGGGGTACTCGGAGACACCGGTACGAACTCCCAACGTCGACGAACTCGTGTCGAACGGCGTGGCCTTCGAGAACGCCGTGACGCCGTCACCCGTCTGTGGTCCCGCGCGCTCCTGTCTCGCACAGGGCGTCGAATACGACCGGACGTACGTCAGGGACCACCACCAGCAAGACTACCCGCTCGGAGCGTCCACCGTCTACGAGCGCCTGCGGGACGACGCGGGCTATCACACCGTCGCGGCGGGCAAGGTCGACCTCCAGAAACACTCCGCGGACCGGCGGACCGACCTCGACGGGACCACCCACGCCACGGAGAACGGCTTCGTCGACTGTGTCACCGTCTCGGAGATGCTGAATCACGGCTTCGACGAGGCCGTCGACCCCTATCAGCAGTTCCTCGTCGAGGAGGGTCTCGACGATGTCTTCGCGGACGAGTATCCTCGTAGCGTCTCCGACACACACCCGACGACGCTGCCGGACTACGCGTACCAGGACAACTGGATCGGGCGCCAGACCGAACAGTTGCTCAGGGAGGCACCCGACGACCAGCCGTGGTTCTGCCAGGTCAACTTCGTGAAGCCGCACAACCCCTGGGACGTCACCGAGGAGATGCACGCCTGGTATCGCGACCCCGACGTCGACTTCCCCGCTCCGGTCGAACCTGACCAGGAGATCGACCTCGACCGACACCAGGAGATCCGTCGCAACTACGCCGCGATGGTCGAGAACATCGACCGCTGGGTCGGGCGGTTCCTGGACATTGTCGAAGAGCGCGGTGAGCGGGAGAACACCGTCGTCGTCTACGCCAGCGACCACGGGGAGATGCTCGGCGACCACGGCAGCTGGTACAAGCGTTCGCCGTACCGCCAGTCGGTGAACGTCCCGCTCGTCGTCTCCGGACCCGATATCGCAGAGCGGGGCGTCGTGGACATCCCGGCGACGATGCTCGACCTGCACGCGACGTTTCGGGATTTCGCCGGCGTCGACACCGGCGAGAACGACAGTCGAACGATGCGCCCCTATCTCGCGGGCGACACCGAGACGCACAGGGATGTGGTCTTTTCCGGGGCCAACCACTGGCGGCTGGCGTTCGACGGGCGACACAAGCTCGTCCGCGGGTTCGATCCGTCGAGAGAGTACGGGCTGAATCGCGACGAGGTCGACAACTACGACGAAACCGCGCTCGCTCGTGCGCTCGACGAGCGCGACCCGGTACTGTTCGACCTCCTGGACGACCCCGACGAACGCGAGAACGTGGCACCCGACCGGCCCGAGGCGTTCGAGCGCCTGGACACCGCGCTCGAGGATTCGTGGCTCGGATAGGGAACGCTCCACCGGTTCCATGGCTATCGGACACGGAGTCACACGGTCCGCTGAAATCGGTCATCGGGAGGACTGCTCGAGGGCGCGCGGTCGATGCGGAACTGGCAGACGGGAGTCGGAGTCAGTCGTTCAGGAGGTCCACGACCCGGTGATACGCCTCCTTCGGACGCCGATACTCGTCCAGAATACCCTTGTTGTTCTTCACTTTCGGTCGTTTCAGGAACTTCCGGCCGTCGGTCCGCGTATCGCAGTACTGCCAGATCGTGAACCCGGCAACGTAGTCGGTCTCCCGGAACGTTTCGATGGCGTCGACGAGGAACGACGCCTGGTACTCCTCGCTCCACTTTTGTCCTTCGCGGGTGTGCTCGCCGTAGACCGCGCCGGCGCCGAACTCCGTGAAGACGATCGGTTTTTCGGGGAAGTCATCGCGGATAGTCGCGACAACGTTCGCGTACTCGCCCGGTTCGTACCACCCGGGGTAGGCGTTCGCACAGACGAAATCCACGTGTGGCAGACACTGGTCATCGCCCCACCGTTTCTGCCCGTTCGGGTGATACCGGTTCGACGCGAGCGTGACAGGCCGGTCGTCGCGCTCACGCGCGAGCGCGGCGAGTTCGGCCGTCACTTCGGCGACGCCTTCCTCCTGGTTCTCGCATTCGTTCGTCAGACTCCAGGCGAGGACCGACGGGTGGGTCCGGTCGCGATCGATCATCTCCGTGAGCATCGTCCTCGCTCGGTCGAGAACCGATTCGCGTTCGAAGCGCTCGGTGTCGAACTGCCAGAGGGGTATCTCCTCGAGGACGAGGACCCCACGCTCGTCACACAGGTCGAGGAATCTCGGGTGGTTCGGGTAGTGCGCGGTCCGGACCGCGTTCATGCCGGCGTCTTCTATCATGTCGAGGTCGAGTTCCTGGATCCGGAGTGGCTGAGCGTGCCCCCATTCGGGGTGGTCCTCGTGGCGGTTTACTCCCCTGATGTCGACTGGCTCTCCGTTGAGCAGGATCGCAGCGTCGGTCACTTCGATCGACCGAAATCCCACCTTCTCGCGGAGCTCGTCCCGTCGATCGCCCGTACCGATCTCGGCGACGACGTCGTAGAGCGTCGGGTCGTCCACGGACCACCGGTCGACCGGCAGTTCGACGTCGAACGCCGCCTCGGTCCGGCCGGGTTCGACAGTGAGGGTTCGCGTGCTGGAGCGGTCGCCGAGCGCGGCCGAGATGTCGACCTCCGTGGACTCGCCCCGGTTCCGAGCGACGACCGTCACGGTCGCGTCGGCGCGCTGACCGTCAAGCTCGTAGTCGACGTCGATATCGTCGACGAACACGTCGGGGACCGATTCGACGACCACCTCGCGAGTGATCCCCCCGTACGGACGCCAGTCCGCGCCGGGTTTGGGGATCGAGCGTTCGTCCCGGGTGTTGTCGGCCCGGACGACGAGTTCGTGTTCGCCGGCCGCGAGATCGGAGACCACGTCGAA
>Ga0207720_101188_pt1 | contig 10476 bp, 8 predicted proteins | sample A23P2SouthBayCA_2_FD_187751 | JGI IMG/M metagenome (GOLD analysis project Ga0207720, IMG submission 187751) | Aerobic enrichment media microbial communities from Eden Landing Ponds, California, USA - A23 E3 (2) (SPAdes) | ecosystem: Environmental > Aquatic > Marine > Unclassified | place...
ACAAGCTAACACAGTATCTCAGAGCGTTTCAACTACGCCGAGAGCTGTTTCGGAAACCCGGCCGAGACGCTCTCAAACACGCTGTTCGAGCAACTTTGTGAAATCAACAATGTGCTACGGATGAGCGAATGCTGTTAAAGTCATACTGCTTCCGGTAGGCCTGTGATTGGACGAGTAGGGACCGTTTTGCTATGCCGTAGGGTGCGTTCGTCTCCTCTGGGAACCCGTCAAAGAGGTTCTCCTCTTTGAACGGAATAGGTGTTATTTCGGGATAGGCACAGACGGTTCCCAGCAGTGTGACTTTCTCGACGCCGTATTGACGTGCCTGCTCCATTAACTCAATGCCCATAACAGCGTTGTCATAGAAGTACCGACCCGGGTTGTCCCGGTTCGCGCCGATACCCCCTACCGAGGCGGCCAGATGGATGATAACGTCTGGGTCGGTGTCTCGGAGCATCGCACGGATCTCATCACGGTTACGGAGGTCGTACTCCGAGGACCGTGGAACGAACACATCGTTGTCGGCAGAGCGTTCGCGCAACTCTTTGACGAGATGGCTTCCAAGGAATCCCGAACCACCAGTCACGACGGTGGATTTACCGCTCCAGTACACGCCGCTCATCGCCAGTCCACCCGCATCTTCCATGCTTCGGGGTTCTTCGAGTACCAGTCGATGGTCTGCCGAATTCCCTCTTCCCAGGGGACCTTCGGTTCCCAGCCGGTGAGCTGGTTGAGTTTCTCGTAGCCCACGAGGAGTTCCTCAACGTCGGAGTCACCCGGACGGAACCGGTCCTCGCGCTGGATGATTTCGCGGTCGTCCCAGTAGTCGTATTTCTCACCGACACTAAGAATCATATTCGTCCACTCTCGCATCGTGATGTTCTCCCCGTAGCCGTAGACGTACTGCTCGCCGGGCTCACCGGTGAGGGCAACGTGGAGGTGCCCACGGACGCCGTCTTGGACATAACACATGTCGCGCTTGGTGTGGAGCGCGCCGAGTTCTATCTGTTCCCGTTCTAGGGCCTGCGTGATGATAGTCCCCGTGATGTAACGGGGATTCTGGCGGGGCCCATAGTTATTGAACATCCGGGTCGTGACGGTTGGCAACCCGTAAGCGTCGTAGTAGTTCATAGTGAGGAAGTCTGCCGACAGCTTCGAGGTGGCGTAGATGGATTTCGGATTCACTGGCGACCGCTCGGAGAGGAGTACCCCCCCGTCGCCCGAGTAGTCATACAAGTCGCTTTTCTCGTCATTGACGTTGCCGTACTCCTCGGAGGTGCCCGCGGTGTCGAACTTGTCGATATCGAGGTCGAGATCGATACAGGACTGCAGCAGGTTTAGTGTCCCGACAACGTTCGAATCGATGGTGTCGTAGGGCCGTTCCCAAGATTCACCCACGTGTGCCTGTGCGCCTAAGTGGAAGATGAGGGCGTCGCCGGTTCCTTTCAGTGTCGAGAGCGCGCTTTTGACAGACGCTTTGTCCCGCAGGTCACCTCGGTGGACGGTGATATCGTCCGCCAAATGGGTGATGTTCCCCAGTTCCCCACTTGAGGTCGCACGGACGAACGCGTGGACGTTTGCGTCGTTTTCGACGAGTTTATCGACGAGGTGGCTCCCCACAAAGCCGGAAGCACCAGTAACGAACACCGGTCGGCCTGAGAGTTCGGATTCTACGTTTAGCATATTTTTCCGTACCGGGCAGTAAAATAATTGTTAGTCTGTGCATAATGGCCCAGCAGGTCAGGCAAGCGTTCGCTCCGGTCGATTCTTCCGTCAATTACTCGTAACCAGTTTGTCTCATGTCCGAGATACTGAACGATACACTGATGCGGTCCGCTCACCGATGGTTCCCCAGTCGAAGGAGGCGATTCGCTCTCTGTTTCGTTCACCCATTGCATCAAGGTCCGCCGATTCAGCCACCCGGAGCGCCTCAGCCAGCCCGTCCGATCGGTCTGGGTCGTACAGGACTGCACCGCCATCAGAGCCGACGAGCGCGGGGAGACATCCGAGTTCCGGCGCGACGAAAGCCCGCCCGTAGCTCATCGCCAGCACCGCGCTCCCGGAAGTTAAGATGTCTCGGAACGGGAGAACAACGGCATCCGACGCGTGCATGTACGTGCCGACGTCTTTGTCGGGGATGTAGGCGAGTTTTCCGGTGACTCGATCGGTGCTCCGGATAAGCCGCTTGATTTCGGTGTTGAGAGGCTTCGAGTGTGGGTTGCCCGCGACGATCAAGTGGGTTCCCGGTCCACTCACTGCACCGAACGTCTCGATAAGGGTGTCCACATTTTTATACGGTCGAATCATCCCGAAATAGAGCAAAACAGTATTTTCCACAGGGATACCGAGCGATTCCCGGGCCCCTTGCTTTGACTCATTCATCGGGTAGTTGTCGATATAGTGGCCGTGAGGCACAACGTGCATCTTTTCTCTTGCGTTCTCCCTAAGGCCGTAGGTCTCGATAACCTCGTCGATGGCCATTTCGCAGTGGACGATAACGGCATCACAGAGTACACGTACGAAAACATTCTTTAATCGGGCCTCAGAATCTGGAAATGGGAAATCATGGGCAAAGAGGTTGTGGACCGTCCAGACGACACGGACACCGAGTATTCGAAGGACCGCGACCTGGATCAGAAACAGAGCTGCGCGAACGTAGAACACTAATTTCGACTCGGAGTGGAAGTACTCATGAAGCCAGTGGAGGTGGATGATATCAGGATCGCGTGCACTCGCGTATGCCCGGAGCAATGGTACGAAGGGTGTCCACTCGGCCGCTTCGACTGATGTATTGCTGGCGGTGAGCCCGTCACGGAGGTTCAACTGATACGGGTTCGATTCAGCGAACGGTGCAAAGAGTACTTTCACAGGCCCACTACACTGAATCGACATTATAAGGTATGCATCTCGTAATTAATTCCTCCCGCTGTGATCGTTTCGGCACATGCGGTTCACCCGTCTTTAGAGTTAGCATAACTTAGTGATAGGGCTCGACTCATCGGCACTGTCTAGTTCAGCACCTCCTCAACAGAAGTGTCAGTACCACACAAAGCCGGTTAGTTAGAACGTCTGCTTGCTGATGGTGTGTTCAAGACCAAGCAAGCAGACAGTGAAATCCACGGAGACCAGCTCCTTAATTTTCTCGTCAACACACTCAGCGATGAAATCGATCTTGACCTCGGCGCTAATGCTGAAATCGAAGCTGAGGACATCTACGAGATCCTCGTCGGCGCATGCGCCGACGGGACCTCGGTCTCTACGCTGTGTGGTTCCAGCAAGGACTCACCGCCTGCGAACACGATCCTCTACCACCTCCGGACGAAGTTCGAGTCGGAACGGCTCGAACGAGTCGCTAACACGCTTCTTCGCCGAGACATCGTCGAACTGCTCCCTGAGCAGGTGGAGGTCTGCACAGACCTCCACCTGCGGCCCTACTACGGTGACGAAAACAACACAGACGCTCTTTACCACTCGGAAGCGAAGCGTGGGACCACCGCGTTCTATGCTTACGCCACACTCTACGCGCGGTTGAAGAACAAACGGCATACGCTGGCGGTGCGCCGTCTCACCGACGGCACACCGCCAGCAGTGTCCTCGCTGAGCTCCTCGGTGTTCCCGACGGCCTTGACACCGAAGTCAAAGCCGTCTACCTTGATCGCGGATTCTACGACAGCAATGTCTCACGCTGCTTCAGGTGCACAACTACGCCTATGTGGTCCCGATCATCCAGTGGAGTGAGGCGATCCAGCAGGAACTCTCGGAAGGGTGGAGTCGCGTCATCCAACATGCTCTGACAGGGAAACTCGACGGTCACAGCTGGACTGTCGAGTTTCCCATCTACATCGACTGTACGTACCTGAATGGGCGGTACGACGAGAACGGCGTGGCGCGTCACGGCTACGCCGCTGACGCGCCGTTCATCGAGACTCCACGCGGCGCTTGATACCACTACTCGAAACGCTTCGGTATCGAGTCGAGCTATCGCTTGTCCGAGCAAGCGATAGCGACGACAACGACACGAGACGCAACAGTGAGACTGCTGTACGTAGTGGTTAGTCTCCTCTTGCAGAACGTCTGGCGATATCTCCACTACGAATACGTGGCGACGCCCCGCCGAGGCGGGCGTCTCCTCTGGTGGTGGTCGTACAAAGAGTTCGTGAATATGATTCGGCGGGCTGCGTGGACGGCCCTCGCTGTGCGTCGGGCCGTCCCCGCGAAGCGGCCACCTGACGACCGGTTCCACCGGTAGTCACTGACCGAGCAAGCGTCTTCGCAAGTGGCAACGCTGTCGCGTCGGCGACTGACCGCCGCCGACAGCGACAGTTCCATCTTCGATCAGCGTTGCTCGACCGTTACTAACGACATATCACAGCAGAACAGGAGGCTCAAGTCAGGCTAACTGGCAATGCTTTGTGAGGTACTGAACTTTAAGATAGTACGCAGTTTCACCATTATCAAGTGGTTCATCGAACGTATGTGAATACGAGCTAGAACCGCTGGCCACCTGCTCGTAGTCTCCAGTAGCTTTCTTAATGTACCAAGTATATGTTAAGTCATCATTGTCGGGGTCAGAAGCACTTACCGAGAAAGACCTTGTTTTACCCTTTTCAACGACAACTGTGTTCTCTGCTGATAAGTCTGTATTATCGATTTCTGGCGGATCCCCTGGGGCGACGACAGAATATTCTTTTTTGTCAGCATCAAGATTGATATTTTCTTCAGTGTCTATAGCATTGATTCTGAATGAGTCACCAATGAGTTCCTTAGGAACAGTCTTTGTAACTGAGATAGTTCCCCCCTGTGCCTGTTACCTGTCGCGTCACCGTGTCTCCACCATGGTTAGGAAAATTAAGTTGTACTTCGGCGGACTCACCTTCGGGAACTTCATACCCTATAACAACATCAAAGGTATATGTCTGTCCAGCGTTCAGTTCTTGATTAACCGACGGGTCTGTCTCATCATCATCTATATATCCGGGCTTGGAGCAGCATCTGCATCGTTAACTGGTGAAATCGCTACGGGCGTCGCTACACTGCCAATCATTAAACGACGCAGATGATGGCGCGATGAGACTGCTTCGTTCCCCAGAACTGAGAGGCTGTACTGCCAACCGTCGCCAGCGTACCCAGTATTCGATCGAGTATTATTCTTCGCTCATGAACTGTTCGTGATACGTTTGCTCAACCTCTAACCGCGTCTCACGACTGAGTTCGTCAATATCTAATCCGTACTTCTCGTTTGCAATCTCTTCGCGAGTCCGGACGTCACTGGGGGCCAGTCCATCTGCAAACGGCTGCCGGTTGTGAAGTTCTTCAACCTGACCAGACGTTTCGGTACTCAGTTCACTGAAGTTGTACCCGTAGTACTTGGCCTGCGAGATTTCATCACGGCTGTATTCTGCATCGGCACCGGTATCACCGAATTGAGCATCGAAGTCCGACTGGATCTCGATGGTCGTTTCACGGCTCAAATTCTCGAAGTCCTCGCTGTAACGCTCCTCTGCAATCTCCTCGCGGGTCTTCACATCTTCAGGTTGGGTACTATCGGCGAATGGCTGCCTGAGGTACAGTTCCTCAACTTGACGCGCCGTTTCGTTACTCAGCTCGCTGAAGTTGAGGCCGTACTTCGCTTGGGCGATTTCATCCCGCGTGTAATTTTCTGCTGGGGACGCTGCTGAGATGACCGTAACCGACGTAGTTTGGTTGCTGTCGAACGTGAACAGGCCGCCAGTGTACGTTCCGGTCGACAGATCAGCTGGGACCGTTCGCATGGCCGTAACGGTCGTGCTCTCGTCACTGGCAAGCGTAACAGATTCCGTCTGAATAACCTCTTGTCTCCCATCACGGTTGGCGTCAACACGAGCCTCAATGAGTTGCGTTCCTTCAGCGTCACCCGTGTTGGTAATCGTCGCTGAGATGGTCAGTTGGTCTCCTTGAGCGACTTCATTCGGTGCGTTCAGATCCGACACGGCGAAGAACGCTTCACCCTCAGTGACAGGCTGGACAGTCACGGTGACGGTCTCGGTATCAGTCCCTCCCTGACCGTCGTTAACGGTCACTTCAAAGGTTAGGTCGGTTGCCTGATCGACCGCTGGCGTAGTGAACGAGGGAGTCGCCGTGTTTGCATCCGAGAGTGTGACGTCCGGACCACTGGTTTGCGTCCACGTGTATGCAAGTGAATCCTCGTCAGGGTCGGACGAGCCAGTGGCGTCCAGCGTTGTAGTGCTTTCTTCAGGGACGGTTTGATCCGCTCCAGCATCTGCGACCGGTGGCTGATTCTCGGCAGGCTGTTCAGTTGGTTCGATTCTGATGTCGACCGTATCAGTGTCAGTGCCACCGTTACCATCCGAGACCGTAACCTCGAACGAGAGGATCGTCTCGACATCAACATCTGAGGCAGTGAACGAGGGAGTCGCCGTGTTTGCATCCGAGAGCGTAACGTTCGCTCTCGACACTGGCTCCCACTCGTACGAGAGCGAATCTCCCTCGGGATCAGTCGATGCACTAGCATCTAGATTGACTGTTGCACCACTGTCAACCGTCTTATCTGGGCCTGCATCGGCAGCCGGTGGGTCATTCACCGGGAGTACAGTGATGTTGACCGTATCGGTATCTGTTCCACCGTTCCCATCGCGTGCTCTCGTCCGGAACGTGAGCGTCGTCTCTTCGGTCACTGTGGGTGCAGTGAACGTTGGTGCAGAGAACAGCGGTTCAGAGAGCGTTACCGATCGACCTGCAGTCTGCGTCCAGTTGTAGGTGAGTATATCCCCATCTGGGTCGGTCGATCCATCTGCATCTAGCTGAACTGTGGCTCGTTCGTCGACGGTTTGGTCTTCCCCAGCGTCCGCGCTCGGCGGCCGATTGTCCGACTCGGGAGCGGTAACGTTCTGCACAGTGATGGTAACTGTGTCGGTGGCAGTCGCGCCGTTGCCGTCAGAGACAGTCACCTCGAAGACGAGATTCGAGTCTGCATCTACATCTGGAGCAGTGAACGACGCCGTCTCTGCACTGGGATTTGAGAGGCTAACGGACGGCCCGGAAGTCTGGGTCCACGTGTAGGAAAGGGCATCTCCATCCGGGTCAGATGAACTGCCCGCATTGAGCGTCACAGATGCCCCTTCTTCGACAGTTTGATTTGCTCCAGCATCAGCGGCTGGCGGTTGATTAGCGCTCACGACGACGAGAGTCCCCGCTACTGTATCGTTTGCTGTGGCAACACTGTGGGTGTATTCGCCACGGGTGAGATCACCAGCAGGGGCGTCCTCGAAGGTGACAGTTCTGGCTTCTCCGCCACTGAGTTCGACATCTTCGAGAGTGTCTGTATAGACAACCGCTCCGGACTCGTTGGTGATAGATAGCTCAATATTTTGTTCCCTGGATTGGTCACCAATGTTCTCGATATCGGCGAAGATGTCGATTGGATCATCGCCTTCGGTCACAGTTGCCTCCGCTGGATTGAGATTGGAGAGTTGGAAGTCGGCTTCTTCAGGGGTCTCTTCTATGGCAAGGGACCCCGCAATATCATCATCCACAGACGAAACCGTGTGAGTGTACTCGCCAGGGGCAAGATCACCGGCAGGGGCGTCCTCGAAGGTGACCGTGTTGATTTCTCCACCATTGAGTTCGATGTTTTCGAGAGTGTCTGTGTAGACAACTGCTCCGGACTCGTTCGCAATCGACAACTCAATGTCTTGTTCCCCGGATTGGTCGCCGACATTCTCGATATCGGCGGAGATATCGATTGGTTCGTCACCCTCAGTCACGGTGGCATCCGCCGGATTGAGATTTGAGAGGACGAACTCCGCCTCATCGGGTTGTTCTTGTACCGTAACGTCAACATTGTCGGTGGCGTTGTCGCTTGCGACGGTAGCGGTGTAGTCGCCCGCGTCCCCTGCCCCGGTTACGACGCTAAGCGTTTCAGGGGTTGACTCGCCACCATCCAGTGTAACCGATACTGAATCTGAACCCAAGCCTCCAGCATCCAATTCGATATCTTGGGTCGTTTCGATGTCTCCCGTGTTTTCGATGTCAGCAGTCAGTTCAAGCGTATCTCCTTCTACAACGGGGCTGTTGCTGCCAGTGATAGCGACCTCAAAGAACGCCTCATCGAGCATTTCCTCAACGGTGAGGGAGCCGGAAACAGTGTCATTGCTGGAGGTGACCTCATGGGTGTACTCACCGGGGGTAAGATCACCGGCAGGGGCGTCCTCGAAGGTGATAGTCGTTGACTCCCCGCCATTGAGCTCAACGCCTTCGATGATATCAGAATAGACGACTGAGCCGGTGTCGTTAGTGATGGTCAGTTCAAGATCCTGTTGGCTAGTTTGGTCGCCAGTGTTCTGGACATCGGCGGAGATATCGATTGGCTCGTCACCCTCGGTTACGGTTGCGTCTGCTGGGTTGAGGTTCGAAAGTTGGAAGTTGGCTGCGTCAGGAGCCTCTTCGACGGTGAGAGACCCAGCGAGATTATCATCCTCAGACGAAACCTCGTGCGTGTACTCTCCGGAAGAGAGATCACCGGCAGGAGCATCCTCGAAGGTGACAGTTGTGGATTCTCCGCCATTGAGTTCGATATCTTCGAGAGTGTCAGTATAGACAACCGCTCCGGACTCGTTGGTGATGGTGAGTTCGAGGTCTTGCTGACCGGTTTCGTCTCCAACGTTTTCGACATCTGCGGAGATGTCGATCGGTTCGTCACCCTCGGTCACGGTCGCGTCCGCTGGATTGAGATTCGAGAGGACGAACTCCGCCTCGTCGGGTTCAGGTTGTTCCTGTACCAAAATGTCGGCACTGTCGGTGTCGTTGTCGCTTGCAACGGTAGCGGTGTAGTCGCCCGCGTCACCCGCTTCCGTCACGAGGCTAAACGCTTCACTGGTCGATTCGCCACCGTCCAGTGTAGCGGACACTGAATCTGTCCCCAGTCCATCGGCGTCTAATGTGACCTCTTGCGTACCGCTGATATCTCCCGTATTTTCAATAGTCGCCGTTACAGTCACCTCTTCGCCCTCGTTAACCGGCGAGTTCGTCTCGTCAATCGTGACGTCGAAGTTCGCTGGATCGGGCCGTTCTTCGACGACAACCTCAGTCGAGTCCGAGTCATCTTCACCGGATACTATTGCATCGTATGTCCCAGTTTCGCCCTGCTCAGTTTGCCAATTCAGCGTCACCTGCTGTGATTCGCCGCCGTCAAGTGTGAGGCTCTGATCGTCCTCGATGGAGCCGTCAATTTGGAGGTCGACCGTCTGTGTATCGCTATTGTCTCCCGTGTTTTCGATGGTGGCCGTTACAGTCGCTTCCTCTCCTTCGATAACCGGTGAGTTCGTCTCATCGATCGTGATATCAAAGTTCGCTGGGTCAGGCTGGTCTTCGACAACGACATCTACAGTATCTGTGCCCGTGCCACCATTTCCGTCGTTGACCTCAAGCTCGAAGGTAAGTGTTTGGGCTGTATCGACATCAGGAGCAGTAAACGACGGTGTCGCTGTTGAGCCGTCGGTTAAGGAAACTGACGGCCCTCCAGTCTGCGTCCACGCATAGGTTAACGAGTCATTGTCGGGGTCGCTTGAAGATGAGCCATCAAGAGACACATCCTCTCCCTCAGTAACCACTTGCTCTGAACCTGCATCGGCATTCGGTGGCTGGTTATCACCTTCGACTGTGATGAGACCTTCATTAACAGTTGGTGAAATCTGCTGTGGTGGATTTTGGTCATCCTGTACGAGGTCAACATTGACAGAGACAGCAGTTTCTCCTGGAGATTGACCCTCTACTTCTAGCGTCGCGAGAGAAATATCGGTTGCCCCTGCTTGGACTTCGTCGGTAAGATCTGTCGATTTCAATACCACGCTATTGTTATCGTCAGCGATGGTAGCCGACTGAACTTCCGGTGGCTGAAACTGTGGACCAATAGCTGCCCCAGTAATGTTTGCTGCGTCCGGATTATCAAGAGAGACCGTAATTTGATACCCCGTTAATCCGTTTGGTGCCCCCGTCAGACCGACGTCAATCGAATCTGTTTCATCAACACCGACAGTCGTATCTGAAACGGTTATTTCAGGTGCCTGTTGTCCTTCAGCGATTGTGGATCCTTGTATACCAATGCCGGCTGCTGAAAGCACAAGCAAAATAGCGACTATTGCCGTGCCAACCTGCCTCATGTCCATGAACTGTCAGCATCACGGACCACTAATTGTTAATAGTAGATTTTCACGACGAAATTAGTTATTACTATGATATAAAGTTTTAAACATCATGATAAGACCGGATATCACGGGATATTTTAAACATTCAATTTGAAGCATAGCTCATTATGAGACGGAGGTTCGCAACCAATCACTATCGCTCTCGCAAAGCAGGTTGTTGGTCGGATAGAGTTGACGTTGGTAGCGGGCAAGGGTGACGCGGCAGCGTCACCAAAATGCAATCTTCCCGTTTGAGTTGCTGAACTCAGAGGCGAGCACCGCGAACCTGCTGGAG
>Ga0207720_101189_pt1 | contig 10464 bp, 13 predicted proteins | sample A23P2SouthBayCA_2_FD_187751 | JGI IMG/M metagenome (GOLD analysis project Ga0207720, IMG submission 187751) | Aerobic enrichment media microbial communities from Eden Landing Ponds, California, USA - A23 E3 (2) (SPAdes) | ecosystem: Environmental > Aquatic > Marine > Unclassified | place...
GAGCCGGTCGTGTTCGGGTTTTTCGATGAAGCGTGTCATCAACCGTTTGACAATTCCCAGCGAATGAGGTCGTTTGACCGGACGGTGACAATCAAGAAGCCGCTCGTAACATTTCCCTGGCGTTCGGTTGGCTTCTATGCATTGACTGGCCAGAGTGTAATTACGTTCAAAGAACGCTTGGTCAAGGAGACGATCGTCGAGGCGCTCGAAGAGATCCGCGAGCAGAATCCGTCCGACCGGATTCTGCTCGTGGCCGATAACTACGGCTCTCATCACGCGAAACTCACTCAACAACGGGCCGACGAACTCGGCATCGAGTTCGTCTTCATTCCACCGTATTCGCCGACATTAAACGCCGTTGAACCGCTGTGGAAAGACGTGAAGCGCGAGATTTCGCCAGAGATCTTCGCGGACCAAGACCACTTCAGAGCATTTCTCACCGAGACATTTCACCGGTTGAGTCACCGACTGAGCTTCGCTACTGACTGGATCGAGGCATTCCTTCCAGATGTTCAGAAGTTGCGCTGATCACTCCAAGGCCGATCTCCCGGGTTATTCGTGGCATCTCCGTAAGAATATTGATGGTCCTCATATAGGGCGTTCCGAGGTAAATTCGCAAGCATTGAAGCGGAATCAGCGCATAATCAGCGAACCCGCCGCCACCTTCCGGGGCGGCGAGCTTGCCCGTATCGTCAGCAACTCTTTTATCAATCCAGACATAGCGTTCGGTGAAGCGGAATATTTGGGTTGGCTCAATCTCCGGTCTTCCGCTTCAACACCGTGATTCTAACGGCTCAACCCGACGCCGTCTAGTGATTAAACAGATCCCAACAATTCAACACAAGAAATATATAATGTGTACCCGCAGTCAGAGTACTGGAAGAGCGAATGTAGACTGATACAATGAAAATCGTACTCGCATCGCATTATTTTCACCCACATATTGGAGGTATTGAGTCGGTAGTCGAGTCACATGCCACACGACTTAGTTCTCGAGGCCATGACGTTACGGTACTCAGCAGTGATATTGGAGCCAGCCAGATGGCCGTCGACCGTGACGGGTACCGGATCATGCGGTACAAGGCGTGGAATCCTGCAGAGCGGTTCGGTATCCCGTATCCGATTCCCTATCCACCGAGCGTAAGTGAAGTCGCTAACAGGGTCTTCGCAGAAGACGTTGATGTGCTCCACGTACATGGAATGAATTATCTGACAACGTCGATGGTACTTCGATACGCTCCCTCATTGATCCCGGTACTGCTGCATCAACATACCCCGTACGTCGATTACCCGCTTCCGATTCGATCAGTTGAATATCTTAATGACCGGCTCATCGGGGGATGGAATCTCAGCCGAGTTGACCATGTGTTCTGTGTCAGTGCAGACATTGAAGAATATGTTACTCAGATTGATAGCAAGGCGAGCACAGAGCTCATGGTCAATGGGATAGATACAGAATCATACCAACCACGGGACTGCGATAAACACGATGTTTTCAATTGTGGGAAAGACGATCCCGTATTCTTTACCCTGTCTCGTATGTCCCAAAAGAAGGGTGTTGATACATTATTAGAGGGAGTAAATAAAATCAATCAGAAGGAGATTAATGTACACGTTGCTATAGCGGGTGATGGGCCAATGAAGGACGAAGTCGATGTCGCTAGCCAGAGACATTCAAATCTGGAAATGATGGGGACACTCACTGACGACGAACTCAGGCGATGCTACGCTGCTGCGGATGTCTTTTTATTTACTTCGAAGAGTGGAGAGGCCTTCCCGACACTAACGATGATGGAGGCATATGCATCCGGAACGCCAGTGATCGCCTCTAAGCTCTCTGAGGGTATTTCTGGGGTGTCTGACGGTGAAAACTCTGTACTTGTAGAGCCAGGCAACGCCGATGAGCTAGTCGAAGAGATGATTAACTGTGCAAATAATTCGAGGAGAATCGAAATAATGAGTGAGAACGCACGCAAGAGTGCAGAACGGCATTTCGCGATTGAATCTCGAATTGACCGACTAGAAGAGTGCTATCAATCAGTTTCCGGAGCGGCTGACAGAAAGAGTTCCTCAAGTTGATCAGTAGATTTTTCCCAAGTGTGTTGCTCTGCCCATTCTCGAGCGTTCTCACCAATCTCTTCTCTCAGTTGGGTATCCTCTAGAAGTTGGTGTATCGCCCTCGCAAATTCGTTTGGATCGGAGCCATCCACTAGTAGTCCTGTTTCTTTGTGGCGAATTGAATCTCGGAGACCACTTACGTTGCTCCCGACTGCAGGCGTACCACAGGCATTCGCTTCTAATACCGCAATCCCCCACCCTTCTACGCGACTAGGGGCGATAAACACCCATGCAGACTGAAGAAGATCGATTTTCGTGTCTAATGACACAAACCCGTGATAATGCGCGTCGTTCGATGATGTGCAATATTCAGCGATGTTGTCCTTTACGGGGCCATCTCGACCAGCGACATCAAGACGAACAGAAGTATCACTGATCTCCTGTACCATCTCATGAATGTCGGGAATTCGATCCACACCCTTGTACCGCTCAAGCCCACCGAGATACACTATACGTGGAGTAGACGACTCCGTACCAGGACGATATCGATCCACGTCGAGACCATTTCGTATCTCGTAAACGGTCTCCGGACTGTGCCCTCGGTTCACTAGTTCTTCCGTCGTACTCGGACTAACGCTGACAGTCAAATTCCGGCGTTCACGGAACACGCCGAGTGACTGCGAAACGTATCCCAGGACGTTCTGGGGAAACGGATGTGTATCGAAGAACGAGTCGATCGCGATATGGTGAAAGATAGAGATTCGCGGTTTGCGAGTAATAACGGGCCACGGTAGTGGTGTACTCACAGTATAGACGACGTCGGGAGATAACTTGTATAGATACCAGTAGAAGTACAACGAGACGGTCAGGTACGAAATCACAACATCCCACGGTGCAGGAACCTTCTCATCGAATCCGACTCGATGAATGAATACAGAGTCATCGAGTTCCGCCCGCGATCGATCCTCATCGGAGCCGGTCAAAAGGTGAACCTCGTGGCCACGCTGGGCGAGACGTTTCATCGTTTCCTCCAGGTTTAGCTCGGAGCCACCGGCCTGTGAGTGGTGCCAACTCCGCTTGTTCAAAGCGAGAACCCGTAGAGATGGATCTGATTCCTCCCCGGTTGAAGACATTTTTTCGGTCACTTTAGATAGGGTATCTCATCAATTCGGATATACTCTTCGAGAACAGAGAATTACGAAACAGCGCAGTTTTAAGAGTTGTGAACGAAATAAATCTAAATCTATGACCAACGAGAGGAATAATATCGTTCTCGTCGTAATGGATACCGCGCGGGAGATCGATACAGCCTATGTTCGAAATACGGTTGATAATTCGTATTTAGAGGAGTTAGCTACGACGGGAGTGGAGTACAACCATGCGTTCACAAATGCTCCTTGGACACTCCCGTCTCACACGTCGATGTTCACAGGCACATACACATCCAAACATGAGACACACGCAGATAGCAAGTTCTATAACGGACAGTTCCCGGCTATTGCCGATCTACTCTCCGATGACGGATATCAGACTGTCGGTTTCACCAATAACGCGTGGGTGACAGATGAATTTGGGCTGGCTAGTGGGTTTGAGAACATGAGCAAAGTGTGGCAGTATATACAATCAGACACAGACTTTGGCAAGATCAAACTCACCTCGGAAGGAGGAGGAGGCCTGATTAGAGAGGGGATATCGGGGCTCGTTAGTGGTGATATCCTTGCAAATTTTGTTAATGCTATCTACGGCCAGTTTCTCTACCGGCGAAATGACTACGGGGCGAAGCGAACGAATACACTGGTCGAGAATTGGATCAAGAATAGAGATCAAAGCTCGCCGTTCTTTATGTTCATAAACTATCTTGAGCCCCATTTAGATTATCAGCCGCCAAAGAGGCTCGTGGAGCAGTTCTTGCCAGAAGGGAGTACGTATCGTGAAGCGATGTCAGTTCCACAGAAACCGTGGGAATACACTGCGGGTGTCCTTGACATGTCTGACCACGATTTTGAACTACTACGAGCATTATATCGTGCGGAGATCGCCTATCTCGATGAGCAAATTGGAGAATTACGCTCGACACTCGACCAACATGGCGAATGGGACGACACAGTACTCATAATTGTAGGCGATCATGGAGAAAATATCGGTGATCATGGACTGATGGATCACCAATATTCGTTGCACGATACCCTTCTTCACGTGCCCCTCATCATTCACGGTGGACAGTTCAATCAGGTAGGAGACTCGGACAGGTTGATTCAAACATTGGATCTGTTCCCTACGATTCTGGATATTGCAGGACTCACGATTCCGGAGCACGCACAAGGAAATTCGTTCCATCCGAAGTCGTCCACAGAGTCGCGGAACGAGGTTATCGGAGAATATCTTGCACCACAACCGAGTATAGAGAGTCTGAGTAATCAGACAGACGTACCCGAAGAAAAACTTGAAGCATTTGGTCAATCCATTAGATCGATCAGGACGACGGAGTACAAACTGATCAGGAAATCTGGAGGGGAAATCTCGCTCTACAATGTCGAAGATGACCCCGGTGAACATACGGATATATCGAGCGAAAAACCCGATATCAGAGATGAACTGGTCGAGTGCCTCGATGCATGGCTAGAGTCCTTTGAACAAACTTCAGCAACAGGAGGAGACAAAGAGATGAGTGAGGGGACGAAGAGAAGATTGGAGGATTTGGGCTACATCTGAGATGCGGTGCGATTAACTCCTACCTTGATCACGCTTCCCTGGGTCCGATGACGAGCTGATAGAGTCAACGGTTCGCTTTCCCACCAACCCGGCGTCGGCTAGTCCGCGCAGCACTCAGTTCACATACCGGCGCTGAATCCGGGTGCTTCCCGAGACGTTTTGGGCTTGCATAGTCCACAAGCCATCCTCTTCACGACAGGACGTCAAAGATCGCCTTCTGCCGTTCATCGGATTCGAACTACTCGTTAACTGATGTGTTCGCCTCGCCATCGACACGCGAAGGATTCGGTATCACATTCGCAGAGGCAGTGGCTGCAGACTGTACTGTGATCGCAGCAGCACATCCCGAGTCCGCTGCGTCCGAGGTGATCGGTGATGCGGGCTTTCTCGTCTCCTCGACTGTCGACGGCGTCGCTACAGCTCTCGAGCAAGCAGTCGAGGGCAAGCGACCCAGTACGGCCCCCACGACACAGGCTCAACAATTCGACTGGGAGGCTATCGCCAATCAGGCAGAGCAGTATTATCGCCGAGTGATCAACGGAGAATAAATAAATAGCGGATGCTCGTACCCCCAGGCACGCAGAGGATGTCAACGTGAGCAGCATGTAGGAGACGTTCCATGGAGTCCGTGGACAACTGTCGTCTCCGGTATCGATACTCGAGGTTGTATTTGGAAGCGACCGCCGAAGACCGCTCGAGAGAACCACCGACAGCTAACCAACCTACCAACAAACCGCCTGCGTGATGTGTGGGCGTTGTGTGCTGAGAGATTGAGCCTCTCTGGAGGGTGTGTTCTACCGGATGTCTATGGGTGGCTGTGGACGCCAGCTGTCTCCGGTGCCTGTTCCCGCTCACTCGAGCCAGATGTCTCACCGGGGATCGCTGCATCGGTGGGGAGTATCAACCGCCGTTCGATGTACTCGAGACCGTTCTTTCGCTCGTTCCGTTTGCGAACCGCAACACGATGCTTCGATAGGTCGAGCATGGCGTCTATCGTCCGAGAGACGAGCTTCTTTGCGTATGTCTCGCTCGTCCCTGGCTCTTGCCGGCGAATCCAGTGTTTCAGGTCACCCGCTTTGACGTACTCTGCGATATCCTTACAGCCGGATTCCCATGGGTTGTCGCCAACACTCGAGTCAGTACGCGCTTTCCACAGCTTTGCAGCCAATCGTGTTGGAAGAGCATTCGCCGTCGAACGAAGCATTTCCTCGTCCATCTGCGCGAGTTGTTGGATCGGCAGCAAATCCCCATGGGCGAGTGCAACGCTACCACCACGCTCGAGTGGGTCTTCCGATCGAGGAAGTCGATAGTAGGTGTGGCCGTCGTCTTTCGTGATCCGTTCAAGACAGTCTCCATCGACATCGATTTCGTGATGATCGACGGTCTCCGTGAGGAGGTGAGCACCTTTTTCGAGTTCGCGGGCCTGGAGTTCCTCGATACGCTGTTTGTTCACTCCCGATCGCTTGCGTGCAGCATCTGTGAGTGCGTCAAGCCGAGTAGTCGCTTGCTCACAGTCTTCAAGACGATCGCGAAGTCGTTCGTTCGTCTCTTGGAGGTCCGCTTTCTCACTTTCGAGCCTCTCAAGTTTGTCTTGGGTCTGTTCGCGATCGTCCTCAAGCGTGTCGACGCGCTCGGAGAGTTGTCTGTTCCGTTCACAGAGGTCGTCGATCACTCCTGCGAGAGTATCGGTGGTGATCTCACCGTATTCTGAGAGACTACGCATCACCCTCACCTCCTTCGAAATGGGTTCGAGCGTAAGATAGTGAAGTCCGCTCCCCGTCGTCACTGACAACCGAAAGTTCCTCGAGATACTCGATACCGACCTCTTGCCACTGGGATTCGCAGAGTTCGAACTCAATGCGTGCCCACGCGTACTCGCCTTCGGGTTGTGGCTCGAAGACGAGCTTTCGCATTGGACCATGCACAGGCGTCCACTGCAGAGATAGTTCGTCCATTATCGACCCTCCTCGGCCTGCTCGAGCAGTTCGCAATAGGCACGCTCGAGATCGCCCGGCGTAATCGGATACTCGAACTCGAGTGTAATAATAACTCGGTTCCCATCGGTCATCGCCGATCACCCTCGTGCATCTCGGCGAAGATCTCTGTGACATCGAGGTGGACTGGACGGTCTGTCCAGCCTCTGACCGAGTCAACGTACGCAATCCATCTATCGCGATCCTCGTCTCGCTCGAGTTCTTCGATATGGTCGGCTTCACCGCGGACACGAAACCAGTACACTCCCGCATTCTCGGGAAGAAATCTCTCAGCGCGGTCTGGCGTCACATAGACAGTGTTAGTAGCCTCATCGACGTGATGATGGAAGCCTTCGCTGTCTTTCCCGAGGTAACCGTAGTAGCTTCCTGATTGCTCGAGGACGATGTTGTCCTGCTGTGCATCCGAAATCGTTTCGTGTGAGGTAGTCGTAGCTGACATTGCCTTACTCCAAGGCACGGTCGAACGCGTTGGCGCGCGTCGGCCACTTTTGGGCCGTTCCGTGCTACTAGATACTGGTATCCAGACCATCTTATTACTTTGTATTGCATAGCGTATAGCGAAGTGCATAGTAAAGCATATCGCAAATGACATTGTACTATGCCATATCAATGAGTACAGTCGAACAAGACATGGTGAATGATCGGTACTCGCCTACCGAGAAAGATGAACAAGTACTCGATGCGCTAAAAAAGGGCCGTGAAAGTGGTGAACCATGGGGTCGCGCAAACCCTCGCTGGTTAATTGACGAGACTGAGCTCTCGAAGAGCAACGTAGAGTTTTGTCTTAGAAGTCTGCGTGATGCGGGTTGGATCCATCGACCTGCTCGAGGGCTGTATGAATTCGTCACCGATCCTCGAGAAGAAGACCCCTCTGGGAATTGATATACGAATTTGGAAGTTCATGTTGTAGCCGGTTGGAATAGAAAGGTCCCGTCATCAATGACAACGGATTGTGGTTAAGTAGGCGCAAGCATAGCCAAGAGATCAGATCTCCCATTGTTCGCTATCCCGACAGGCGGTGTCCGGACTACGGGGAACGGCTGTTCACACGGGCTGTCAGGGAGCCCTGATGACCGATCACGACGCCGAAACTGTTGCGGTGGCGTTGCGACTGAACCCACCCACTAGCGGGCCGACCCCCGCCGCTTCCCCGTCACGCGGTAGGGGCACCTCTGGATGGCATTAGCAGAGGGTGCCACAAGCCAGACAGACGGCCGGCAACCACGGCTTGTCGGTGTGGATCGAGCCGTGGCGCTCGCAGTTGGGACATGACGTCTGCTCTGTTGGATGCTGTTTGGACATCTGTTAGAAACTAGTCGTCTATCCGATGTATATGATGGTTGCTATGTTGTCAGTAAAGCCCTATATAGGCCTCCCACGGAGCAGGATCGGCCGGCCGACACAGCGGGCACCGGTCCACCGCCGGCTATCTCCTACCGGGAGTGAGGACGAAGCTGTGTGCTCTGTTCGGAGTCCAACATCCGCAGCCCGTCACATCACGGTGAGCGATCCCAAGACAACGGCTCGCGTGAGCCGGCACTGGCGGATCACTGTGGCGCAGGCGACGCACCACGCGACTACTGCCCTGCGACGCCCAGACAGGCGTCGCGCAGTGCGTCGAGACAGTGATCCGCGGCGATCGTTTTCCCAACGTGGTCTTTCCTAGCATCAGCAGGCCCGCTGGGAACAGAAGACATTTGGCCCCGCTAGCGCATCTCCACGAGAAGAACTATGTCGGAGCCGTACGGGCATCGCAGTCGCGTGCTTGCCGGCGTCGTGCTCGTCGGACTCCTGATCGCGTGTTTGATCTGGGCGGGTGCGACGATCGGCGACCTGACGGAGACCGAGTATCCGGACCAGGCCGACGTGAGGTCGGAACCAGCAGCGTACGTGGGCGACCAGGTCGTTCTTGGCGGCACCGTCGTCGCCACCGACCCCGTCGTGATCGCGACGCGGGCCAGCGGCTACGGACGGTTCACGCTCGAGGACGCCGACGCTCGACTCAAAACCGGTGGCGCACCGCTCGAGCGGGGGGATCGGGTGACAGCGTTCGGCACCCTCACCGCCGAGTCGACCCTCGCCGTCAAGCGCGCGCTGACGCGCGACCCGGCCGAGACACGTTACATGCTCGTCGTCTCGGCGCTGGGCGGGCTCTTGGTCGTCGGCCGGGGTGAGTGCGTTCTGCGTCTGGCTCGTTGCCCGCCAGCGGGATTCGGAACTGGCACCGCACGAGTGAGGCTCTCCGTGGGGCAGTGTCGGTGAAGAGATCGTCGTGCTTACTCATACAATTGCGATTGCCCATGATAGTCGCGTATCAGCAATGAATATACAGCTAGCACGCTACTGCCAGACAGGTTCTACTCCACCGAATACGAGCTCTGTATCGGCTGTTGCGGCGTTATGGTGCTGCTTCGCCGCCGGTCTCGTCCGAGTTCGCAAATGGAATGTCAATTTCAAGTCCGTCGTAGGTCAGCATTGGTTTCTTTGGCCGCCCAGCGCCGCCACCCTCGAACGTAACATAGTAAGGATAGAGCAAATCCAAGTCCCTCTCGAGTTCCTCAGAATCTTCTGAATGCGGGTCATAACTATCCCATGACTGAAACCCCTCGAAGCACTGGAACGCCATCGACTAACACTAAGCACTCACTGCTGGCCCGCCTTCGATATCGGTGGCCCGGCCTTACTCCGGAATGTCCTCGCCACAAGCAGTACAGAGATCGGTCTGCCACGGAACGGTGGCCCGGATCTCGCGCTCGGCGTTACAGCGCGGACAGTAGGCGGTTCGTGTCTTATCGCTTGCGAGCGACTCGTCCATACGAGACCGTACACAGTGATCACCAGTAAACTATATTTGCATTAAATCAAAATTGCAGTCACAGAACAGTCTGTTATACTGAGTTTGCGAGCTGGCAGACATAGGAATACACGACTGAAGTATGTGAGAAGCAGGTTCCGCCAGCGACGCCAGTGACCACTTGAACTCACCATCAGTACGCCTACACGCGTACCACAACCACATATTTTTATATTATAATATAAGAAATTCTACTATATGTACAACTCGGTAGTGCCCTGTGTCCCCAAAATCTGTGCGTATCTCACCCGGAATGGCCACGAGTTGCTCGTGTTCGAGGGACCCGGTCATGATGGACTCCAGATCCCGAAAGGAACGATCGAGCCTAGCGAATCGCCACGGGATGCACTCGAGCGCGAAGTCTGGGAAGAAAGCGGCCTCACAACACTTCAGAACGTCGAACATCTGACGAGCGATGTCTGGACACGCCGACGGGCACCTCCCAAACGATACCACCGGCATTTCTTCCATGCAGAGGTCGACACCGACCGCGACACGTGGACACACGTGGTGACTGGTGATGGGGCTGAAGAAGGCGCCGAATTCACCTACTCTTGGCTCGAGTTACCGACAACTCGAGAGTTCGCCCTCGCCCTCGACGACTATGTGCATCTTCTCTCATAGAGACAGTCAATTAAAGTTGATATCGCAGACTCGCATCTTCAGGCGGGAGAGGAAGTCAAAGTACTGTGACTTCGGTAGTTGATCCCCACCGACGCTCGAGTTCGATAGTTTACCCACTCTCGAACTCGGCCAGCTTGTTGCTCATATCTGTTCGATATACACGTGACGCTGACCGGAATAGTCAGTACAAATATATTGACCTGAATGGAACAGCCTCTACGG
>Ga0207720_101193_pt1 | contig 10390 bp, 13 predicted proteins | sample A23P2SouthBayCA_2_FD_187751 | JGI IMG/M metagenome (GOLD analysis project Ga0207720, IMG submission 187751) | Aerobic enrichment media microbial communities from Eden Landing Ponds, California, USA - A23 E3 (2) (SPAdes) | ecosystem: Environmental > Aquatic > Marine > Unclassified | place...
GGAGGTAGACGAACACGCGGAGCGTCGACACCTCGCGTCGCGTCGCCTCCAGGCGCGCCCAGTCGGCCATCGCGACCAGGTTCCCGACCAGGATCGCCACCGTCAGGCCGAACGCGACGGCGAGATACGGATTCTCGAACAGCAGGTCCGAGGGGGCCGGGAGTTGCACGCCCGGCGGTAGCCCGCCGTCCGATATATGTCTTGTCGAACAGCTCTCTCGATCCGACCCGACGGTACCGACACAGAACCGTTTTCCTCGCGCCGCTCCACCGCTCGACCATGAGCGTCAGCGAGGAGTTCGACGAGTGGGCCCGCGACGGGCGCGACGAGGGCATGGAGGAACGGCACTGGCACACCGCGAAACACGCCCTCGCGCGGATGCCCGTCGAGGAGGGCGACACCGTCCTCGACCTGGGCTCGGGGAGCGGCTACGCCGGCCGCGCGCTCCGGGAGACCAAGGACGCGGCCCGGTCCTACGGTGTCGACGCCGCGCCGCAGATGGCCCGCAACGCCCGCGAGTACACCGACGACCGCCGGTCGGGCTTCCTGAACGGCGACTTCGAACACCTGCCGTTCGCCGACGACAGCGTCGACCACTGCTGGTCGATGGAGGCCTTCTTCTACGCCCGCGACCCCGACGCCGTGCTGGACGAGTTGCGCCGAGTCCTGCGGCCGGGCGGCACGTTCTACTGCGCGGTCAACTACTGGGAGGAGAGCGTCCACACGCACAAGTGGGACGAGCTGGTCGAGGTGCCGATGATCCGCTGGAGTGAGGCCGAGTACCGCGAACACTTCCGAGAGGCGGGCTTCCACGTCGCCGGCCAGGACCGCATCCCCGACACCGAGACGACGATTCCGCCGGCGGGGGAGTTCCCGACCGAGGACTTCGAGACGCGTGAGGCGATGGTCGAGCGCTACCGCGACCACGGGACGTTGCTGACGGTCGGCGTGGTGCCGTAGGACCGCGCGCCGCCCGTCGATGCGGTCGGCGAGGGTGTCGCGAACGCGGCCGTCGCCGCCGCTCGTGCCAAACGTTTTGTAGGCTTCGCGTTCAGAGGGGAGTATGGCGCTGACGCGGCGACAACAGGTTCTCGGCGGCCTGTTCGTCGGCATGACCGCCCTGACGCTGGTGATCCTCTCGCGGGTACTCGGGATCGTCTTTTTCGCCATCACGGTGGCGTACGTGCTCTACCCCGTCCGTCGGGGCCTCGTCCACCGTGGCGTCCACCGACGGGTCGCCGCCGCGACGGCGACGACGGTGGGGTTCCTGTTCGTCGCGCTCATCGTCGGGCCGATCGTCTACGCGCTGTACGGCCGTCAGGCGCTCTTGCTTTCGTTCCTGCGGTCGATCCCGGCCGAACAGCCGATCACGGTCTTCGGGATGTCGTTCGTGATCGACGTGAGCGCGTTGATCGTCCGAGCACGGGCCGCAGTCGTCGACGTCGGATTCGATATCGCGGGGGCGGCGCCCGTCCTCGCGCTGAAGGGCTTCCTGTTCGTCTTCCTCGTGTACGGACTCCTGTTGCGGCCCGGGAGCGTCCACCGAGCGGCGCTCCGGCTGGTCCCAGGGGAGTACCACGACGTGGTGTTCGCGCTCCACCGCTGCGTGCGCGACACGCTGTACGCGCTGTACGTCCTGCAGGCCGCGACGGCGCTGGGGACGTTCGCGGTGGCGTACGTCGTCTTCTCGGTACTGGGCTACCCCAGCGCGTTCACGCTGTCGGTCTTTTCCGGACTCTTGCAGTTCATTCCAGTCCTCGGACCGAGCATCCTCATCGTCGCCGTGGCGGTCGGCCAGGCGCTGGCGGGCGAGGTCACCGCCGCCCTGCTCGTCGCGAGCACGGGGCTGGTCCTGATCGGCTTCCTGCCGGACGCGCTGATCCGTCCGCGGCTGGCCTCGCTGACGACCGGGATGCCCGCGAGCCTCTACTTCGTCGGGTTCACCGGCGGCACGCTGAGCCTGGGCGTCGTCGGCGTCATCGCAGGCCCGCTGGCCGTCGCGTTGCTCGTCGAAGTGGTCGAACTGGTCACCGACGAGCGTACGAGCGTCCAGCAGACCTTCGACGAGGCCGCCGTCGTCCCCGACGCCGACGGTGACGACGACCGGCCCCGCGGTCGGAACGGGCGCCTCAGCGACTACCTGTCCGACGGCGCGGCGGACTCGACCGGAGACCTGGCGGACCGGGTAACGGACGCGACGGACGGCGACCGATCCGAGGAGTCGGCCCGCGACCCCTCCGGCGACCCGACCGTCGACGACTGACGACCGGCCGGCGTGCTACGCCCCCGTCTCAAGCTCCCGGCCGGCCGCTTTCCACTCGGTGAGGCTCCCCTCGTAGAAGGCGAGATCCGGGTACCCCAGGTGCCGGAGGACGGTGTAGGTGTGACTGATCCGGCGGGCGGTGTTGCAGTACAGGAGGACCCGCTTGTCGGGGTCGATCCCCCGTTCGCCGAGGATCGATTCGATCTCGGCGTGCGGTTTCAGTCCGCGAGTCTCGTCGTCGACGAGTTCGCGCCAGTCGAGCCGGACCGCGCCCGGGATGTGGCCCTCCTCGTACTCCCAGGCCTCGCGGGTGTCGACGACGACGGTGTCGGGGTCCTCGGTGGCCGCCGCGACCTCCTCGATCCCGACCAGCGGCGTCTCCGCAGGCGGGTCGACTTCGTAGGTCGAGCGCTCGAAGCCGGTGACCTCGCTCGTCGTCTCGTGGTCGAGTCGCCACGCGGAGAAGTCGCCGTCGAGCAGGTGCAGTCGGTCGGGGTCGTGACCGTACAGCTCGGCGGTGACGAGGAACCGCGCGGCGAAGACGCCGTGGGTGTCGTCGTAGGCGACGATCCGGTCGTCGGCGGAGATCCCCACCTCGGACAACAGACCGGCGAAGACGTCGGCGCCGGGGAGCATCCCCTCGCCCTCGTCACCCGACTCCTCGGCACCGCCGCCCGACCCGTCCCCGGCCGAGTCGTCCTCGGCGGCGTGGTCGTCGGCGCGAAACGAGTCGAACGGGACGTTGACGGCGCCGGGAACGTGGCCGATGCCGTCGAACTCCCAGGCGTCGCGGGTATCGACGATCCGGACCTCGTCGAGACGGTCGGCCACCCACTCGGCCGGGACGACGATCTCGCTCATGTCCCGGGTTCGGGCGAGCGCACGCTTGAAGATGTCCTTCCACCCCGGTCGGAGGTAGGGGCAATTTTGACCGGCGCGTGTGGGCATCGAGTGGGATATAAATCAGCCGGTCGAGGACTGTTCGGACCGCCGGGCCGACCCGTCCCCCGGTCGCTCCCGGGCAGCGAGAGCCGAGGAGAGAAGCCGTGAGAACCATAGACACGGAGTGTGCCGGCAACAATCTCCGCTATAGTCGTCAAGGGGCGGGACATGCCGAAGGTCCTAGCTGTATATAGTCGGTAGACCAATGGTTCGATGAACATGAGCGACTACGCGAAAGACGTACTCGTCTCGGCGGAGTGGGTCGAAGAGCACCTCGAGGAGTTCGAGAGCGACGACGACGACTATCGGCTCGTCGAGGTCGACGTGGACACGGAGCTGTACGACGAGAGCCACGCGCCGGGCGCGGTCGGCTGGAACTGGGAGACGGACCTCCAGGACCAGGTCGAGCGCGACATCCTCGAGAAGGAGGACTTCGAGGCGCTGCTGGGTGCCCACGGCATCAGCGAGGACACCACCGTCGTGCTGTACGGTGACAACGCCAACTGGTTCGCGGCCTACACCTACTGGCAGTTCAAGTACTACGGCCACGACGACGTGCGCCTGCTCGACGGCGGCCGCGACTACTGGGTCGACAACGACTACCCCCTCACGGACGAGGAGCCGGAGTTCTCCGCGGTCGACTACGAGGCGTCCGGCCCGCGCGAGTCCATCCGCGCCTACCGCGACGACGTCGAGAACGCCGTCGAGAAGGGGCTGCCGCTCGTCGACGTGCGCTCGCCCGAGGAGTTCTCCGGCGAGGTTCTCGCACCCCCGGGACTTCAGGAGACCGCCCAGCGCGGCGGCCACATCCCCGGCGCCAGCAACGTCTCCTGGGCCGCCGTCACCAACGACGACGGCACCTTCAAGACCGCCGAGGAGATCGAAGAGCTGTACGCCGAGGAAGGCATCGAAGGCGACTCGACGGTCGTCGCCTACTGCCGCATCGGCGAGCGCTCCTCGGTCGCCTGGTTCGCCCTGCACGAACTCGTCGGCTACGACGACGCCATCAACTACGACGGCTCCTGGACGGAGTGGGGCAACCTCGTGGGCGCGCCCATCGAGAAGGGCAACTGAGGTCTCCCGCGGATTCGAATTTTTTCGGCGCCGCGACGGACAGCTGCGGGACTAGCGCTCGTCTCGTTTTCGAGCGAACGTTTAACTCTGCTCCCACCGAAGTGGGAACCATGGGGACGAGCGAGGACCGACGCGTCGACGAGAAGGGACGAGTTACGATCCCGCAGTCCATCAGGGAGGCGTTGCACATCGACCCGGGGGAAGAAGTCGCCGTGGAGTTGGAGGACGACCGGATCGTCATCCGCAATCGTATTTCGCGTGAGCAGGTGGTCGAACGGCTAGAGGGGTGTATCACCGACGAGACACGGGCTGAGGATGCCGAGCGGATCGATCCCGAGGATCTGAAGGCCGAGTGGACGAGCGACCTGCCGAACTGATGTACTGTCTCGATGCGAACGTCTGGATATACTTCCTCGACGCCGACCTCGACGAACACGACGCCGTTCGCGACGACGTGGCAGACGTGCTTCGCTCCCGACCGTTGTTCACGACGACGGTCCTGCAGATGGAGGTCGTCCACTACCTGACGAACCAGTTGGCCGACAGTGAACGACAGGTCGAACGCGTGCTATCGGTCGAGGATTCGACCGTCGCGGAGCTACGATCCGCCGATGTGAAGCGGGCGGCGGAACTGCTCGCCGAGTACGACCAGTCCGGAATCGGGGGTCGAGACGCGACGGTGCTGGCCGCGATGGAACGACACGGCGTCGAACGGCTCTGGACGCACGACGAGGCGCTCAAACGGATGGACGACCGCCTCGACTGGCTGACGGTCACTGATCCGGTGACCGAATAGCGACCACGAGGTCGGAGACCGTCCCAGCCCCAACCGTTTTCAGCCCGCCCGGCGAACGCCCGGCAATGGAGTTATCGGCCTTCCGCGAGCCGCTGTCGAGCGAGGAGACCGCCGGACTGCTCGCAGTCGCGGCTGTCGTCGCCGTGATGCTCGGCCCGGGCGCGATCACCCTGGCCGAAGGGTCGTCGATCCTGCTGACGGCCATCTCGGCGCTGACGATGGGGGCGCTCGCGTTCGTCGTCGGCGCCGTCGCGCTCGTCGCGATGCGGGAACTGAGCGGCGACGACGGGGAGTGAGCGGGACAGCGGCAGCGGGGACCATCGGCAGGTCCGGTCGCCAACTGGCGACCGGATAGCGGCCGAGAACTGATCGAACGTCCACGAAACGTCACGCTCTTTTACCCCGACGAGGACGGACGGACGTGTCTCGCGTCGCCGTTCGGACGGCGCTCCACGCCGGCGCCCTGCTCGCGGTGACCGGTGTCGTCGCCTGGCTCACGGGGACGCCGTTCGTCTTCCCGAGCCTCGGGCCGACCGCGTACGTGCTCGCGACCCGCCGGACCGCCGGTCGCTCGGCGCTCGCCCGCGTCGTCGCGGCCCACGTCGTCGGGGTCGCCGCCGGTCTGGGCTCCTATCGGTTGCTCGCCGACGGCGTCGTCGTCACCGCGGACCTGGCGCCCCGATCACCCGCGCTGGCGGCGGTCGTCGCCAGCGGCGTCCTCGCGCTGGCGCTGACGAGCGCCGGAATGGTCGCCACCGGTGCGATCCATCCGCCGGCCTGCGCGACGACGCTCATCGTCTCGCTCGGACTCCTCCCGACGCTCCGCGAGGGCTTGCTGATCGCCGTTGCCGTCTGCGTGCTCGTGGGCACCCACGCAGTCGCCGTGCGAACCCTCTCGATCCCGGACGAGCGCGAGCGGGCGGCTCCCGACGCCTCGTGACAGCCCGAGAGCAAGATTGACAAAGACAGGGATTCAGATTCCCGTATGGACGAGACCCTCCGCGAGCGACTCGACGGCGACGACGCGCTCGCCGACGCCGCCGCCGCAGTCCTCGACCGTGCCGAATCGGGCGACGGCACCGTCGCCTGGGCAGACGTGAGTGGTGCCGTCCCCGCCGAACAGTGGGGCCGACTGCTCGAATCCGAGCTGCTGGTCGCGACCGACGCCGGGTTCGTCGTCGACGACCCCGACGCCGTCCGGGCGGCCGTGGGTGACCGCGACGACGCTGTGGGCGAATCCACCGACGGCACCGCCGACGCCGACGGCTGGTCGGCGGCCGACAAGCTCGCCGGCGTCGCCGCGCTGGGCCTGATGGCCAGCTACCAGGTGCCCGTGGCTCGCGATACGATCGGGAGCACCGCGGACATCTTCCTCGGGCCGGTCGAGGCCGCGCTGCCGTTCGGCGCGACGGTCGCGCTGCTGGCGGTCGCGACCGCGCTGGTCTCGACGACGCTCCGGCGGCGTCTGATGGACGGCAATCCGCAGGAAGCCGCCCAGGAACGCATGGAAACGGTCAAAGAGCGACTCGATGCCGCGCGCGAGCGCGGCGACGACGAGGCCGTCGAACGGCTGCAGTCCCGCCAGCAGGAACTCATGCTGGAGCAACTCGGGGCGATGAAGCGGATGGTCCGACCGATGGTCTACGCGATGCTGGTGACGATACCGGTGTTCCTGTGGATCACCTGGCTGACCGTCAACCCCGCCGCGGCGATCACGCCCGCCGCACAGGTGCTCCCGATCGCCGGTCGTGTCGTCTGGACGGCCAAGCTGGTCGGCCCGCTGCAGGTCTGGACGGTGTGGTACATCGCCTGCTCGCTGATCTCGAACGTCGCGGGCAAGCGCGTCGCGAAGAAGGTCGGCCCCGCGGTGGCGAAGTACCGGTCGGCGTTCTGAGCGGCGAGCGCGGGAGCACCGCGTCGAACCGACAGACCGCGGGACGAATCGTTTCTTCGCTCCGATCGACGAACTACTGCGACGAGTTCGATAGCGGGCGCACCGGGGAAACGACTATCGGTAAGACGTGCGTATTACGTCTATATGTCTGAAGCGACCACGAGTGGCGACGGGGAAGACGAGATCGTCACGGTGAACTTCAAGATCACCGAGTCGTTCCTGGACGAGATCGACGGGACGTGGCAAGGTCGCGGGTTCAACAGTCGGAGCGAGTTCATTCGATACACGCTCCGGGACGCGGTCGAACACCCGACGTTCGAGCGAGACGAACTCATCGCGCTTCTCCGAGCGGAGGGAGACATCCGCGAGGAGCGAACGATGAGCGCCGACGAGGCACGCGAGCGGTTCGGCACCGACGATGAGTGACGGGTGGTCGTGGGAACTTTCCGCGACGGCGCAGGACGATCTCGGCGCGTTCGCTTCCGACGAACAGGACCGCATCCTCGACACACTCGACGAGGTCGTCGAGTCCCCCTGGCGCGATCCGCCGGACTACGGTGAGCCGCTGCAGAACAGTCCGTACAAGAAGATACGCGTCGGTGGGTTTCGCCTCTCGGTGAGCTTTCGACGGGACGAACGGCGGCTGGTCGTCGCTCGAATCAAGCGTCGTGGTGGCGCGTATACCGCCGACGACGACTGAGGCTGCGTCACCGCTGCGAGGTCACAGCCGTCACTCGTGGCCGATGATCGGCTGCGGTTCGTACGGTTCCTCCAGATACGCGACGTCCGAGGCCGACAGCGAGATGTCCAGCGCCTCGACGGCCTGTTCGAGGTGTTCGATGCTGGTAGTCCCGACGATGGGGGCATCGACGTAGTCGTTCTGGAACTGCCAGGCCAGCGCGATCTGGGCCATCGTCACGCCGTGGTCGGCCGCCAGCTCCTGCACGCGCTCGTTGATCTCCTTCCCGCCGCCGCGCTCGTACTCCGGCGTGGGGTTGTGGAAGTTCTCGGGGTCGCCGCGGTTCGTCCGTTCGAGTTCGTCGAAGGGGCGAGCGAGAAAGCCCTGGCCCAGCGGGCCCCACGGGATGACGCCGATGTCGTCTTTGTCACAGAGCGGGAGCATGTCGCGTTCCTCCTCCCGGTAGGCGACGTGGTAGTGGTTCTGCATCGTCTCGTAGCTGACGAGGTCCTCGCGCTCGCTCGTCCGGAGCTGCTCGACGAGGTCGTGAGTCCACATCGAGGAGGTGCCGGCGTGGCGGATCTTCCCGCGGCTGCGGGCGTCGTCGAGCGCTTCGAGCGTGGTCTCGGGCGGGGTCTCGGGATCGACGCGGTGGGTCTGGTAGAGGTCGATCGTATCGAGGCCGAGCCGCTCCAGAGAGGCGTCGAGTTCCTGCTCGATGGTCTTCCGGGAGAGCCCCGAGGCGTTGGGCGTGTCCGCGCCGACGGGGAACCGGACTTTGGTGGCGACGACCTGCTCGTCGCGGTCGTAGCCCGAGAGGGCGTCGCCGAGAATCTCCTCGCTCTCGCCGTCGGAGTAGGCGTTGGCGGTGTCGAAGAAGTTGACGCCCAGATCGATGGCGCGCTCGATGACGTCCCGGCCCTCGTCCTCGTCCAACATCCACGGCTCCTCGCTGCCGAAGCTCATGCAACCGAGGCAGACCTGCGAGACTTCCATCCCGGTCGAACCGAGTGTGGTGTACTCCATGGAGGCCCTCGGAAGTTCCCACGCAAAAGGCTGCCCCTCGCGGTCCAGGGTTCCGGGATCCGCTGCTCGGGGTCCGCCCGCGATCCTCGCCGACGACGTTCGGTCCCCGGCGACGAGCCGGCCGCTCAGTCGCCCGCCGCCGCGTCGGGTCGGTAGTCGCGACTGACTACCTTCCAGGTGCCCGAGCGGTAGCGGTAGTACGTGATGACGGCCGGTACGGCCATCTCGGCGAGGATGGCGGCGTACAGCGCCGTCTGGCCGATATCGGGTACTGCAATACCGAGGTAGGCGATGGGGATCGCGAACAGGTACAGCCCGGTGAGCTGGGCGTAGAAGGGCCAGCGCGTGTCGCCGCTGGTCCGGAGCGGACCGGTCGAACCGCCGTAGACGCCGCTGAAGAGGACGCCGAAGCAGGCGACGCGGATGAAGGTGACGACGGTCGGGAGGATCGAGGGATCGTCGACGAACACGCGGCCGATTGGGCGGGCGAGGACGAACACGCCGACGGCGATGACGGCGTAGCAGGCCAGCGAGAAGCGGATGATGTCGTGGGCCCACGCGCCGGCGTCGTCCTCGTCGTCCTGGCCGAGCGCCTGGCCGACGAGGCTGGAGGAGGCCATGCTGAAGCCCCAGTTGGGCGTGTCCATCAGCGCGCGGACCCGCATCGCGACGACGTAGGCGGCGACGACGTTCGGCCCGAACAGGCCGACGATGTACAGTTTCGGGAACTGGCCGCCGCTGCGGGCGAGGTTGGTGCCGATGAGCGGCGTCGCCATCTCCACGAGGTCTGAGAGCAGCGAGCGGTCGAGGTGGGGGCCCGACAGGGGGATCTGCACCGGGAACTCGCCGATGCCGGGGAGGCCGCCGCGGGCGAGACCGACCGCGAACGCGACGGTGACCAGGGCGTTCGAGAGCGCGGTCCCGATGGCGGCGCCGACGACGCCCCAGCCGAGGCCGAAGATGAGCACTGCGTTGACGAGGATGTTGAGCGCTGCGCCGCCGCCGCGGAGGATCATCGGCGTCCAGGCGTCGTCGGCGCCGACGAGCGCGCGACTGCCGATGAGGTTCAGGGCCCCGAACGGGACGCCGAAGGCGACGACCGCGAGGTAGTCGGCGCCGAAGGCGACCGCGGCGTCGCCCGAACCGATGAGGGCGATCAGCGGCTCGGCGAGGTACCAGTAGACGGCGATCAGCGGGACAGTGATCACGACCGTGAGCAGCGCGCTGGCTTTCACCGAGAGGGCCAACTCCTCGTAGGCGTCGGCGCCGAACCGCTGTGAGACGAGGCCGATGGTCCCGCCGGCGACGCCGCCGCCCAGGGCGAAGGCGAGGCCCCAGAAGGGGCTGGCGTAGCCGACGCCGGCGATGGCGGTCGGGCCGAGCGCGATGCCGACCATCGCCACGTCGGCCGTCGAGCGGGACATCCGCGCGAGGCCGGTGACGATGCGCGGCCACGCCAGGTCGGTCGCCCGCTCGACGCGCTCGCGGTCGATGAGGCCGGCGCGAGCGACGAGCGCCCCGACCCAGAGGAGGAGCGCGCGGACGGGGTTGTACCGGGACCAGGACACGGAGACCCGTCTACGCTCTACCGTGAAAACGGTTTAGAAACGGGAACGGGCCGCCGACACCGATGCCCTCGGGCGACGAGTCGACAGCGTTATCGGCGGCGATATCGATCCCGAAATCGACCACCCCGTGCAGACACTCGACGCACTC
>Ga0207720_101201_pt1 | contig 10265 bp, 7 predicted proteins | sample A23P2SouthBayCA_2_FD_187751 | JGI IMG/M metagenome (GOLD analysis project Ga0207720, IMG submission 187751) | Aerobic enrichment media microbial communities from Eden Landing Ponds, California, USA - A23 E3 (2) (SPAdes) | ecosystem: Environmental > Aquatic > Marine > Unclassified | place...
GGGTTTCGCGTCATGGAAGGTGACGACGCGGTCGGCGTCGACGGCGACGCCCGCCGCCTCGCCCGTGTCGGCGTCGACGCCGGAGGGCACGTCCACCGCGAGGACGGCCGCAGACGACTCGTTGACGGCGCGCGCGGCCGTCGCCTCGGGCTCGCGGAGCGCGCCGGTGACGCCGGTTCCGAGCATCGCGTCCACGACGAGGTCCGGGTCGCCGAGGTCGAACGCGGTCGAGTCGGTGACGGTCCGGCGGTCGGCCTCGCCCGCGACGAGGGCGTCCCAGTTCTCGCGGGCGATGTCGGTCGAAATCGTCTCGGGGCGGCCGAGCAGGTGGACGGTCACGTCGTACGCCGTCAGGAACCGCGCGGCGACGAGGGCGTCGCCGCCGTTGTTGCCGCGGCCGGCGACGATTGCGACCGACGCGCCGGGGTCCGCGAGGTCGCGACACGCCCGCGCGACGGCGTTCCCGCTCGACTCCATGAGCTGTTTCCGCGGCACGCCGAGCGCCTCGGCGTTCAGGTCGACCGCGGCCATGCGTCGACTCGTAATCATACGCCTCCGTTGGCCCGGCGGCGCGTTAACACATGTGGTCGCGGGTCGGATTCGCAACGTTTGACTCGGGGGCGGCTGAACCCCGAGGTAGTGACTCGCCGCCTCTTCGGAACTCTCTGCGGACTCGTCTTTCTCGTCAACTTCGGCCGCGTCGCGTTCCCGCCGCTCGTCGAGACGCTCCAGACCCAGTTCTCGGTCGGCCCGGCGACCATCGGCGTCGTGACGAGCCTCGTCTGGCTCGGCACCGCCATCCCGCGCATCCCCGTCGGCTACCTCCTCACGCGCGTCTCGCGGTCGAAGGTCGTCCTCGGGTCGGGCACGCTCCTCGTCGTCGCCGCGGGGTTCACCGCGAGCGCGACGTCGGTGCTGACGCTCCAAATCGGCGCGTTCGGCCTCGGCCTCGCCTCGGGCGCGTACTTCGTCTCCGCGACCCCGCTCGTCGGCGAACTGTTCCCCGAGCGGGTCGGCCGCATGGTCGGCATCCACGGCGCGGCCAGTCAGGTCGCCGCCGTCGTCGCCGCACCCGTCGTCGTCTTCATCCTCGCGTCGTACTCGTGGCGCGAGACGTTCTGGGTGTTGGCGGCCGCCGGCGCGCTCGTGACGCTCCTCCTCTACGCCGTCTCCCGAGACGGGAGCGCGGGGGCCGGCACGGGCGCGGACCGCGACTTCTCCGCCGCGCTCGGCCACTGGAAACTCATCCTCACGGGCATCCTCCTCATCGCGCCCGCGGGCTTCGTCTGGCAGGGGCTTTTCAACTTCCTCGTGTCGTACATGACCCAAGCGAAGGCGTTCGACGCCGCCACCGCGAGCACGATGCTCACCATCGTCTTCGCGGCGGGCGTGCCCGCGTTCTCGCTGTCGGGTCGCCTCGCGGACAACCTCCCGCACGTCCCCTACATCTTCGGCCTGCTCGTCGCCTTCATCGGCGCGCTCGTCGCCCTGACGTACGCGCAGGGCTTCGTCGCCGTCGCTGTCGTCGTCGCGGTGCTCGGCTACGTCATCCACAGCCTGTTTCCGGCGCTGGACACGTTCATGCTCTCGTCGCTACCGAGCGACGCCCGCGGGAGCGCCTACGCCGTCTTCAGCGGCGCGGCGCTCCTCTTGGAGGCCAACGGGAGCGGCGCGGTCGGCTTCCTGACCGAGGCGAACTACGCGTTCGAGGCCGTCTTCCGGACGCTCGCCGGCGGCCTCGCGGTGTTCGTCGCCGCGCTCGTCGTCCTCTACGCGGTGAACCGACTGCCCGGCGTCGACCGGGCCGAGCCGACGAGCGCCTGACGGCCGAAACGATTTACTTCTCCCTCCAGAAATATCAGTCACGTGTCAGGGTTGCGACCGTCCGACGGAGCCGTCGATACGAGCGCTGAGGCCGACCCTCGGGTTCACTGGCTCGACGACGACGGGACGGCGCAACTCCTCGGAAGCCTCTCCTGTGACACCGCCCGCGACCTGCTTTCGTGTCTGCAGGAGTCGCCCGCGACGGCGACCGAACTCTCGAAGCGGGTCGACACCTCCGTCCAGAACGCCCGTCACCACCTCGGAAACCTCGTCGACGCCGACCTCGTCCGCGTTGCCGACACCCGCTACTCCGAGAAGGGCCGCGAGATGAAGGTGTACGCCGCCGCCGCGCCGTTCGTCGTCTGCGTCGGCGGCGACGCCGACGACCGCGAGGCGGTTGCCGAAGTCATCTCCGCGTTCCTCGAATAGCGTCGCCAACCCGGACGCCAACCCTCGCGCGAACGTTCAAGTACGGGTCCGCGACCACTCACCGACACCCCTATGGCCGTCGCAACTGGACCACAGAGCGTGACCTGGCAGGAGGTGTTCGGCCACCCGGAGGCGTACCCGGAGCAGGCCGACGGAATCGAGACCGCGATACAGACCGCCCGAGACGACGGCTTCGCCGTCGTGGAGGGCGCGTGCGGGACCGGCAAGACGATGCTCGCGCTCACCGCCGGCATCGACCTCGTCCGCGACCCCGACTCCGACTACGAGCGCGTCTTCGTCCTCACGAGCGTCAAACAACAGCTCCGGCAGTTCGAGGCCGACCTCCGAACCATCAACGAGAGCCTCCCGAGCGACTGGAAACCCGTCTCGGGGCTCACGCTCGTCGGCAAATCCGACGTGTGTCCCTACAGCCGCGAGGGCTGTGGCGGCATCGACGACGCGACCGTCTACGACCGCTGTGAGGCCCTCCGCGACCGGACCCGCGGGCTCGTCGGCGACGGCGGCCGCACCAGCGCCGAGGCGCTCGCCGAGGACGCCCGCGAGCAACAGACCGGCCTGCTCGACACCGGTTCGACGACCGCGGGGCCGGACTACCTCGAAACCGCCGGCGACCCGACGCCGTACCCGACGTCGATGCCGGAGTACGAGGACGTGGAGTACTGCCCCTTTTACGCGAACTTCCTCGCGGACCTCCCCGAAGACGGCGACCCAATCGAGGCCGTGCCGTTCGAGTTCGACGAGCAGGGACTCATCGGGACCGAGGACCTCGTCTCGCTGGCCGCGGGCGCGGGGTCGTGTCCCCACTCCGTGATGGGCGCGCTGTTGCCCCACGTCGAGGTCGTCGTCGGCAACTACTACCACGCGTTCGACCCGACGACCGTCGGCACGTTCACCGGCGCGCTCGTCGACGACTCGACGTTCGTCATCTGCGACGAGGCGCACATGCTCGAACCCCGCGTCCGCGACCTCGTCTCGGTCGGCGTCGGCGACCGGACGCTCCGCGACGCCGAAAGCGAGTTCACGCGCGTCATCCAGCCCGTGGCGTTCGACGACGCCGGCAAATCCACCGTCGACGCCGAGCTCGTCCGCGGGGAGCTACAGGAGGCCGACGTGACGCTCCGCGAACTGGAGGAGACCCGGGACTTCATCCGCGACCTCCGGGAGGAACTCGACCGCCGCGTGACCGCGCATCTCGACCGCGAGTACGTCGGCTGGCGCGCCGACTTCACCGAACTCGACGACGAGGAGCTCCCGCTCCGCGACCCTGAGGAACCCGGCGTCGACGAACTCACCGAGTGGGCCGAGGAAAACGGCCACGACGAGGGGACGTGGGTCCGCGCCGAGGCGACCGGCTCGGCGGTCGCCCGCATCCTCGACTCGGTGGAGGACGACGACAAGCGCCGGGCCGCCCCCGCGGCGGGGCGGGCGCTTTCGACGTGGGCCTACGCCGACCACGAAAAGCACTTCCGCGAAATCGAGCTCGAACGGACGTGGGACGAGATGGAGCCGCCGGAGTCGTGGCGGCGCGCGTACAACGCTCGGCTGTCGGTCCACAACTGCGTCCCCGGCGAGGCCATCGCCGAGCGCCTCGGCGACTTCGGCGGCGGCGTCCTCATGAGCGCGACGCTCGAACCCATCGACGTGTTCCGGCGCGTGACCGGTCTCGACGCCCTCGCCGACGACGGTCGCCCGGTGGCCGAGCGGACGTTCGGCCTCGGCTTCCCCGAGTCGAACCGCGCGAGCTTCGCCGTCGACGTGCCGAAGTTCACCCACAGCAACCGCGGCCCGCCCGGCGAGGAAAACGAGACGCGGCTCGCGTACACCGACGCCGCGGTCGAGGTGTGCGAGCGGTCACCGGGGAACGTCCTCGTCGGAATGCCGAACTACGCCGAGGCGGAGTGGATGGCGGGCGCGCTCGAAGCCCGCGTCGGCAAGCCCGTGCTCCTCGACGAGTCGTCCGACGACGGGGCCACAGAGCGACTCAAGCGCGACTTCTTCGGCGGCGACGGGAAGGTGCTCGTGACGAGCCTCCGCGGCACCCTCACCGAGGGCGTCGACTACAGCGGCGACAAGCTCTCGGCGGCCGTCGTCTGCGGCGTCCCGCTCATCAACACGTCGTCGCCGCGAACCCGCGCGGTGAAGACCGCCTACGACCGCGAGTTCGGCGACGGGTTCGAGACGGCCCTGACCGTCCCCGCGGTCAGAAAGGCGCGACAGGCCATCGGGCGCGTCATCCGCGGCACCGACGAGGTGGGCGTCCGCGTCTTCGTCGACGCCCGGTACGCCCGCGACTCGTGGAACGGCGTCCGCGGCTACCTGCCGGAACAGGAGCGAGAGGAGTTCAGACCCGTCAGTCCCGACATGCTCGGCTTCGGCCTCGACCGGTTCTGGTCGTCGGTCGAGTAGCCGCGACAGGGGTCACGACCCGCGGAACGACCGTCAGAAGGGGCTACCGCTCGTCGTCCCACGCGTCTCGGCAGTCGTCGTCGCAGAAGTGCCGCGCCTGCACAGCGTCGTCTTCGACCCACGTGACGACGCGGTGCGTCGGGTTGTTCGCAATCGGCTCCCCGCAGGTCGCGCAGGTCGGGGCGTCTTCGGGGTCTACGTTCGCTTCCAAATCGGACGTGGGATCGACCATCGACACCCAGATGGCGGTGCCGGGTACTTCAACCCGTCTCCGCCGGCAGAAGTCGCCCGACGGCGCGGCCGACGCCGCGAAACTGTGGAATCCACACCTGCGCGTCGGCGAACGCCGCTATGTATCACTCCGTACTCCCACTTGGTGCAACGTTTTGTAACCCACGGATATTGTCAATGCCTACCACACTTAGTGAAGGTTATGTAATCACGGTCGCGTTTGTATACGTGACGGCGAATGTCCGAACTGCCCGCATCTCAGAACTCGGTTGCAGGGACCGCTGACCGCGCCGACGCGGATACCACCGGAGATCGCTTCCTCCATAGCGTCGTCGTCTCCTATCGAGGGAGTCCGGACCAGGTCACCGTCTACCCCCGACGCGACAGCTGTTGCGACCGGATGGAGGCGTGGTTGACCGCCGATGCCGACGCGTTCGTCTCGCTCGACGAGATGTGCTGAGTCGCCGCCGACTCGGTCGCCGCGCCCCCGACGAGAACGCACGCCGCCGCTAGCCCCTCCGACGCCGCGTCGCGTCAGCCGACGTACTCGGCGTCGGACAGCGTCTTTTGTACCGCCTCTTCGCCCACCGCCGCCGCCAGCGCCTCGAAGCCCTGCCGCTCGGCGCGGTCGCGGGCGTTCGCCACCAGCCGCGAGACGATGAACTCCGGCGTGGACTTGCCGACCGTCCCGAACCGGGGCTGGTAGTCCACGCGCAGGTCCAACTCGTCGGTCAACCCCTCGGCGAAGATGCCGTCGATGCGCGCCTCCGGCGGGAGCGGACTCAGCTCGTCCGCGAGGTGCGTGACGTAGACGCCGAAGGCGTCGCGCTCGACGGTGAGGTTCACCAGTCCGTTGAGCAGGTCGGCCGCGCGACCGGGCTCGGTGATGGCCTCGAACTCGTCGACGAGCATCAGCGTCCGCCCGTCGCCCGACAGCGGCGGGACGATGGACTTGAGCGTCGATTCGAGCACGCCGGCGTTGAAGCTCGCGTGCCGGCGGTGGAACACGACCGAGTCGAACCGGCCGACGACCGCCGACTCGGCGGGCACGGGAAGCCCCATCGACGCGAGGATGGCGACCTGCGAGAGCGTCTCCAGAAGCGTCGTCTTCCCGCCGCTGTTGGCCCCCGTGAGGACCGACACGCGGTCGCCGACCGGCGGTGTCGGCCCCGACGCGCACGCGAGTTCGTGGTCGCCGACGGCGTACGAGACGGGCTGTGGGTCGTCGAGAAAGAGGTTCCGCGCGCCGCAGACCGCCAGCCCGGTCTCGGCGATGTCCGGCGGCGTCAGGTCGTACTCGTCGGCGAACCGCGCGAGCGACAGCGACAGCGCCACCTCGTCGACGGCCTCGACCGCGAGGTCCACGTCGTCGCGGGCGGCCCAGATGCGGTCCCGAAGCTCCTCGGCGACGGTCTCCTCGCGGGCGGCGACGTCGGCTTCGAGCTCCTCGACGAGCGCCCGGAGCGACGCGCTCACGAAGTCGGTCGCGTCGCGGGCGTCCTCGGCGGCGACCGCCTCGACCTCGCCGCGCGAGAGGTCGGTCTCCTGGGCGACGTACTGGACGAACGCGGCGCGGAAGTCGTCCAGCGAGCGGACGCCCCGCGACTGGATGGTTTCGAGCAGGTCGAACGAGCCGGAGCGAAGCTCGGTCGCGGTTTCGAGCCGGCTCCGCAGGCTGTCGAGGCGGTCGTCGGCACCCGCGGCGACCGAACCGCCGTTGTCGACGTAGCCGAGCGCCCCGAGCGCGTCGCGGAGGGCGTCGGGGTCTGCCTCCGCCAGCGCGTCGAACGGCTCGCCGCGAAGTCCGGCCTCGCGGAGTTCGAGCGCGGCGCGGACCGCGGCGCGCTCGGTCTCGCCGGCGTCGTCGTAGTCGCGGAACGCCTCCTCGACGGCCTCGCGGGCCTCGTCGTCGAGGTCGGCCCACGCCTCCCGCGCCGCGAGGATGCGGTCGAGGCGGTCGCGCCGGGCCCCGACGGTCGGAAGCGGCGTCAGGACGCGGATGCGGTCGGCGGCGTGTTCGGTCAGCGCGCGGTCGCTCGCCAGCGACAGCAGGTCGTCGTACACGTCGCGCGCGTCGCGGGTCGACAGCGCGTCGATGCCGCCCTGCCCGTCGGCCCGGCGGAGGATTCGAACCGCCCGCCCGCGGGTGACGCCGGCGTCGACGAGCGCCCGCACGTCGGCCGACTCGATGGCGGCGACCGCCCCCTCCCTGCCGAGCGCCGATTCGAGTCGGTCCGAGGTCTTCGGACCGACGCCCCAGTAGTCTTCGAGTCGCATACCGAGGGCGTCTCACCGGGCGCTCTTAGGTCCATCCGTCGGGCGGTGCCGCCGCTGTTCGAGCGCCGGCCCTGGAAAAAATCAGTACGACGTGGCGTGCTGGTCCGTGTCCGTTCCAGCCGCCTCGTCGGACGCGAGCAGGTGTCGGCCGGGCACCCCCTCAGCGTCGCGGTCGAGGTCGCGGGCCGCACAGACCGCGAGGGCGGTCGTGAGCGTTCGGACGGCCCGCTCGTGGTCGGCGCGGCAGTCCCGGAGGGCCATCGGGCCGATTCCCAGTCGGTGGTACGGTTCGAGGTCGGCGCTCGTGAGCACCCCGCGGTCGCGGTAGTCGGTGGCGATTTCCACGAGCAGTGTGTGTACGTGGATGAGTTCGTTTTTCTTCATAGGTTGCACGTATGTGCTCATCGGGCGTAAATGGCGCGGTGAAGCGTCCTTTCGGTCTTGTATCTGCCTCCGCTAGAAATGAATGTACGAGCCGGGAACACGAACGAAACACCCGTCGCTCGTCGGTCGATTTCGCGGAAAGGGAGTTGGGGTTTGGGCAGGGACACGTCCCCTGGGCGGAGAGGGGGTGGGTTGTCGATTCCGCCGTGGGGGCGTGCGGGCACGACGAGTGACCCGAGCGGGTCACTGTGGCCATATAGTGGAATGGAACGGTCAGTAGTAATTCACGGCCCTACGTGGTTAGGCCCGAGCCGCGGCGACCGAGAAACGCACAAGTCGGTGGGGGTTAGAGTCGGGGTATGCACGCACGACGGGACGCCGATTCGCGGCGGGGTCGAGACGGATGACCGACGGGTCTCGGCGGTCGGTCGGCGAGCCGTCGGCGACCGAGCGCGAACTGCGCCAGCGGCTCGACATCCTCGCGACGTTCAACGAGGTCGTCGCTGACGTCAACGAGACAATCGTCGACGCCGCCGGGCGGACGGACATCGAACGGCAGGTCTGCGAGCGACTCGTCCGGACCGGGGAACTCCGGTTCGCGTGGGTCGGCGTCGTCGACGAGACGACGGGCGACGTGGAGCCGACCGCGTGGGCCGGCGTCGAAGACGGCTACCTCGACGAAATCTCCGTGTCGATGTCGGCGGAGCGCCCCGAGGGCGACGGCCCCGTCGGCCGAGCGGTCCGGTCGAACGCGGTGCAGACGACACACAGCATCGCCGACGACCCGGCATTCGGGCCGTTCCGCGAGCCGGCGCTCGAACGCGGCTACCGGTCGGCGGCGTCGGTTCCGCTGGTCTACGACGACGCGCGCTACGGCGTGCTCACGATGTACGCCGAACACGAGCGGGCGTTCGGCCCGGAGCTCGACGAGCCGATTTCGAACCTCGGACACGCCGTCGCCCACGGCATCGACACCCGCGTCCGCCGGGAGCGCGAGCGCGAGCTCGAACGCCGCGAGCAGGCGTTTTCGCGCATCGCAGAGAACATCGAGGAGTACGCGCTGTTCCGGCTCGACGCCTCGGGGCGCGTCGAGAGCTGGAACCGCGGCGCGGCGGCCATCAAGGGGTACGACACGGAGGAGATACTCGGGGAGCACGTCGAGACGTTCTACACCGACGAAGACACCGAAGCCGGCCTCCCAGCGCGCCTCCTCGACCGGGCGCGGACCGAGGGCCGGGTCGAAAACGAGGGGTGGCGCGTCCGGGCCGACGGCACCCGCTTTTGGGCGTCAGTTACCATCACCGCCCTGACCGACGATGCCGGCGAGGTCATCGGCTTCGCCAAGCTGACCCACGACATGACCGACCGGAAGCGCCGCGAACGGCAACTGGACGCGGTGTTCAACAGCACCTTCCAGTACATCGGGTTGGTCGACCCCGACGGGACGGTCCTCCGGGTGAACGACGCCGCGCTCGACCTCGTCGACGCCGACCGCGACGACGTCATCGGACTGCGAGCGTGGGAGACGCCGTGGTGGCGCGACGACGACGAGCGCGTCGCCGACCTCCGGAGTGCGCTGGACCGCGCGGTCGACGGGGCGTTCGTCCGCTACGAGGTCGAAATCGACCGCGAGAACACCGACCGGACGGTCGTCATCGACTTCTCCGTCACGCCGGTCGACGACGACGAGGGTGAGGTGTCGTTTCTGGTCCTCGAAGGCCACGACATCACCGCCCGCAAGGAGCGAGAGCGGGCGCTCCGCCGCGAACAGGAGCGACTGGAGTTCGTCAACCGCATCATCCGCCACAACCTCCTGAACGGGCTGAACGTGGTCGGCGCGCGGGCGGACATCGTCGAGGACTTCGTGAACGACGCGGGGCTGACGCACCTCGAAACGATACAGGGGCGCGTCCGCGAGATGACCGAGCTGGTTGGGACGATGCGGACGTTCATGAAGGTCATCGTCGAACGCGAGTCCCACGAGTTCCGCCCGCGTCGAATCGACGAGGCGGTCGGCCACGGCGTGGAGTCGCTCCGACGGGAGTCCGACGCCGCGAGCGTCGCGGTCGGGCGACTGCCGGACGTCTCGGTCGTCGCCGACGACCTGCTGGACGAGGTCGTCGAGCACCTGCTGAAAAACGCCGTCCAGCACAACGACAAGCCGGACCCCGCGGTCGACGTCGAGGTGGCCGCCGGCGACGACGCGGTCGAACTCCGCGTCTCCGACAACGGGCCGGGCGTCCCCGACGAGGAGAAACGCCGCATCGTCGACCAGCGCATCGAGGACCTGTCGAATCCCGGCAACGGCTTCGGCCTGTTTCTGGTCCGCGAAATCGTCGAGAGCTACGGCGGCTCGGTCGGAATCGAGGACAACGACCGCGGCGGGGCGACGTTCGTCGTCACGCTCCCGCGGGCGTGAGGTCGGCCCCATGTCGCTTGCCTTCCGCCCGTGTTCTCCCCGCCTTCGGTCGGGGGCAACCCGGCCGTCGGAGACCGCCGACTCGGGTCGCCGTACCGCCTAAATTCCACCGTCTGCGATGGGCAGATATATTACCGTTCGCCATCACTGTGTGTTCGATACGATGGTCACCGAACGCTCGGCGCGCGAGAGCCCCGAACTTCGGGCCGCCGAGCAGGTCGTCCTCGTGGTCGATGACGACGAGGACCTCGCGGACACCTGCCGGTACTGGCTC
>Ga0207720_101202_pt1 | contig 10249 bp, 10 predicted proteins | sample A23P2SouthBayCA_2_FD_187751 | JGI IMG/M metagenome (GOLD analysis project Ga0207720, IMG submission 187751) | Aerobic enrichment media microbial communities from Eden Landing Ponds, California, USA - A23 E3 (2) (SPAdes) | ecosystem: Environmental > Aquatic > Marine > Unclassified | place...
TCGACCGCGGGTTCGACGTCGATCTCGACGACCCGGACCACGAACTTCGGGTCTGCTTCGCCGACGACGCCTGCCTCCTTGGGTGGGCCATCGCCGAGCGCGACGCGGCGTTCGGCTCGCGTGCGCCGACAGATCGGCCGTTCTTCCAACCGGGGAGTATGGCTCCGATGGACGCCCGCGCGTACGTGAACCTCGCGGCCGGTCGGTCGCTCCCGGACGCGACCGTCCTCGATCCGATGTGCGGTACCGGCGGACTGCTTATCGAGGCCGGACTGGTCGGCGCGCGCGCGGTCGGCTCCGACGCGCAGTCGAAGATGGCCCGCGGCGCGGCCGAGAACCTCGCGCACTATCTTCCCCGGTCTCGCTGGGATGTCGTCCGCGGCGACGCGACCGAACTCCCCGTCGTCGACGACGCCGTCGACGCGGTCGTCGTCGATGCGCCGTACGGCCGTCAATCGAAGATCGCCGGGCACGAACTGGCCGACCTCGTCGGCGGCGCGCTCTCGGAGGCCGCGCGGGTCGCGCAGTCGTGTGTCCTCGTTGCCGACCGCTCGTGGGAGGCGCAAGCCCGCGAGGCGGGCTGGGAGGTATCGGCGCACTTCGAGCGTCGCGTCCACCGGTCGCTGGTCCGGCACGTTCACGTGTTGGATGGGGCGTAGCCCGGGGTCGAGGACCCGCCGCTCCTCCGGATCGACGCGTTCGCGCCCTACTTCGACAGTAGCCACCCGAACAACAGCGGCGCGAAAAGCAGCGTCAGCGGCACCAGTATCCACACCTGTCCGGCGAACACGTCGTACTGGCCGATCGTCTCGCTCACCGGCGTCCCCTCCAGATAGCCGACGAGGAACTCGAATCCGACGGTGAGCACGGTCCAGCCGACGCCGACGAGGACCAACTCGCCCCGGCTGTATTCGATCGGCGCGTTCGCGAAATACAGCCCGGCGACGACGAGAATCGCGCCGACGAGAAGCAAGGTACTGACGACGTGCCCGACGTACTCGCCCGTCCGCGGGATGATGACGAGTTCTCTGAAGACACCGTTCGCGACCGCGAGGACGGCCATCACGACCCAGATACCGAGCGGGTACAGAAACACCGACGGACGGATCGACTGCAGTGCGAGTAGTGTCATCTTACTGGCTCCGACAGTACATCGTCGGCCCGAGACAAAAAGCCGCCTGCGAGGTTCACGCTCTCCCCAGCGTGACTGCGGAGTCCGCTACACCGGCCGAGTCGGGATCGGAGCCCGCTACCGCTCTTTCGCTGCGATTATCGACTCGCCCGCGCGAACGCGATCGCCTTCTTCGACCAACAGATCCGCTTCGTCGTACACCGGCGGGAGCAGCACGTCCGCCCGCGATCCGAAGTCGATGTGGCCGACCCGCTGGGCGCGCGCGAGGCCGTCGCCGGCCTCGACGTAGGGGTGGATGCGCCTGGCGAATGCCCCCGCGATAAACGAGAGTTCGGCGGGGCCGTCCTCGGTCGCGACGTCGACGTCGACGCGCTCGTTGCGCTCGGATTCCTTCGTGAACGCCGGCAGGTGTTTGCCCGGTCGGTGGGTGACGCGCTCGACGCGTCCGGCGAACGGAGCACGGTTCACGTGGACGTCGGTGACGTTCATGAACACGCCCACGCGGAGTTGCTCGCCCTCCTCGCGAACGACGGAGATGCGGCCGTCCGCCGGCGAGACGACGCCGGGACCGGACGGGCGGCGGTCGGGGTCGCGGAAGAACCAGACGACGAACGCGCCGACCGCGAGCGCGACGACGGAGAGCGGTGGGGCGAGGACGGACAGAACTGCGGCGGCCGCGAACGCCGGGATCGCGAACCGACGAACGCCGTGTGCGAAGCGCATCTCAGGCGAACGCCTCGCCGTCGAGTTCCGATTGCCCGCCCGCCCACGCGGCGAGTAGGTGCGTGAGGTGCAGTCGACCGTCGCTTCCCTCCGCGAGGTCGAGATCGGCGCTCCCGGCGAGTCGGTGGAGGCGAATCAGATTCGCGTCGCCGAACTCCTCGGGGTACGTGTCGGCGACGTCTAACAACTCCGTGAGCAGTTCCTGTCCGCCGAACCCCTCGTCGTCGAGCAGCGTCGTCAGCCGCTTTCTGGCCTCGCGGATCTCACCGGCCGCGGCATCGTCGAGAACCGCTTTCAGTTCGTCGTCGTGGCCCGCCTCCGAGAGGGCCGTCCCCGCCGACTCGACCGTGATCTCGCCGTCGCCCTCGACGGCCGCGTGCTGGGCCGCGAGGATGGCATATCGAAGGTCGCCGTCGGCCTTCGAGGCGACGAGGTTCAGCGCCATCGAGTCGGCGTCGATGCTCTCCTTTTGGGCGATATCGGCGAGCACCGCCTCGATCTCGTCTGTCGTCGGCGCGCGCACCGGTACCGGGAAACACCGCGACCGGATCGGCGGGATGAGCTTCGAGGGCTGCCGCGTGGTGATCACAAACTGCGTGTTGCGGTGGTACTGCTCCATCACCCGCCGCAGCGCCTGCTGGAAGTCCTCGCGGATGGTCTCGGCGTTGTCGAGGAGGACAGTCTTGTACGTCCCCGATGCGGGCTGATAGGAGGACAGCTCCTGCATCACGTGCGAGATCATATCGCGCTTGGACCACTCGCGTTTGTACTTGTTCCCCTTCCCGCCGCGGCGGTACTGCTTGGAGAACTCGGTCTGTCCCTGGAGGAAGCGCGAAAACCGCGGGTCCTCGCGGATCTCCTTTTTGCTTCGGTCGAAGAAGTCCGCGACGTTGATCTCGATCAGATCGGAATCGGGGTCCTCGTGGGCTTCGCGGGCCAGCGCGCGAACGGCGGCCGTCTTGCCGACGCCCGCGGGCCCCTGCACGATGAGGTTCATCGGTTCGTCGACAGTCCGCGAGAGTCGCTCTCGGGCCGCCGATTGCGGCAGCTCCGCGAGCGACGGCGCGTGCGTTTCGGTCCACAGGGGCGCGTCCATTGCCGTCGAGTAGTCGGTGGGAGGGTAAGAAACTCTCCCTCTTCGCTGGGCTACTGCGAGCGCTCGCCGCCTGCGCGCTCGACGTCTGCATCGCGCTCGTCGCCGACGCCGTTGGTGTCGCTGTCGTCCGTGATTCGGTGCCGGCTCTTCTCGATCCGCTCGCGCGCGTTCTCCGGGGTGTCAGTTTCGAGGAGCCGCTCCAGTTTCCGCTCGAACTGCTCGTCGGAGAGATCACCGCGAGCGTAGCGCTCTCGGAGCCGATCGAGCGCGGCGTCGATGCCGTCGCCCGCCTCCGGTGTCTGGCCTGCACCAGGTCTCTCAGCTGCGTCTCGTTGCTGCCGACGGTTCGCATCCAACTGCCCGGAACGTTCCGCTTTGGGCTCTTCGCCCCGGAGGAGCGACACGAGCGGGAGGATCACCGCATATCCGATGACGAAGATGACCCAGAAGTCGACTGCGCTGAGGACCGGCACGCCGAAGAGCGAACCGAGACCCGCGCCGAGGACCAACAGCACCGTTGCGCCGACGACCGGGTCCTCTGAGTCGGAGAACCGATCGTCCCACCAGCGTCGACTGTCGCGCTCCGCTCGGACCATACCTCCTCGTCCGTCGCGTTCTTACAAAAACCTCCGTGGGGCTTGGGGGGCGTCGATCCGACACGCGTTTACCTCACCGCCACACAGAAAGGGGTATGTCGATGCGCGTGACGTTCCTCGGGACCGGCGGAGCCGTCCCGACCACCCAGCGGGGACCCAGTGCCTTCTTCGTCGAGCGGGAGGGCGAGGGCCTGCTCTTCGACTGTGGCGAGGGGACCCAGCGGCAGATGATGCGATTCGGCACCGGCTTCGCGGTCTCGCATCTCTTCGTCACGCACCTCCACGGCGACCACGTCCTCGGAATTCCGGGACTGATCCAGACGATGGACTTCAACGACCGCGAGCGGCCGATGACAATCTACGGCCCGCCGGGATCGAAGCGGCACCTGAAGCGGCTCGCCGAGGCCGGGGGCTACCGCCCGGGGTTCCCGCTCACTGTCCGCGAGAACCGTCCGGGGACCGTCGCCCTCGACGGCGACGACTACGAGATCCGGACGTTCGAGACCGATCATCGAAACGTCAGCTCGGTCGGCTACGCGCTCGTCGAAGACGACAGACGGGGGCGGTTCGATCGGGAGAAAGCCGAGTCGCTCGGCGTGCCGGTCGGCCCGAAGTTCGGCCGCCTGCACGACGGCGAGCCCGTCGAACTCGACGACGGGACTATTATCCGGCCTGAGCAGGTCGTCGGCGCTCCCCGCCCGGGTCGGCGGTTCGTCTACACCGGTGACACGCGTCCCGTCGACGCGACCGTCGAGGTCGCCGACGACCCGGACCTCCTGATTCACGACGCCACGTTCGGCGAGGAGTGGGCCGATCGCGCCCGCCAGACGGGCCACTCGACGGGCCGAGAAGCCGCCGAAATCGGGAATCGGGCCGGGGCGAAGCGGCTCGCGCTCACGCACATCTCCTCGCGGTACGCCGCCGACGCGAGTCCGATCGAGCAGGAGGCTCGCGAGAGCTTCGAGGGTGAGCAGGCGTTCGTCCCCGACGACGGCCGGACGGTCGAGATTCCGTATCCCGACGACGAGTAGGCCTCTCGGTGGTGGGATACACCCACGCCGCCCCCGGCGTGGCATTCATATTCGCAGCCGACCTACATCGGGTGTGACCGACCGGACGAGTGCCCTCGATTCCCTCGTTTTCGGCGTGGACATCCAGAGCGGGGACGTTCGAGGCGACGCTCCTTCCTACGCCCTCGTCGCGTTCGACGGCGAGAACGTCGACCGCGACGTGGTCTCCCACCGAAAGCTCCGTCGGCTCCTCGACCGCGAGGAACCCGCGATGCTCGCGACCGACAATATGTACGAGTTGGCGGCCGACAAGGACGCGCTCGTCCACTTTCTCCGCGCGCTCCCGGCCGAAACGAAGCTCGTGCAGGTGACCGGCGCGGAACGCCCCGAACCGCTCTCTCGGGTCGCGTCCAGACACGGCGTCCCCTACGGCAAGAAGCCGATGAAGGAGGCCGAAGCGGCCGCCAGACTCGCCGCGGTCAACGTCGGCTACGAGGTCTCCGCGTTCTCCGACACCACGACGGTCAAGGTCTCTCGGGGGCGCTCGACGGGCAAGGGCGGCTGGAGTCAGGACCGGTACACGCGGCGGATCCACGGATCGGTGAAGCGGCGGTCCCGCGAGGTGAAACAGCGCCTCGAACAGGCCGACCTCGACTTCGAGGTCGACGTGACCGAGAAGTACGGCGGCTACTCGAACGCCGTCTTCACCGTCGAAGCGCCGCCGACGGACATCCCGGTTTCGGCGGGCCGCGCCGGCGACACCCGCGTCGAAATTGAGCGCGAGCGCTACGACGGCATCGAGTTCGAGCCGCTGGTGAAGCGCCGCGACCACGTGATCGTCGGCATCGACCCCGGGACGACGACTGCCGCGGCCGTCGTCGGCCTCGACGGGGGCGTTCTCGACGTCTACTCGACGCGGACGGCCGACACCGCCGACGTGATCGAGTGGCTCATCGAGCGCGGGCGACCCGTCGTCGTCGCCGCCGACGTGACGCCGATGCCCGAGACCGTCGAGAAGTTCAGGCGGAGCTTCGACGCCGCGGGCTGGACGCCGAACTCGGACCTCCCGATCGACGAGAAACTCCATCGGACGCGGGAGGCCGCCTACGAGAACGACCATCAGCGCGACGCGCTCGCGGCGGCGCTGTTCGCGCTCGATGATCACGAGGACCAGTTCGAGCGGATCTCGCGGAAGGTCCCGCCGGACATCGAACGCGGCGAGGTCATCGCCCGCGTCGTCGCCGGCGAGCAGTCCGTCGAGGCCGTCCTCCGCGACTTCGACGACGACGCGGAGGAGTCGGGCGAGGAGTCGGAACACGAGGAGCGAGAACTCACCGAAGAAGAAGAGGAGATCCGCCGCCTCCGCACGCGCGTCGAGCGGCTGGAGTCGCACATCGACGACTTGGAAGCGACCATCGACGAGCGCGAGGAGACCATCTCGGAGTACGAAACCAAGCTTTCAGACGCCAAACGCGAGGAGCGCCGCGAGGCCAGAGAGCGCCGCGAGGTCAAGCGCCTCGAACGCGACAAGGACCGGCTCCAGCGCCGAGTCGACGATTTAGAGACGGAGAACGAGGCACTCGACGAGAAGCTCGAACGACTCAAACGGCTCTGGAAGCTCGATCACTCGAACTTTGCGGACGTCGATACCGACGGCGACCTCGTCTCCGTCAAGATCGTCGATCAGTTCACCCGCGACGCCATCGAGACGGCCGAAGAGGAGTACGGGCTGGCGGCCGGCGACGTCGTCTACCTCCGCGACGCGTCCGGTGCGGGTCGCTCGACGGCGGAGTTGCTCGCGGACGTGGATCCCCGCGTTGTATTGCGATCGGGGGGCAACATCTCGGAGATCGCCGATCAGATCCTCTTCGAGCACGACATCCCCGTCGCGCCCGCCACCGACGTCACGATCCAAGAGGTCGACGAACTCGCGGTCGCGAGCGAGGCCGAAGTCCAAGCGGCGATCGACGACTGGGAGCGCCGCGCCGAGGAACGCCAGAAGGAGCGGAAGGCGTCGATGGTCGACCAGATCATCTCCGAGCACCGTGCGGAGACGCGGAGCGAGAGTCGGTAGATCGGGGTTCTGACCCACGCGAGGGAGTCATACGACGCTGGATTAGCGAGTAGAAACACGAGTAGGATGTGACAGTTCTCGCTGCGCGTCCCTGTCGCAGGCGGAGTAGTGGGCGACTAATTTAATAATTTCAAAGCAACCACTCCGTATGAGTGCCCGGATTCTGGTGGCGCTGGCGGTGACAGGCCTCCTCCTGACCGTCCCGGCGGCAACGACAGTGGCCGCGCAGTCGACCGAGACGGTCACGCTGACCGTCTCCGTCGTCGATCAGAACGGCGATACGATCAGCAACGCCGATCTGACGGCGACATGGGAGAATGGTTCGACGACCGAGACGACGGCGAGCAACGGTAGGGCGTTCATTGACGTGGAACGCGGAGCGAACGTCACGATCTCGTTATCACACTCAGCGTATATCCGCAACCACCCGTTCGTCGTGCGGAACGCGACCGAGCAGGACGTAACGATCCCGGCGTACCGTCAGGGTCAGTTGTCGGTCGTTGTCGCGGACGATAGTGGGGACATCGCCGACGCGCGAGTCGTCTTGCGACAGAACGGCCGTATCGTGTCGCAGGCATCGACCAACGAAAACGGGGAGGTCGCCTCGGAGCCCATAGCGCAGGGCACGTACACTCTCGCGGTCGTAAAGCCGGGGTACTTCCGGAACATCACCACTGTACAGGTGGGCGCATCGACCCGTACGCAGATCCCTCTCGAGCGTGGGACCGTCTCCCTAACCGTTGCAGTGCGGGACTCGCACTTCTCGCCACCCCGCGCTATCAGTAATGCTACAGTCAGTATCGAATCAATCGGGCAACTTCAGACACTCCCCGACGGAGAGGCACGCGTTAGCGTGCCGGTCAACGCCGAACTAACCCTCACGGTTGGGAAGGAGGGCTACAACGACGTAACGACGCGCGTACGCGTCGGAGAATCCGATCTCCGCGTGAACGTCTCGACGAACCGGACGCCTTCACTGCGGCTCGAATCGATCAGCACGCGCGTCGTGACGGGCGAACAACTGGGAGTCAGAGTCGTCGACGAGTACGCCGAACCCGTCGAAGGTGCAACCATCCTGCTCGACGGCGAGGCAGTCCGCGCTACCGATGTTGACGGTCGTGCGACTGTGACCGTTGAGGAATCGGGTAATCACACGCTCGCCGCCAGCAAGGAGGGCTTGAACTCCTCTTCGGTGGCGATCCGTGCCATTCCCGAGGAAGGGGATACGATGACGTCGATGCCGATACTGACGCCGACCGAGGCTTCGTCTGATTCCGGCTCCAGCACTCCGGGCTTCACGACTCTTACGGCGATACTCGCTATCTCAGTGTCGCTGGCGATCTTGGCGCTCCGTCGTCGCTGAGTGTGGATCGGGTGTCGATTGACGCTCTCGGACTGCCCCCTCTGCGACGTGTTTCGCATCTGGATGGTCACCGTCCGTGCGACTTCTGTGGTCTGGTCAATCGCGAGCGCCTCCGTCTGACTGACACAACGTGAACGCGTCCTACGGTATCTTCCTCGGTAGCTAGGGCGCTCTGGCGTCCGGGCCGACTTCGTACGGCGCGTCGGGCTGCCCGAGGAAGTAGTACGCGGCGAAGCCGACGAACGGGACGAGGAAGGCGAGCACCGTCCAGCCGACCGCGGAGTCGCTGCCGCGCCCGGTCGCGTCGATGTAGACCCAGCCGGGAAGCGCGAGGTGCGCCACGAGGAAGTAGAGCGCGAAGCCCGCGAAGTACACGAACGTCACGATTTCGGTGACGGCGAACCACATCACCAGCAGCGGGAGAAACGCCACCGCGACCAACCCAGCGAGGACGACGAACGGCGAGCGGGTCGTTGCCATTAGCGGGGGTTGGAACCGCGACCGTATGACGCTTTCTGGAGACTGTGACCTCGTTGAGGAGCGACGAGGGACTAATTCGGAAACGTCGACGATAGCCGAGACGGGGAACGACGCCGCCGGCCGAGACGGGGAACGACGCCGACAGCCGAGACAGGGAGCGACGCCGACAGCCGAGACAGGGAGCGACGCCGACAGTCCGACGAACCGACGGGTGGGAATGGAAGGGGCCGCGTTCTCGACGTAGACGCGCGACGTAAGCCGCGAGGTGGCTCCGCCACCTCGGCCGTGCGAACGGGCGCAGAGCGCCCGTGAGCAGAGACCGCAGGAGCGAACGCAGTGAGCGACGAGGACCACAGCGAGCGCATCGAGTCGAGAGCGCGGGGGCTTCCGAGGTGTTCACCTCTCACTCCCCACTGCCACAGACCACACCCACCCACTCTCATCGACGGCATCCCAGAAGTCATATGCCGGAGTCGCGATTTCCTCCCAGTATGGACGCCTACGAGCTGATCACCCGGAACGTCTCCGAGGTGGTCACAGAGGACGAAGTGCGCGCGTTAGCCGAATCCCCGGACGGAAAGCGGGCGTACGTCGGCTACGAGCCCTCGGGCGTCCTCCACATCGGCCACATGCTGACGGCGAACAAGCTGATGGAACTGCAGGAGGCCGGCTTCGAGGTCGTCGTTCTCCTAGCGGACGTTCACGCGTACCTCAATGGCAAGGGGACGTTCGACGAGATCCGCGAGACCGCGACGCGAATGCAGGAGCAGTTCGTCGCCTACGGCCTCGAGGAGTCGCAAACGGAGTTCGTGTTGGGATCCGAATTCCAACTCGACGAGGAGTACATCCTCGATCTGCACGCCTTGGAGCTTGAAACGTCGCTCTCGCGGGCTTCCCGGGCGATGGCGGAAATCGCCGGCGGCGACACCGCGACGGTCGCGCAGGCGGTCTACCCGCTGATGCAGGCGCTCGACATCGTCTACCTCGACGTCGACCTCGCCATCGGCGGGATGGAGCAGCGGAAGGTCCACATGCTCGCGCGGGACACCCTACCGAGCATCGATGCCGACTCCCCGACCTGCCTGCACACGCCGCTGATCGCGGACCTGACGACCGGGATTGGCAAGATGTCGAGCAGCGAGGGCCTGTCGATTTCGATGGAGGACTCCGCGGAGGACATCGAAGAAAAAGTCAACAAGGCTTACTGTCCGCCGACGGCCGACCCCGAGCCGACCGACGAGGGCGAGGAGCGCGAGAACCCCGTGCTCCAGATCTTCGAGTACCACGTCTTCCCGCGGTTCGGCGAAGTCGTCGTCGAGCGCCCCGAGCAGTACGGCGGGGATCTGAACTACGAGTCGTACGCCGACCTCGAAGCCGACCTCGAATCCGGCGAACTACACCCCGCAGACGCGAAGGGCGCGCTGACGACGTACCTGAACGAGCTCATCGAACCCGGCCGCGAGAAGATCCGAGAGCAGCGCTCCGACTGACCAGTCATTCTACTGCGCTCCCTGCCTTCCGGCTCGTCTGACGCCCGTCTTGCTGAGATTGATGTCCTTTCGCCGACGAGTGCGGACGATGAGGGTCAAGGGGATCGCGCTGGGGGCGTACGCGCTCTGTCTCGGGGGGCTGCTGCTGTTCTCCGACTCGGGCGTCGTGACCGGTCTCGGCGTCGCGGTGATCACGATCGCGTGCGCCGCGATCGTTTCGCGGATCCGATTCAGACGCGCATCGCGTCCGCGAGGGTGAACGATCCCTCGTAGAGCGCGGTGCCG
>Ga0207720_101206_pt1 | contig 10202 bp, 10 predicted proteins | sample A23P2SouthBayCA_2_FD_187751 | JGI IMG/M metagenome (GOLD analysis project Ga0207720, IMG submission 187751) | Aerobic enrichment media microbial communities from Eden Landing Ponds, California, USA - A23 E3 (2) (SPAdes) | ecosystem: Environmental > Aquatic > Marine > Unclassified | place...
GTCGGCTTCTCCGAGTTGGCCGAGGACGACGACCTCCGCGCCCGCCTGCCCGACGGCTACGAGGACTGCATGCACCTCGTCACCGACGCCGCGGTGTACTCCTGCGGCGAGGCGCTCGAACAGGTCGCCAAGCGCACCGGCGCGACCGGCTGGTGGCTCACTACGGCCGCGAAGGGGCTCCCGAAGTACCCGGAGGCCCGCGAGGCGATGTATCGGTGGGCCGCCGACCGGCGGGCGCTGTGGGGGGCGTTCGCACGGCGCGACTCGCTGTCGGGCGGGGACGGATCGGCGTAGCGCCTCAGCAGTCGGGAGCGGCGGAGACGGCGGCGGCGGTCCGCCGCAGCGCCGCCCGGCCGGGCGCCAGGTCACGCGGGGGTGCACGACGGAGGTACGCGTCGAGCGCCCGCCGGACGACCACGACCTCCTCGGCGTCGAACCGTTCGCGTCCGTTCTCGATCGCTGCCAGCGCGTCGAGTTCCGGGTACCCCTCGGGGCCGTCGTCCGCCTCGACCGCCCGCCGGACTCGGTCGAGAAGCGCGACATGGACTACCCACGCCTCCTCGCGCGGGAACGCGAGCGTTTGCCACCCACCCTCGACTGTGTCGGCCATCTCGGTTGGCGCCTCAGAGTCCACCCACTTAGCTATGGTCATGATTCTCACATGGGAGGCGCGACGGACACGAGAGCGGCCCCTCCGACGGCACTCGCCCGCTAGGAGAAGGCCGGGATTCCGGTCAGATCCTCTCCGAGGATGAGCGAGTGGATGTCGTGGGTTCCCTCGTAGGTGTACACCGTCTCCAGGTTGCTCATGTGTCGCATCGGCGAGTAGTCGGTCGTGATCCCGTTGCCGCCGAGCATCTCGCGGGCGACGCGCGCCTGATCGCGGGCCATCCGGACGTTGTTACGCTTCGCCATCGACACCTGCTGGGGTCGCAGGTCGCCGCGCTCCTTCAGGTCCGCGAGGCGATACGCGAGCAGCTGCGCGAGGGTGATCTGCGTCGCCATCTCCGCGAGCTTCTCCTGTTGGATCTGGAAGCGGGCGATGGGTCCGCCGAACTGATCGCGGCCGGTCTGGTACTCGCGGGCGGTCTCGAAGCAGTCGCGGGCGGCGCCGACGGCGCCCCAGGCGATACCGAACCGGGCCTGCGTGAGACACGACAGCGGCCCCTTCATCCCCTCGACGGCCGGCAGGACGTTCTCCTCGGGGACGCGCACGTCGTCGAGGACGATACCGCCGGTGACGGAGGCGCGCATCGAGAGCTTCTCGTCGATCTTCGGCGTCTCGACCCCGTCGCGGTCGGTCTCGACGAGGAAGCCACGGACCGGCGATCCCTCCTCCGAGGTGAGCTTCGCCCACACGACGGCCACGTCGGCGATGGGGGAGTTGGTGATCCACGTCTTCTCGCCGTTCAGGACGAACCCGTCGGCGTCGCGCTCGGCGCGCGTCTCCATCCCCGACGGGTTCGAGCCGTGCTCCGGTTCGGTCAGCCCGAAGCAGCCGACGGCCTCCCCCTGCCCGAGCGCGGGAAGCCACTCCTCCTTCTGGGCGCCGCTCCCGAACGCGTGGATGGGGTACATCACGAGCGCCCCCTGCACGCTGGCCATCGACCGAAGACCGGAGTCGCACGCCTCCAGCTCCTGCATGAGCAGCCCGTACGCGCGCTCGGAGACGTTCGGTGAGCCGTACCCCTCCAGGTTCGGCGCGTAGAACCCCAGCTCCCCCATCTCGGGGATGAGCTCCGTGGGGAAGGTCCCGGCCTCGTAGTGGTCGGCGATGTCGGGGGCGACCTCCTCGGCGACGAACTCCCGAGCGGTGTCCCGGATCAGCTTCTCCTCCGCCGAGAGGTCGGCCTCGAGGCCGACGTAATCGAGCATACGAGGACTCGGTGACACGTCGACAAAGGAGTGTCGGGATCCGCCGGATCGACGATGACACTCCCGGGCGCGATGGCGACGACGTCGACTTGTCCCTCCACGAGGCACTTGTCGACCGCGTCCGAACTCGGCGGTATGCAACGGCCCTCCGGTCGCGCCGCGTTCGCCTGCGCGGCGTGTCTGCTGTGCGTGCTCTGGGCGGTCGTCGGGGCGACTGCTGCGGATCCGGCGTCCGGGACGGACTCGGCGACTGATGCGGACTCGGCGATCGCGACCGACGATCCCGGACCGGGCGACGACGTCCGGATCGAGGGGTCGGTCAGCGGTGTCGATGGCGACCCCGCCGCCGACGCGGCGGTGATCGTCGGCGAGTCGGCGACGCTGCGCGAGCGATCGACGGACGGACTCCGCGCGCTCGCGGCCGCCGACCCGCCGAACGTGACCGTGGTCAGACCCGACCACGACGGGGCGTTCGCGACGACCGTCGGCTGGGATCGCGCCGACGCCGCCGTCGCCGTGAGCGACCGTGGCGTCAGCGAACTCCGGGTCCTCGGCCACGAGAACGCGACCCTCGCGCTGCGGTTGCACGAGCGCCGCCCCCAAGTCGTCTTCGCGCATTTCGGCTCGGTCAGCCACGGGGAACGGCGCGGGGATCTGCTCGTCAGCCTCGTCAACAACGGCGAGGCGACGATCCGACGCCTCTGGGTGACCGTCACCTCGCTGCCCGCGGGGTGGTCGGTCGCGGCCGTACGCGGCGACGGACAGTATCACTCCGCCAACCGAACGCTCGAGTGGGCGTCGGTCCCGCCCGGTGAGGAGGTCGACACGATGGTCGTCGTGTCGGTGCCCGTGACCGCCACCTCCCGGGAGTACACGGTGGGACTCGAGGCTGTCAGCACGACCCACCCGGTCACAGTCGAGAACGAGACCGTCGAGGTACTCGCGTCGGAGACGCCGGGGCCGACGACCGCGCCGCCACGAACCGAGGGGACGGAGCACACGGGCGCACCCGCACGAACCGGGTCGGCGGGTCCGACCGGGGGGTCGGAGCCCTCCGGTACGGTCGGTGCCCGGACGAACGCGACGGCCGACGGCTTCGGGGTCGTGGCGACGGCCGGCGCGGCAGTGGCCGCGGCGGCTATCGTCGCGTTCGGGTGCCGTCCCCGGGAGTGATCGAATCCCAGGGTCGCAGACACCGCGTTCCCGAGGGGAAACCCGGGCACGGAAAGCTTACCAACTCCACCGCGAAAGAGGAACGACGAATGGCCGACATGCCCTCCTCCATCCCCGGAATCGGCGGGCCGTGGTCCCGGGGCGACGACGACGGCGACCGCGACCCGCGGGTGATCGGCGTCGACGGCGACGACGCCGACGACGTCCTCGCGGCGCTCTCCTCGGACACCGCCCGCGCGATCCTCTCCGCCCTCCACGACAGCCCCGGCCCCGCAAGCGACGTGGCCGACCGCGTCGACACGTCGCTGCAGAACACCCAGTACCACCTGAAGCGCCTGCGGGAGGCGGACGTCGTCGAGGTGGTCGACACCGTCTACTCCCAGAAAGGTCGCGAGATGGACGTGTACGCCCCCGCCGACGGGCCGCTCGTGCTCGTCGCGGGGCCCGAATCCGAGGCGTCGGGCGTCCGTGCGACGCTCAGTCGCCTGCTCGGCGGGATCGGCGCCGTCGGCCTCGGCGCCGTCGTCGTCGAGACCGCCCTCGACGGCCCGTTCGCGCCGTCGATGGGGTTCGGCTCGGCCGGCGGCGCGGACGGCGGTGCCGGCGGCGACGGGACCGGCGTGAGCGTCGAGTCGACGAACGCGACGGCAACCGAGGCGGCCGCCGACGCCGCGGCGACGCCGACGCCGACCGGGACCGCGGGCGACGGCGGGATGGGTATCCAGGAGGTGACGGAGACCGCCGGGGAGACGGCGACGCCCGCGCCGACGCCGTCGCCGGCTCCCGAGTCGACCGCGACCGAACTGGCGAGAGAGACGACGTACGCCGTCGCCGGCGACGCCGGACCGACGCTGATCGACCAGCTCGCCGCCTCGCCGGGGTTCCTGTTCCTGTGTGGCGGGCTCCTCGCGCTCGTGGTGGTCGCCGCGGTCGCCGCGGTCGCCCGCCGTCGCGGCGGCGCGTGAACCGCCTCGTCCGTCCGCCGGTTCTCTGTCCGCCGGTCACCCGTTCTCCGTTCGTCCGTGTATCCGTCCGCCCGCTCGTCCGTCCGCGCCGCCGACCCGGTGACTAAAAACGGCGTTTGACCATAGAGAAAGTACTTGACACGAGCCCCGTTACGTGTTGGTACCGGTTCCCGGTGGCGCGCCGGCCCTCCGTTCGCGGTTCCCCGACGGCCCTCCAACCGCCGCGCCCGACTCCCCACGAGCCCCCGTCTCCCCGACACCCCCGACCGGGTGCGCGGGCGGCCGGCGGCCCGGGAACCCGGTCCCCGTTGACGCGACCCCCATCGTCGTCGACGCGATCCGAACGAGCGAGACGAGTCGCCCGCGTTCCGTTCCGAGTTCCTGACGAGCCGCTCGACCACCGAACACGGCTCAAGTACCCCGATCCGAGCGATCTCACGGCGACCGTACCGGGACGGAGAACCGCTCGAACGCCTCGCCGTCGGGGGTCACGAGCTCCCCGGCGAGCCCCTCGTCGGTCCGGGTTACCTCGGCGTGTGCCGGTCGGTTTCCCCTCGGCTGAGCGTAGCTCCCCGGATTGAGCAGCGGGACGCCCCCGGAGTCGTCGAACTCGGGACGGTGGCTGTGGCCGAAGACGACGAGGTCGGCGTCGCGCTCGCGGCCGAACATGACGAGGCCGGTCGAGCCGCTTCGCGATCGGTGCCGAACCGCGACGGTCGCGCCCTCGTAGCCCACGACGCGGTCGCGGGGCAGTCGTTCGCGCAGCGCGTCGTCGTCGTTGTTGCCGGTGACGGCGTACACCGTCGATGCCTCCCGCAGCAGGTCGTCGAGCACCGCCTCCCGATAGAAGTCGCCCGCGTGGATCACGGCCTCCGCCTCCCGGACCGCATCGAGGGTCCGTCCGCGGAGCCGGTGGCCGTCGGTGGCGTGCGTGTCGGAGATGACCACGAGCATACCGACGCGGTCGTGGCGATCGGTACTAACGGTTCGGGAGTCGCCGTCGGTTCCCCCGCCGATCCGGGCGGCGGTCACGACGGCGGTGGAGCTGAGACGACGGCGTCCGTAGCTCCCCGGGGTTGATTACGGTCGACGGAGACGTGCCGACAATGGCTGGCAGCAGGTCCGTCGTCATCGCCGCGCTGATCGCCAACGGCGCCATTGCGGTGCTGAAGTTCTTCGGCTTCCTGCTCACTGGGTCGCCGTCGATGCTCTCCGAGACGTACCACTCCATCTCCGACACGGGGAACCAAGTGTTCCTGCTCATCGGCATCCGCTACTCGAGCAGGGAAGCCAACCGGGCGCATCCGTTCGGCTACGGCAAGGCGCAGTTCTTCTACTCGTTCCTCGTCTCGGTGCTGCTGTTCGGCATCGCCGGCTGGGAGTCGCTGAAACACGGGTACGAGGCGGTCATGCATCCCGCTCACGGCGGCGAGCGGGCGGACGTGATCCTCGCGGGGATCAACTTCACCGACCTCGTCCCGGTCGACCCGTTCTGGATCAACGTCGCGGTGCTCGTCGGCGCGATCGCCTTCGAGTCGTACGCGTTCCTGAAGGCGCGCGCCGAGTTGAACGAGCAGATCGACACGTACGGCTGGTCCGGACTGCGCGAGGCGTTCTCGAAGACCAGCGACGTGACGACGCTCACCGCGTTCACTGAGGACACGATCGCGCTGTCGGGCGCCGGCATCGCGCTGGTCGGCATCACGCTGGCGCGGTACCTCGACATGCCGGTGTTCGACGCGATCGCCTCGCTGGTCATCGGCGCGCTCCTGATGTTCTTCGCGGTCGCGCTCGCCTGGGAGAACAAGCGGCTCATCCTCGGCGAGTCGCTGCCGGCGGACGTGGAGGAGTCGCTCCGCTCGGCGATCGTCGACCACGACGGCGTCGTCCACATCGACGGGTTCCGGACGGTGTTCGTCGGCCCCGGCGAGGTGCTCGTCACCGCCGACGTGAGCTTCGACGGCGACACGGTCGCCCGCGACGTCGACGAGGACATCACGCAGATCGAGACCGCGCTCCGCGAGATCGACGACCGGGTCCGGATCGTCTACATCGAACCCGAAGTGTGAGCGACCGGGGCGGCTCGATCCCTACTCGTCGGTGAGGGCCAACGACGCCAGCAGCGCCTCCAGTTGCACCTGCTCGTTGGCGCCCTCGGTGATGCGGAAGTCGGCGTCGCCGATGCGCTCCATCAGCCGTACCGCCTCCGGGTCGGAGAGGCCGAACTCCCACACCGACCGGTGGAGTTGGTCGATGATGTCGCCGCCGGCCATCCCCGTCTCGGTGAGCAGCGTGTCGAGCGTCGCCCGCGACTTGGAGAAGTCGCCCGCGAGCGCGTCCTCGACCATCGCCTCGATCTCCTCCGGACGGGCGGTCGCGGTGATCTCGTAGACGGCCTGCTCGTCGACGATCTCGCCCGTGGTCGCGGCCGCCTGCAGGGAGTTGATCGCCCGGCGCATGTCGCCGTTGGCGGCGTACACCAGCGCGTCGAGTCCGTCGTCGGTGATCTCGATGTCCTGCTCGGCGGCGATGTCTCGCACCTGCGACTCGACCGCCTCGTCCGACAGCGGCGAGAAGCGGAACACCGCACACCGCGACTGGATGGGGTCGATGATCTTCGAGGAGTAGTTACACGAGAGGATGAACCGCGTGTTGTCCGAGAACTGCTCCATCGTCCGGCGCAGCGCCGACTGCGCGTCGTCGGTGAGCGAGTCGGCCTCGTCGAGGAAGATGATCCGGTAGTCGTACCCGCCGAACGACGAGCGCGCGAAGTTCTTGATCCGGTCGCGCACCACGTCGATGCCGCGCTGGTCGGAGGCGTTGAGTTCGAGGAAGTTCGTCCGCCAGTCGTCGCCGTAGATCGTCTTCGCGATGGCGACGGCCGAGGTGGTCTTTCCCACACCCGCGGGACCCGCAAACAGGAGGTGCGGCAGGTCGTCCTGCTCGATGTAGCTCCGGAGCCGGGAGATGATCTGCTCGTGTCCGTACACGTCCTCCAGCGTCTGTGGGCGGTACTTCTCGATCCAGACCTCCCGCCCGGGTGTGGACTCGGCGGCCTCGCCGTCGTCGGCCTCGCTCATGGACGGTGGTCGGCGGCCCGGGGGGATAAACGCCCCGAGATTGCGACCCGCCGCCTCCGGTTCGACGCGCGCGGCCGTCGCCGGCGGCGACACACGACGGCAACGCTGAAAGCCGCGCGGCGGCGACTGCGGGCATGGACGTGACCTGCGAGGTCGTCGGCGAGGGCACCGAAACCCTCTCGCTGGCCGACGACGCGACCTACGCCGACGTGTGCCGGGCGACCGGCTACTCCCCCCACGAGGTGACGGTGCTCGTGGACGGGAGCCCGGTTCCGGAGGACGAACCGGTGGAGGCGAGCGAACTCAAGGTGCTCAGGCTGATCAAGGGCGGATGACCGACGGCGTCGAGCCGAACCGAGGTGCGGACGGCGACGCCGCCCCCGACGTCGGCACCGCCGCCGACGCCGATGTGTCGATCCGGGCCGCTCGCGGCGACGAGACGGAAGCCGTCAGGCGCCTTCTCGACGCGGCGATACTGACCGTTCCGCCGGACCTCCCGGAGCGCGTCGCCGCCGGCGACGCGCTGATCGCTGTGGAGGGGGGGATCGGACCCGAGTCGGCCGACGTGGTCGGCGCGGTCGTGCTCGACGGCAGTCACATCGACGCTGTCGCGGTGCGGCGGTCGAGGCGTGCGGCCGGCGTCGGGACCGCGCTCGTCGCGGCGGCCGCCGAACGGACCGACGCACCGCTGACTGCGACGTTCCGGGCGCAAGTGAGACCGTTCTACGAGGCGCTCGGGTTCGAGGTGGAGGAACGCGACGGCCGACTGTTCGGGACGCTCCCGGCGGACGCGGACGTGATGCCGTGACCGCCGCAGCCAGATCAGGCCAGATCAGGCCAGATCAGGCCAGATCAGACCACGTCCGACAGCGGCGCGACCGCGAACGGCGTCGACATCTCCGCGGGCGTCAGCCCGCCGTGCCAGCCGACGTAGCCGAGCTTCCCCGGCTCGTCGCCGCGCCAGACGGCCCTCCGTCGGTGGACGAACACCACGTCGCCGCAGCGGCGGCGGAACCGATCGGAGGCGCCTCGGTCGCCGAACAGGCCCCGGTCGAGGGCCCCCTCCCGGGTGAACGCCCAGCCCTCGAAGGTGCGATCGAAGTAGTCGACCACCTCCTCGGTCGTCCCCGGCCGCAGGTGGAGGTGGACGTTGCGCGCGCCGCCGACCGGCGGGAGGGGGTCGCCGTCGGCCGCGCGTTCGTCGCTCCCGGCGTCGTCGGCACCGTCCCCGCCGTCGCCCCCGGCGAGCGGGTACCCGTCGGGGGCGCCCGTCCCGTAGCGGCGCATGCGCTCGGTGAGGAAGTCGTGCTCCCAGATGTCGACGTTGGTCTCGGGGTCGGTGTCGACGTGGCCGTGGTCCGCGGTGAGCACGAACAGCGTCGAGTCGGCGACGTCGTCGGGAACGCCGGCCAGCGCCGTCGAGACGGCGTCGGAGACGGCGCGCAGCGTCTCCCGGTAGTGGTCGGAGTCGGTGCCGGCCTCGTGAGCCGCGCCGTCCACGTCCGAGAGGTACGCGTAACAGTAGGTCCCGGGGTCGGACTCGGCCAGCGCCTCGGTCAGCAGCGACCGGAAGCCGTCGAGGTGCTCGTACCCGTGGGAGTCGGCGCCGGCGAGGGCGTGTGCGGAGTAGGCGCCCGTCGCCGCCTTCGTCGGCTGGACGGTGACCGAATCGATTCCCGCCGCCGCCATGGACTCGTATATCGACCCGCCCGCGAAGAGGTCCGCCGCGTCGACGCCGTACGCCTCGTCGGCCGGCTCCCCGGACTTCGACGTGAACGGCAGCGTCTGGACCACGCGGTCGACCTCGGGGAGGTACATGTCCCATCCGATCACGCCGTGTTCGGCGGGCGTCCGCCCGGTGTGGACCGTCGTGATCGCAGCCGCGGTCTCCGAGGGGTAGACGGACGTGAGCGGCGTCACGCGCGCGGTCTCGACGAGGTCGGCGACCCAGTCGGGCGCGCGGCCGGCGGCGACCTCGCGACGCCACTGCTCGAAGCCGAAGCCGTCGACGAGCACGTGACAGACGCGGTCGTAGTCGGCGTCGTCGCCGGGCGACGTGCCGGGGAGGCCGGGAACGTCGTCGACGACGTCGTCCGGGAGCGGGTCGCCCGGGAGGTCGACGCCGAGCACCCCGCCGAGGGTCGCGGGGACGTCGGCGAAGCAGTACCGGCCGTAGTCGGGGAGGAGGGAGCCGTCGCGCTCGCGGTCGTCGCGGATGCGGGCGGCGACCTCGTCGTCGAACATGCCGGCCGTGGCGGCGGCCGCGCATTCAAACCTGTGGGTCTCGGCGGGAGATCGGCGTGGGGCGCGAGGACGGGGAGCGAGCCGGAGCGCGGGAACGAGGAACCGACGTGGAGCGAGAGATCGGGGGCCGAGTCTCAGACCAGCGGCTCGACCAGCTCGCGGCCGTCCGCGAGGATGGCCGCCGTGTCCGCCTCCGACCCGGACTCGGCGTACACGCGCATCTTCGGCTCGGTTCCGGAGGGTCGAACGAGCAGCCACGATCCGTCCGCGAGCAGGAGCTTGAAGCCGTCCACCGTCACCACGTCGGCGACCTGCTCGCCGGCGACCTCGTCGGGGATGTGGTCCGCGAGGTCGTCGATGACGCGCGCCTTCTCGCCGTCGGGACAGTCGACGCTCACCTTGTCGGCGACGATGCGGCCGTGTTCGTCCTCGAGGCGGTCGACGCGGTCGTCGTACGACTCCTCGCGTGCGGCGACCGCCGCCAGCAGCGCCATCAGGACGCCGTCCTTCTCGCGGACGTGTCCGCGGACGGAGAAGCCGCCGGACTCCTCGCCGCCCATGAGGGCGTCGTGCTCGCCCATCGCCTGCGCGACCCACTTGAACCCGACCGCCGTTTCGTACACCGATTCGCCGTGTGCCTCGGCGATGCGGTCGATCAGGAACGTCGTCGAGACGGTGCGGATCGCCGGTCCCGGGTCGTCGGCGAGGAGGTGGTCGTACGTCGCCGCGAAGAAGAGGTTCTCGTCGAGGTGGCCGCGTTCGGGCGTGACGACCGCCAGTCGGTCGGCGTCGCCGTCGTTGGCGATCCCCAGGTCCGCGCCGCCCTCGGCGACGCGCTCGGCCAGTTCCGTCAGGTTCTCCGCGG
>Ga0207720_101211_pt1 | contig 10157 bp, 7 predicted proteins | sample A23P2SouthBayCA_2_FD_187751 | JGI IMG/M metagenome (GOLD analysis project Ga0207720, IMG submission 187751) | Aerobic enrichment media microbial communities from Eden Landing Ponds, California, USA - A23 E3 (2) (SPAdes) | ecosystem: Environmental > Aquatic > Marine > Unclassified | place...
CCGCATCGTGCCGTCGAGTTCCTCGTCGACGGAGGTGCCCCAGATGATGCGGGCGTCGGGGTCGATCCTGTCGTAGATCTCCTCGACGACGCCCTCGGCCTCCTCGATGCTCATGTCCGAACCGCCGGTGACGTTCACCAGCGCGGAGTTAGCTCCTGAAATGTCGACGTCGAGCAGCGGCGAGCGGAGCGCGCTCTTGACGGAGTCCTGCGCTTTCGACTCCGAATCGGACTCCCCGAGCCCGATCATCGCGACGCCGCCGCGCTCCATCACCGTCTTCACGTCGGCGAAGTCGAGGTTGACGAGGCCGGGCTTGGTGATGAGTTCGGTGATGCCCTTCACCGACCGCATCAGCACTTCGTCGCTCACCTTGAACGCCTGCCGGACCGGGAGTTTGCCGACCGCATCGAGCAGTCGGTCGTTCGGGACGACGATGACGGTGTCGGCGACGTCACGAAGCCGTTCGAGTCCGGCCTCGGCGTTGGTGCGGCGCACTTCGCCTTCGGCGGTAAAGGGCGTCGTGACGATCGCGATCGTCAGCGCACCCGACTCGCGGGCCGCCTTCGCGACGACCGGCGCGGAGCCGGTGCCGGTCCCGCCGCCGAGTCCGGCGGTGACGAACACCATATCCGAGCCGTCGATCGCGTCGTAGATCTCCTCTTGGGACTCAAGCGCCGCCTCTTCGCCCACTTGCGGGAGCGACCCCGCGCCGCGGCCCTGCGTCTTCTGTTCGCCCATCAGGATCTTCGTGTCGGCCTCGATCTCGACGAGGTGCTGGACGTCTGTGTTGGCCGCGACGAGTGACGCGCCCTCGATTCCTTCTTCGTGCATCCGATTGACGGTGTTGCCGCCGGCCCCGCCACAGCCGACGACGGTGATGTCCGTCTGGAGGTCGACGAGTACTTCCTGCAGTTCCTCGTCGGTCATCGTTCCGGTCCGGGGCATCTCCCCGCCGGTGGGTCCGTCGACGGTGTCCCCATCCCCCGTCTCCTCGGCCTCGTCAATCGCATCGTCGACGATGGTGTCCATAGTATGGGCGTTCCTTCCGAATACAGCCTAATGATCTTTCCCCCTTTCGTCCGACACGCGTCTGACGCTGAGGCCGCCTGTCGGGCCGATTCACCGGAGATCGGGGTTCGCGTTTCGACTCGGGATCGCGAACGTCACTCGCTCTTCGGTCGTGACTTCGTCGGGAGTCACCGTTCCGCCGTCGACCTCGACTGCTTCCCCCGCGGACAGCCGACCGAACGCCGGGCCCTCCGGCACGCCCGCCGCGGCGGCCGCGGCCGGGTCGAACGTCTCCCGCGTCGCGACGACGCGCGCGTCGTCGACGCGGACGTCTTCGTACTTCGATTCGAGGATCCGAGCGAGGGCTTCGACGACGTTGCCGACGGCGGCGCTGTCGGCGACGGCTGCCCGGCCGCGCGGCTTCGTTCCACCCTCGACCGTCTCGAAGGCGACGACGTTCGATTCGACGGCCTCGAAGGCCACGTCGCGGTCGATACCGGACGCCTCCGCGAGGAGATCGTCCGGGAGGGAGACGAGTTCGTAGCTGTCGGCGTCCGCATTCTGCTCTCCGTCGGCCGCTCTCGCTATGGCTCCGAATCGAAGCCCCTCGTCGACCGTCGAGAGCGACGATTCCAGTTCCTCGACGAGACCGAGGTCGACGCCCGAGGTCGCGCGGAGCCACGTCTCGTCGACGACGCGGTAGCCGAGGTCCCCGATCACGGCTGTCAGGTCCGAATCGTCGTCCACGACGAGCGCCCGCGTCGCTGCCGACTGCGCGAAGGCGCTGTCGAGTATCTCGGCGTTCGCCTCGGGCGCGCCCATCGATTTCAGCACCCAGTCGCTCGCGACGTGGCCGACCGCCCAGTCGGTCTCGCGGATGACGCGCTCGAACTGCGGCGCGTAGTGGCCGCCGCCGAAGCCGACGACGTGCCGACGGGTTCCGGAAGCCGCCGCTGCAGGCGCGTCACCTTCGGTGATCGACGCCGGGGCGTCGCTCTCGACGCCCGAGAGCTCCAACACGGAGCGTGCGACCGCGCGGGCTCCCGCCACATCCTCCCACTCGGTTTCGCTGCTCCCGAGTTCGACGAACAGCGACGGCGCGCCCACGTCGCTCGGACCGTGGTGCGTGCCCTCGATGCCGACCTCGTAGCCGTCGGGTGCGTGCCGATCGAACGCTTCGACCACCGCCCGCTGGACGTTCGGGCAGGCGCGGGAGAGTTCGCCCGATTCGCCGCCGAACTCCGCGGGTCCGAAGTTGCCGGTGAAGTGCGCCGTAAGCAGCGGGCCGGTGTCGCCGGCGTGCCGCGAGAGGAACGCGACGAACTCGGGGGCCTCGGAGAACGCGTCGGCGACGCCCGAGAGTTCGAGGTGCCACTCGTCGAACTCCCGAAGTTCGAAGTCGCCGTGGCGGTAGTAGGTCTCGCCGCCGTCGGCGTCGCTCCTGTCGCGGTCCTCGTGCGCGTCCCACGCGACGAGCGAGCGCAGTTGCTCGCCGATGGCGACCGATGCGGCGTCCGCGCGGCTGACGACCAGTCCGATCACGCGTTGGTCACGCTCGGGTGTGGTCGCCTCTCAGTATAAAAGGTCTCGGAGCCGACTGACGCCCGCGGCTCACTGCATCGAACGATTCGTGCGGTGTCCGCTCAGTCGGCTTGTTCCGGTTCCGGGATGGGCGTGCCGCGGATGTTGGCGACGGTGAGGTGCGCGAGCCGTCGGAGGTCGCTTCGCCGGGAGGCGAGCAGCCCCGCGCCGAGGACGATGTAGACGGCGGAGTATGCCAGTAGAAGATAGATCGAGTACTGTTCGGCGAGCGCGTCGGGGAAGGTCCGGATGAGCGCGAACTCGATCGCGACCTGCGAGACGAAGAGGACGAGCAGGGTGATCGCCTCACGAACGCTGATTCGGAAGTTCACGAGGATCGCGATCGCGAAGAAGCTCTGGGCGGCGGTGAGCCAGATCTCGGCCGCCTGCTTGAAGTCGAACGGCAGGACGCCGTAGGCACCCAACGAGATGCTGTAGACGACCGAGAGCGTCCCGATCAGGAGCGTCCACTGGTTCAGTTTCGAGGAGATGAGCGCGTTGAACGCGGCGGTCGAGCGCGCCTTGTTCACGAGGTACGCGGTCACGATGAGTTCGGGGCTTTCGGAGGCCAACGGCGCGATCCACTGGATCATGAAGAACTCGGGGATGCCGAATTGGAGTCCAAGAGATTCGAGGCCGTGCGCGAACGGCTCGACCGCGGTGAAGATCAGAAAGCCCGAGTAGACGAACAGCGCCAGCACGATCGGCACGCGGACGGGCCGGCGTTTCGCTTGGAAGTAGGCGGGCACGCCGATCTGGTCGTCGTGGTCCTCGACGTCGCCGCGGATGATGATGGCGATGTAGGTGACGTAGAGGCCGACGAGGACGATGGTGTCGATGATATCGATCCCGCCGTTGAGCGGGACGAAAAAGGCGAAGACGGTCGCGAGGAACAGAAAGAGGATCTCCGTGGAGATGCTCGGATCGAGTTTCACCGCGTCGCGAAGCGTCCCCTCGCGGTTCACGACGCTTCTGTCATTCCGTGAGCCCGAGGTCGCCTTGTAGATCGAGAACAGCGCGATGCCGGACCAGCCGAGTCCGATGAGGATGCGGTTCGCGCCGGTCATGTTCGCCACGGCCAGATTCGCCTTCGCGGGGTCGGTCGCGGCCTGCCACGCGTACAGCGCGTCGACGGCGTACTCGGGCGCGACGGCCAGTACTGCGAGCACGGCGATAGCGAACGCCCGCGGGACGTCCTTTTCGGCCGTTTCCGCCCCCCACGCGAGGAGGAACGACGCGCCGAGGACGGCGAGCCCGGCGACGCTCACGACGGTCAGCGGTCCGAAGCCCGCTGCGATCCCCGTCGCCCACGAGACGACCCACGGAAGCGTCAGGAGGAGCGCTCCGCCCGCGGCGGTGAGCGGGTGGCGCAAGCGCGATGTCATCACCGGAAGTGCTCTCTTCGGCCGCCTATCTCTTGCGGTTCGCCGCGTCGCTGATCTGCCGTTCGCCGCGTCGCTGATCTGCCGTTCGCCGCGTCGCTGATCTGCCGTTCGCCGCGTCGCTGATCTGCCGTTCGCCGGCCGACGCCATCGCCGACGGACAATGTTCAGATAAGCGATTGTTGGCCGGAACACCGCCGATGGGTGGGCTTTCGAGGGACGTCTCATCGTCGATTCCAGTTCCCTCCCCCTTATCTGAACAGTACCACGCCGACAGAGCCGACCACTTAACTCGGTCGACGGACCACGCGTGGATATGCAGGTATTCGGACTGCTCGGGAACCCGGTCGGCCACTCGCTGTCGCCGCCGATGCACGAGGCCGCCTACGACGTACTCGACATCGACGCGCGCTACGTCACCTTCGAGCCCGACCGCGACGCCGCGGCCGCCGCCGTCGCCGCCGCGGGGACGCTCGGAATCGCCGGACTGAACGTCACGATCCCGTTCAAGCGAGATGTCCTCGACGCGGTCGACCTCGACGACGTGGCCCGGCGCGTCGGCGCGGTGAACACGATCGACTTTTCGACGACGACGCCCCGCGGCTACAACACCGACGTCGCGGGGGTCGAACGCGCGTTCGCCCACCACGGCGTCTCGATCGACGGCCGCGACGCCGTGGTCGTCGGCGCGGGCGGGGCCGGGCGCGCCGCGGCGTTCGCCCTCGCTGATGCGGGCGCGTCGGTTCACATTGCCAATCGGACGGTCGAACGCGCCGAGTCGCTCGCGGCCGACGTCCCCGGCGCGACCGCGGGCGGATTGGACACACTCGACCGCATTGCCGACGCTGACATCTTGCTCAACGCCACGAGCGTCGGAATGGAGCCCAACGTCGACGAGACGCCCGTTCCTGCGGACCACCTCCACGCCGAGTTAGCGGTCCTCGATGCGGTCTACTCGCCGATCGAGACGCGCTTGCTCCGGGAAGCGGCCGAGGCGGGCGCGACGACGATCGACGGCGCGTGGATGCTGCTGTTTCAGGGCGTCGAGGCGTTCGAGATCTGGACCGGTCGCGACGCCCCCGTCGACGCGATGGACGAGGCGCTGCGGGCCGAGTTGGACTGACGAAAAGGGCCGCCGTTCAGTCGTCGGCGACAGGGGCACCACTCAATCATCGGCGTCGCCGCCAATTATCACTCAACCATCGGCGTCGGTGCCGGACGCCACTCAGTCGTCGGCATCGGATTCGACCTCCGTCCGCGACGCCCGACGGCTGGCGCGCTCGATGAACTCCTGCGGCAGCTCGTCGATCTCGCCCGCCTGCACGCCCCACAGATGCGCGTAGAGGTCGTCGTTTCCGATGAGTTCCGCGTGCGTGCCCCGCTCGGCGATCTTTCCGTCTTCGAGGACGACGATCTGTTCGGCGTCCTTAATCGTCGAGAGGCGGTGCGCGATGCTGAACGTCGTTCGATTTTCCGTCAAGCGGTCGAGCGATCGCTGGATGAGCATTTCAGTTTCAGTATCGACGTCGGAGGTTGCCTCGTCGAGCACGAGGATCTCCGGGTCGCGGAGGACTGCCCGGGCGATCGAGAGCCGCTGGCGCTGGCCGCCGGAGAGCTTCACGCCGCGCTCGCCGATCTCGGTGTCGTAGCCGTCGGGGAGGTTCTCGATGAACTCGTGGGCTTCGGCGGCCTTCGCGGCCTCGACGACCTCCTCCTGCGACGCCCCGAAGGTCCCGTAGCGGATGTTTTCTTCCACCGTCCCGTAGAACATAAACGTGTCCTGGCTGACGTAGCCGATCGAGCGCCGGAGGCTCGGAATCGTCACGTCGCGGATGTCGGTGCCGTCGATCGAGATCGAGCCCTCGTCAACATCGTACATCCGGAGCAGAAGCTTCAGCACGGTCGACTTTCCGGCTCCCGTCGGCCCGACCAGCGCGAGCGTCTCGCCGCCCGCGACGTCGAAGGAGATGTCCTCGACGATCGTTTCGTCGGTGTCGTACCCGAAGCTCACGTCGTCGTACACGACGCGCCCCTCGTCGACGACGAGTTCCTCGGCGTCCGGCTTCTCCTCGATCTGCGCTGGCTCGTCCATCAGCCCGAAGATCCGCGCGGCGGAGGCGTATGCGCGCTGATACATATTGATGATCTGGCCGAACTGCGCCATCGGCCAGATGAACCGCTGGGTGAAGAGGATGAAGCCGACGAACTCGCCGGGGGTGAGCGATCCTGTGAAGAACAGCGGCGCGCTCCCCGTCTCGCGGTAGGTGAGCACCCAGACCCCGCCGAGGAAGAACGTGAGAATAAATCCGATTCCCGAGAGCAAGCGGAGTCCGGGGAAGAACTTGATCCGCGTGCCGATCGCATCCCAGTTGGCGTCGAAGTAGTCTTGGGAGACGTCGCCGACGCGGTCGGATTCGAAGTCCTCGGTGTTCGAGGACTTGATCACTTGGATACCGCCGAGGTTGTTCTCCAGCCGGGAGTTGAGTTGCCCCACGGAGGAACGAACTTCCGCGTACTTCGGCTGGATCGTGTTGACGAACCGATAGGTGAAGTAGCCGATCAGGGGAACGACGGTCAGGGTGATCACCGCGAGTTGCCAGTTCCAGTAGAGCAGAATCGCCGCGATCCCGATCACCATCACGCCGAGGCGGAACGCCGAGTTCATCCCGTCGTTGAGGAAGCGTTCTAATCTGTTCACGTCGTTCGAGAGAATTGACATCATCTCGCCGGTCTGCTTGTCGGCGAAGAAGTCCATATTCAGCCGCTGCATCTTGTCGTAGGTGTCGGTCCGGACGGCGTGCTGGATGTGCTGGGCGAAGGAGTTCCACCCCCAGTTTCGCGTCCAGTGGAACGCCGCCCCGCCGAAAAAGGACAGGGCGATCAGTCCCGCGGCGAGATAGAGCTGTTCGGTCTGCGTCGTCGGCAGCCACGCGTCGGGGACGAGCCACAGCGAGAACGGCCGCTCGTCGAAGAAGATGGAGTCGACCGCGACCGCCAGCAGCACCGGCGGGAGGAGATCCAAGAGGCGCGCAACGATGCTGGAGCTCAATCCGACGACGAACGCGAACGCGTTCTCGCGGCCGTACTCGTCGAAGAGCCGGTGCATCGGGTTCTCCGCGCGCTCGCGCTGTCGCTCGAAGGGATCGTCCGCAGCGGGACTGGCCATTACGCTATTTCAGGTCGCCTCGGTACTAAAGGGTTCCATCGGTGTGTGTTCCGTCTTCGCTCCTCTCCGCTCCTTGGAGCGGTCACAGCGACCGGCGCTCGATTTCGGGGTCGATCCCGGCAGCGTTGAGGTCTTCACGGATCCGGGCCCGGAGGGGATCGGGGACCGTGTCGCGACCGACGGGCACGGCGGTCTCGCCGTCGCCTTTCACTTTCCAGTAGAGGACGCACTCGGAGGGGCCGTAGAATTCGATACTGTAGCGGTCGCCCTCGCCGCGGTAGTGAGCGCGCGCGGCGTAGCCCTCGGCGTGCCAGCCCTCTCGCGCGTCGAGCGCGGCGGTCGCATCGGTCATCGGTCGATCGAGGTTCTCGATCGCCCTCGGGCTTTCGGTTTCGGGCGGGTTCATAATGATTACTCTCACTTTTTACTGCCGTGCACCACTCCCGTTGACGGCGCTCGGCGGTACGGGACGAGAGTAATCAGTATCAGGATCCCTCGTTCGACGGTCCCCACTCGCCGGCGATGCGGACCCGATCGCCTACTTCGAGGCCGTGCTCGCCGGTGTAGTTGTACGGCACTTCGAGCACGTACTTCCCGCGGCCGCGGTAGCGCTGCAGGTCGTCGTTGGGCGTTCCCTCGGGCGGCAACTCGGCGTGGTGGATCACGGTGACCGTCCCCTCGCTGTCGACGAAGACGATGTCGATCGGGAACGCCATATCGCGCATTACGTAGGCGTATTCGCTCTCTTGGTCGTGGACGAACAGCATCCCCTCGTTCGCGCCGAGGGAGTCGGTCTCGCTGAGCCCGGTGTAGCGTTTCGACTGCGTGTCGGAGACGCGGACGTTCACCGTCGCGAGCGTCTCGTCGGTGTCGCTATCGACGAGGGTGACGGTCGTTCGGTCGTACTCGCCGGTCGGCAGGAGTCCGGGGTTGCTCGCGACGGCGACGACGCCGACCGCGAGGAGGACGGCGACGGCGACGAGGACGGTGGCGAGCCGCGACCGATCGGGCATACGTGGACGTTCGACTGCCCGGGCGGTAAGGATTCCGGCGCTTGGGATTGGAAACCGTTATACCCGCGTATTGACTTCTTCGAGGTGCGGGCTCGTGGTCTAGTGGTTATGACGCTTCCCTTACAAGGAAGAGATCGGTGGTTCGACTCCGCCCGAGCCCATACGTATCACGCACGGTTTCTAAGGCACCGATTTCATCGCGTAGAGGCGATATAGCCCAATTTTCCCAATTTTCGTCGGCGTAGCGACGGGGTTCGATTTTCCCGAACCCAATCGGTTGTCGACCGCCCCCCGCCTCCGTCTGGGGTTCTGCGTTATCCGAACGCGCGCTGGAGTATCAAAGTATCGGGGCAGTGTTCAGATTAGCTGGTTGGATTGGACGGCGAACGCTCGATATCTATAGCGTGGAATAGCCTATGAGTGATGAGGCAAACTTTCTATCCACACATTCTTCAGAAGAAGCATACAACATCCTAGAATCCCGCCCGTTACCTTTTGAGAGACGACAGTCGTAATCAAAAGACGAGTAGAGTACCTCTGAGGCGTCATATAGGCTACTCACGACTTCACGAGTGTTAATCCCTAGTTGAAGAACTCACGTAGATCCCACCTCGTGTTTCCGTTGGACCAACAAAGGAGACCACCAACGACTATAACTCGTCGCGATGTTTCGACAAGTAATGCCAAATAACCTTGAGAACGGGTCAGTGGAAAAACCATCTGCAGACTCAGAGAATATCGTTCTTTCCTCATATGTCGCGTATAATCGGAAGGTATTTCCAAAAATAATTGACCTCCACGTTGAGGACGGGGCAACTATCGCTGACGTGACGTATGGGCGCGGGAACTTCTGGACCGATGTGCCAGACGAGAAGTACAACGTATACAAGACAGATATTGACCCTGAAAAATCACCAGACAGTGAGGAAGGGGTCGATTGCCGAAGCCTCCCCTACGAAGATGGTGAACTCGACTGTGTAGTACTCGATCCGCCCTATGCAGAGGGGTTCTTCCGACGAAACGAAGAACATCTCGCAGGGAACGGCACTCATTCGAATTTCCGGTCGAATTACTCTACGGGTGATGTGCATACCGGTGGGTCGAAGTATCACCAAGCAGTGTTAGATCTCTATTTTGAAGCGGGAAAGGAAGCCAAACGGGTACTTAGCGATGACGGGGTGTTCGTGGTAAAGGTTGGAGACGAGGTGAGCTCGAACACCCAGTACCTAACCCACATCCAAATAACAAACTATTACGAGAGAGAGCTAGAGTTTTACACGAAGGATTTGTTCGTTGTAGAGCGTCACAACAAACCCTCTGTTTCCGGAATGCAAAACCAAGTCCACGCACGTAAGAACCACTCCTTCTTTATGGTATACAATATGACTGGAGAGCCTCAGAATATCATCGAAACAAGCTGAAGGCAGCTCAGCGAACCGTGAATATCTCCATCCCCGTATTAAGCGGCATCGGACTAACGGGATTCTGGAGTAAGTCTGTCACGTCCCCTTGTAGCGTTGCTTCCCCATCGCTGGAACTACTCACTTCGGAGAACAACATCTTCCAAAGACGCGCATTGTCATAGTCATCGGAGTGCGATGGGATGAATTCAATCAGTCGTTCGCTTACGATAACGATGAGCTTCTTTTTCATCCGGCTCAGCGCAACATTGAGCCGATTTGGACTCAAGATGAATTCCGCTTCTCTGCGGATGTAGTCTGGGTCGCTTACTGTACTAGATAGAATAATCACGTCGCGCTCACTCCCTTGGAATCTATCGACTGTATCAACCGCTCCGTCGCTAACCTTGCTACCTAGCGAATCAATCAAACGCCCTCGTTGAGCATTGTGAGGTGTGATTATCCCAATTTCTTCTTTTGAGCGGTCAATTGGGGTGATTAGAGCATCAACAATACCCGCCTCAAGAGCGTTAGATTGCTGGCTCTCGCTGTCTTGGTGGACAATAATAGAAATGGGGCAATCGGGATTTAATACTGTATCAATTGC
>Ga0207720_101212_pt1 | contig 10156 bp, 9 predicted proteins | sample A23P2SouthBayCA_2_FD_187751 | JGI IMG/M metagenome (GOLD analysis project Ga0207720, IMG submission 187751) | Aerobic enrichment media microbial communities from Eden Landing Ponds, California, USA - A23 E3 (2) (SPAdes) | ecosystem: Environmental > Aquatic > Marine > Unclassified | place...
GTGGAAAACCGCCGGACGTAGCCCGTTTCAGACTAAACGTTGTGAAAATAAGGCACACATCACCGGGCCAAACTCCGAGATTGTGCGGCCGCGGACAACCGCTCGAGGCGGTCCGTCTCGGGCCTGTTCGCCAGGGATCTCGTCGATGGGACGGAGTTGTCCCGCTCGAACGCCCGGAGATCACCCCATCTCCCGCGGTGGGGAAGTCGTCGTCGGAGATCGCGGGGACGTGAGACCGACTGACACAAAGTATATGTAGTAGCGTCCGGAGATTCCGGTAGATGGACGTACTGTACATCGGCGACCACAAGCTACAGGCAAACGAATACTTCGTCGGTGCGGATTCGTTCAAGATGTTTCACCAGAAGATCCGGGACTACGAGCCGCTTCTCGAGACGCTGGAGGAAGCGACGGACCTCTCCGTCGACTTCCTTGACGGCCCGGACACGATGACGGACTTTCCCCGGTCCGTCGAGGAGCTGGCGGAGTACGACGCACTGATCATCAGCGACCTCAGCCGCGGCACCCTCGAGCCGCATTTCCATCCCGACAGCATCCCCGGGCCGAACCTCCTGCGAATCGTCCGGGACTTCGTCGCGGACGGTGGCGGTCTGGTGTACTGCGGCGGCTGGATGACGTTCCAGGGCTACCAGGGCGTCGGGAACTGGCACGGCACGCCGGTCGCCGACACGCTGCCCGTCGACATCAGACCGATATACGACGACCGCGTGGAGCGCCCGGAGGGGGCAGCGGTGACGATCGAGGAGCCGGACCATCCCCTGCTGGACTCTGTGGGCGACGATTCGTTACCGGTCGTCTACGGGTACAACGAGGTCGCGGGCGTGCGCGACGGCGCGACGGAGCTCGCCACGGTCGACGGGAACCCGCTCCTGGCGGTCTCCGAACACGGAGACGGACGCGTCGTCACCTACACGTCCGACCCCGGCATCCAGTGGGGCCTCGACCTCGTCGAGTGGGACACCTACGACGAGTTCTGGCTCGACGCGCTCGAGTGGGCGACCCGACAGTAGCCGACGTCTCGCCGTCGGAACTCCCGGATTGACGTGCCGATTTCGTCCGACCGCCGTCGAGACCGTCGAGCCGAACGGTCGGGTAGTTCGGCGTTCGACCGCGTGTCGCGACTCGTCTCTCGGTGGCGGTCGACATCTCGCTCCGGAATCAGTCCGCCATTCGGAGGGTCTGGGCCGTCGGGACCTCCCACCCGTACCTCACGGCGAGGACGCGGGTTCCGAACGTAACTGACACGCAGAGGAAAGCCGAGAGCTCTCCCGACACACCGAGCTGGACTGCGAGCCAGTAGGCGAGGCCGCCCAGAAACGCGCAACTCGCGTAGAAGTCGTCGAGCAAGACGAAGGGAGACCGATCGAGGAGGACGTCCGCGAACGCCCCGCCACCGACGGCGTTGACCACCGCGAGCGCGACGACGCCGAACCCGCCAATCTCCGCGTTCGTCGCGACGATCGCGCCTGCGGTCGCGAACGATGCGAGTCCGACCGCGTCCGCGAAGACCGTCACAGGATGGTCGTTGGCCGACTCGATGGCGGCACCGACGCCCACAGCCGCCACCACTCCGAACGTTCCGACGGCGACCTCGACCGGTGAACTGAGCGCGAGCGGCACGCGATTCACCAGCAGGTCGCGCGTCGTCCCACCCGCGAACGCGGTCACGAGACCGACCACGGCGACCCCGAAGAGGTCGAACCGTTCGCGTATCGCCTTCGTCGCTCCGACGAAGGCGAACGCCGTGAGGCCGATCGCGTTGATGACGGGGAACGGATCCACTGGAACGGCGACAGTGGGGGGGACAGTCACACTGTGTTCACCTGTACACGGAGCGTCGGTCTCCACCGACCTATATCCCGACGATCTCGCCGTCCGGTACGAGGACCGTAACGCAGATCTGACACCGACCGACTGGCTGGACCGGTCGGTCGCTCTCACGAGGGCGGGGAGTCCCCGGGTCGCCGACCGTTCACCGGTCGGAGCGAACGGTTAAATATCGCGGGACAATCTACTCGACGTATCTCCGATGTCGTCCGAAGACCTGCCAGACGCGATAGACCTTCGACGCCGGTTCCACGAGTACCCGGAACCGTCGTGGTGTGAGTTCCTCACGACGAGCCGCCTCGTCGACCTCGTCGAGGCCGTCGGCGTCGACGAGTGCCACGTTGGTGAAGACGCTATCGACCCGGCCGCTCGGCTCGGTGTGCCAGACGCGGCAGTCCTCGACGACTGGCACGAGAAGGCTGCAGAACGGGGCGCTCGCGACGACGTCCTCGACGCCGTCGAGGGTGGAACGACCGGCCTGGTCGCCGTACTGGAGCGAGGTGACGGTCCGGTCGTCGGCCTCCGCGTCGACATCGACGCCCTGCCGGTCGTGGAACCGACCGACGCCGACCACGAACCCGCCGCGAAGGGGTTCCGCTCGGTCGAGGAGGGCGTCATGCACGCCTGTGGCCACGACGCTCATATGGCGATCGGGATCGGGACGCTCGCCGAGCTGGCGAGCCGGGAGTTCGACGGGACGCTGAAGGTGTTCTTCCAGCCGGCCGAGGAGGTCCTCGGTGGTGGGAACCCCATGGTCGCAGCTGGCCACGTCGACGACGTGGACTCGCTGTTCGCCGTACACGTCGGCTTCGGGTACCCGACCGGGACGGTCGTCGCCGGGGCCGAGGAGTTCCTGGCGATCCGGCAACAGCGGGCGACGTTCACGGGCGAGTCCGCACACGCGGGCGCGGCGCCACAGGACGGCAGGAACGCCATGCAAGCGATGGCGACGGCAGTGGAGAACCTCCACGGGATCCCGCGACACGCGGACGCACTGACGCGCGTGAACGTGGGCCGGGCCGAGGCCGGTCGGGCTTCGAACGTCGTCGCAGCGCGAGCGGTGATCGAACTGGAGGCGCGTGCAGGGACAAACCCCGTGCTCGAAGCGATCGACCGACGCGTCGACCGCGTCCTCGAACACGCAGCGGGAATGCACGACTGTGAGCTATCCGTCGAGACGATCGGGAGGGCGCCGCGGGTGGACAGCGACCCCACCCTCGCGGCGGTTGTCTGCGAGGCTGCAACGCCCGTTTCGGCCGTCGAGGAAGTCCGTCGACGCGGCGCGTTCGGAGCGAGCGAGGACGCGACGTACCTCATGGACACCGTCGCCGCGAACGGCGGCCGGTCGACGTACGTCGTCGTCGGGACCGACCATCCGGGGGGCCACCACACGCCCAGATTCGACGTCGACGAGACGAGCGTCGATATCGGGACCGAGGTGCTCACAGCTGCTATCGAGGCCGAGCTGTCCCCCTGACCCCATTCGGTTCGACGCCCCCGGCCCTCCCGTGCGAACGCCGTCGAGCCGCTTCAGAACACTTGCCAGCCGCCGTCGACCTGAAGCATCTCGCCCGTCACGTACCCGGCCTGCTCGCTGGCCAGGTAGAGATACGCGGGGGCGATATCCGCCGGCGTGCCGGCTCGGCCGAGCGGGACCGGCTTGACGAGTTCGTCGTTCGCGACTTTCTCCCTGGCCTCGTCTGCCCAGCCGTCGGTCATCTCCGTCGCGATCTGGCCCGGAGCGACGGCGTTGACGCGGATGTCGTGCTCGGCGAGTTCGAGCGCCGACCCGCGCGTGATCATCCGGATCGCGCCCTTCGAGGCGTCGTACTGGACCTGGTCGTACTGGGCGAGGTCGGAGCTGATCGAGGCCGTATTGAGGACGACCCCGGGGTCGTCGCGATCTAGCATGTCGTTGGCCGCCGCCTGCGTGCCGAAGAAGGTCCCCCTGACGTTGACCGCGTGGATCCTGTCGAACGTCTCCGGGTCGACCTCCCGGATCGATCCGGAGACGATGATCCCGGCGTTGTTGACCATGACGTCGACGCCGCCGAACTCGCGAGCGGCTGCTACGAGCGTCTCCAGCTGGTCGACGTCGGTCACGTCGGTCCGGACGAACTCGGCGTTACCACCCTCCTCGCGGATGGCCTCGTGAGTCGGGACGTCCCCGTCTTTCGGTTCCGGACGCAGGTCGGCGACGATCGTCGTCGCGCCGGCTGCCCCGAACTGCAAGGCGATCTCACGGCCGATACCCGACGCCGCGCCAGTGACGATGACTGTCTCTCCATCGAACTGTGGGTTGAGCTGCCCCATGCCTGAGAGATGCATCGGGCACGCATTTAGCCTTTGTTGCGCGCCACAGCCCATCGTGGCGGCGTGGCGGCTCGACTCCCTCCCACCGCCGCCCGCGGGTTGCGCCTACTCGTCGCCCGACGACACGACTGGCGGGGTGTGTCTCATCAGTAGCTTCTTAGAAGCGCCCGTCGAAGCGGAGGTATGGCGACCGATGCAGGCACGGTAGTGACTGTTACCGGACGTATCGATCCCGACGAACTGGGGATGGTGATGACCCACGAACACGTCTTCTTGGACATGGTGACGGGGTGGTTCACCAGACCGACGAAGCCCGAGGCACAGCGGCTCGCACGGGAGCCGGTCACCCTCGAGAACCTGGGGTACGTCCGCACGAACCCGCTGAAGAACAAGGACAACATGCGTCTCGAGTCCACGGAGGAGGCGATCGAAGAACTCGAGCAGTACCACCGCGCCGGCGGGACGACGATAGTCGACGTCACACCGAAGAGCGCCGGCGCCGACCCGGAGCGAGTCCGGCGGATTGCGCGGGCCACCGGGATCCAGTTCGTCCACGGGACCGCCTACTACACCCGCCCGTCCCATTCCGACCACGTCGACGACTCGACGCGCGAGGAACTCGAAGCCGAGTTCGTCGGCGACGTCCGGTCGGGGATCGCGGAGACGGACGTTCGAGCCGGACAGATCGGGGAGATCGGGCTCTCGGGGACAATCCACCCGCAGGAGGAGAAAGTCCTGCGAGCCGGAGCGACCGCGGCCCGTCGGACGGGTGCGTCGCTCAACATCCACCCGCCGTTGTTCGGACCAGATCCCTCTCCGACCGCCGCCCTCGAAGCGCTGGACATCGTCGAAGCGGAGGGGCTCCCGCTCGACAGGGTCGTCGTCAGCCACATGGACCAGGACCACGACGCCATGCAGGACCTCTCCACGCACGAGCGGATCGCCGAGCGGGGCGCGTACCTGGAGTTCGACGAGTGGGACGCCTGGGACATGTACATGGCCGACGACGACCACGCGTACCCGTCCGACGCCACTCGGGTCGACGCGGTCGTCGACCTGGTCGACGCGGGCCACGCAGACCGACTCCTGTTCAGTCACGACGTCTGCACGAAGATGCAACTGACGAAATACGGCGGGAAGGGCTACGCGTACATCCCGGAACAAGTGCTCCCCTGGCTCCGTGCGGAAGGGGTGGCCGAAACCGCAATCGAATCGATCGTCGAAGCGAACCCGAAACGCGTCCTCAGTTTCGTCGAGGGCGAGTAGCGCTCTCAGTCGGCGCTCGTCGCGGTATCGTTCGGTACCGTCCGCACCTCGTCGATCGAGTTGCCGGCGATCATCATCTCGACGACCTCGTCCTCGGTCACGTTCGAACTTTCGACCGTCCCGACGCGCTCCCCGTTGTGGAGGACCGTGAGCCGGTCGGTGAGCGAGAAGATCTCCTCGAAGGAGTGGCTGATCAGCAACACGGAGATCCCCTCGTCGCGAAGCGTCTTGACCAGGTCGGTGACGCGCTCTGCGGCGTCGGCCGAGAGCGCCGAGGTCGGCTCGTCCAGGATGATCAGGTCGGGATCCGTGATCAGGGCCCGACCGATCGCGACCGCCTGTCGCTCACCGCCCGAGAGAAACTCGACCTTCGAGTCGATCGGGACGTCGAAGTTCAGCCGGTCCTGCAGCGTCGCCGACGCCTCCTCGCGCATCCCTTTCCAGTCGATCACCGGGATCAACCCGCCCAGCTTTCGGGTCTTCGTCCGACCGAGGAAGATGTTCGCGTCGACCGTCTGCTGGTCGACGAGCGCGAGGTCCTGGTAGACGGTGGCGATCCCGTGAGCCTGTGCCTCTTTGGGGCTGTCGATGGTGACTGGCTCCCCGTTGATCCGGATCTCCCCGTCGTCGGGCTGGTGGATGCCGACGAGCGTCTTGACGAGCGTCGACTTGCCGGCCCCGTTGTCGCCGACCAGTCCCATTATCTCGCCGTCCCGGATGTCGAGGTCGACGTCGTTCAGCGCCCGGATCCGACCGAAGCGTTTCCCGATACCTCGCATTTCGACGATCGGTTGGTCGTTGTCAGACATGGTGAGTGGAGCGTGTGGTGTGGTCGTGATGCATAGTTCCGTTCAGGCCACGTCGGTGATCCAGTTGCCCCAGAGGTAGTCCGCGTCGAAGTTCTCCTCGGTGACCCTCACCGAGTTCGTGCGGAACCAGGGCACCTCGTCGACGTCCTCGGTCTCCTGCACCTCTCCCGGTGCCCACACGTTCTCGGCCCAGATGTCCTTGCCCGTGGCCTCCTGTGCGGCCGACGACTCGAACGACATCGCGTCGCTCTCGACCGAGTCACCGGGACCGGGGAGGACGCTCTCGTCTTTGCCCGCGTCGAGGTACTCTTTGATGTAGTGGAGCGTGATCGGCCCGTAGAAGTGGACCGGCTGGTCGATCGCGACGTCGACGAACCCGTCGTCGATGGCGGTCAGCGTCGTCGACCCAGCGTCGATCTGAGAGACGATCCGGTGGCCGTCCTCACCCTTGGGGACCTTCATGTCCTGGCGGTCGAGTGCGTTGAGCGTCCCGTTGCCGGTCGTGATGGCGTGGCAGACGAACCCGTCGATGTCGGTATCGCTCTGGAGGAAGTTCGTCACCTTCGTCGTCGTGTCCTGGCGAGTGTTGTTCGTGATGATCTCACCGGCGATCTCCACGTCGTCGTACTGTTCGAGGCCGGCCACCGTTCCCTCGTGGCGGGCGACGCCGAGTTTCGCCGACTGTTGGATCATCACTTCGACGAGGCGGCCCTCGGGTGCACCGTTTTGCGCTTCCAGTTGCGCCACGGCGTTCTCGGCCGCACGCTGACCCGCTTCGTAGTTCCCGAACGCCGTGTAGAGGTTGAGGTCCGAACTCGACGCGACCGAGTCGACGCTGAACGTGGGGATGCCCTGGTCCGCGGCGTCCTCGACCGGCCCTGCCATGGCCTCCGAGTCGAAGGGATTGACCACGAGAGCGTCGATATCGCTGTTGATGAGGTTTCGGGCGACGGTCACCTGCCGCGTGGGGTCTAGCTCCCCGTCTCCGATATTCAGTTCGACCCCGAGCTCGTCGGCGTACCACTCGGAGGCGCGAGCGAGCGCGGTGAACCACGAGTTCTGCAGCCCGCCGATCTGGAACCCGATCGTGTAGTCGCCGTCGCCGCCGGAATCGGTGCTGCCGACGGTCGACCCCGAACCGCCGTCGGAGCTCTGCTCTCCGTCCGTCGGAGTCGAATCCGATTCGCCGCTACAGCCGGCCAGCCCGGCCGCTACGATCGTGCCCGCAGTACCCACACCTTTCAGAAAGGTGCGCCGCTTGTGACTATCTTCCATACACAGAGCGTAGATACCAGCCAGGTATTTAAATTTTGGGTAGTATGTGTATAGTTCGAGGATAGATCTAATATTTGGACGTACGTCTCTGTCGCTCTCGTTTCTGTATACAAGTGTCATTACTGGCCCGATGGAACGGTCAGGGGTGGTGGCCCTGTCGTCGGCGCTCGGATCGGCGACGTTCGAGTGCCGAGACCGGGCCGACTCGCGAGGGCGCGGTACTTCGTCGACGGGGCCGAACGGATTCGCGCGGTCGAAAAAGGGGTCGTGCGCTCGGACCGGCCGTCTCAGACCTGTAGTTTCGCTTTGCGGTACTTCTCGATCCCGGTGTACAGTAGGATGGCGACGAGGAGGATGACCCCGTTGGTCATCCGGATGAGCGTCGGCTGGACCTGCAGCATCACCAGGCCGGCTTCGATGGTGCCGAGTAGTAGGACGCCGCCGAGGGCGCCGAGGATGTTCCCACGTCCACCGAAGATACTGATACCCCCGATGATGGCCGCCGCGAACGCGGGGAACATCTGGTTCTCCCCGAGTGACGGCGTCGCCGCCCCCAGGAAGCCGGTGAACAGCAGACCGGCGAGGCCGCTGAAGATTCCCGAGAGCACGTAGACCGAGAGGATGACTCGCTTGGTGTTGATCCCCGCTTCACGAGAGGCCTGTTCGTTACCACCGACCGCGTAGATCGAGAGCCCGAACGGCTGGTACTTCAGGACGAAGCCGACCAGAGCGAACGCGGCGAACAGGATCAAGACGGCGAACGGGACGCCGGAGACGATATCGCCGCCGCCGACGAAGAGATACGACTCCGGGAGTTCGGTGATCGGATACGTCGACGCCGCGATCGTGGCGCCGCGGAAGATGATGAAAAACGCGAGCGTCTGCAGGAAGGGATTCACGCCCAGATACGCGACGGAGACGCCGTTCAGTAGCCCGATGGTTCCGCCGACGAGGAGTATCACGGCGATCCCGACGATCCCCGGCGCGCCGGGGAACCACTGAGTCATGAACAGCCCGGTGATCATCGCCGAGAACCCAGCGATCGATCCGACCGACAGGTCGAAGTGGCCGCTCAGTAGGCAGATCGACTCACCGAGCGCCAGCATCCCGAGGGCCGCACTCGAGAGCAGGAGGAACCGGATGTTCCCGGAAGTGAAGAACGATTCCGGGAGGAGGAACGCGAAGGCGACGAACGTCGCTATCAGGATGGGCCACACCAGGTTGTCGAGCAAGAGCAGGATCAAGTCGTCGTTTGCCCCGTCCTCGCCGACCACCTTGTCGACGACGGACATCACGACCCCCCTCCTGCGGGACTCGGTTCCACTGGATCTGCTACTGATGCCGAACTACGATGGCACGTCATGAGTACACTGACGATGCGAACGAAGGGTACAAAAAGATTTTCGATATCCGGATGAGAGCTTCCACCCGACACTCGGTTCCGAAACACCTCGTTCGGTTCCAGTAAGACACCGAGACGGTGAACCAGGGTGCCTGCCGCCGAAAGAATTAAATTTCTCAGTCCTATCGGTAGCTCTATGAGTGCAGTTAGCGCACTGTTAGTCGGGGAGTCGTGGCAGACGATCGAATTCCACGTGAAGGGGTTCGATCTGTTCTCCAGTTCGAGCTACACCGAGGCCATCGACTACCTCGAGGCCGCACTGACGTCTGACGATATCGACACGACCTACCAGCCGTGTCACGTCGCCGCTTCGTCGTTCCCGGAGACGGCCGCGGAGTTGGGAGAGTACGACGTGGTCGTGCTGAGCGATATCGGATACAACACGCTCGCGATCCCTCCCGAGACGTTCGGCGACGGGACGCGACGGCCCGATCGTCTCCGCCTGATCGACGAGTTCGTCCGCGACGGTGGCGGGCTGTTGATGATCGGCGGCTACCTCTCCTTCCAAGGGATCGACGGGCGGGCCAACTACGCGGGGACGGTCGTCGAAGACGCTCTCCCGGTCACTATGCAACGAACGGACGACAGGGTCGAACGATCCGACGGTGCCTACCCGGACGTGGTCGATCCCGACCACCCGGTCCTCGCGGACACCCAGGACGACTGGCCCGACTTTCTCGGGTACAACCGATTCGAGGCCGACGAAGACGCTCGCGAACTCGTTCGTATCGACGAGGACCCGTTGCTGGTGGTCGGCGACCACGGGTCCGGTCGGTCGGCGGCGTTCGCCAGCGACTGCGCGCCCCACTGGGGCCCGATGGAGTTCGTCGAGTGGGAGAGTTACCCGACGCTGTGGGCGGACCTCGTCCGCTGGCTCGCGGGCGACCGCTGATCGGAGCGTCGTCGCCGCGATCGTTCGGTTCGCGTGCTTCGGGACTCGCGAGGGGAGACGAAGCGGAACCGGTGGCCTGACAGCACCGACTCCTGGAGCGGCTACTCGTAGACGTGGAGACTGCCGGTCTGATTCTCTTCGATGTAGTCCCAGTCGTACTCGACACCGAGGCCGGGGCCGTCGGGAACCGGGACGGTACCCTCGTCGTCGATAGTGTCGATCATGTCCGAGTAATCGCCCTCGTACACGGGCGGCTGGGTGTTCGAGCAGTCCGGGTGGACGAGTGCGAGTTCGTAGTAGTTCGCGTTCCGAGCGGCGGCGATGCAGTGACGCTGCGCCGGTCCCGGCGCG
>Ga0207720_101215_pt1 | contig 10118 bp, 8 predicted proteins | sample A23P2SouthBayCA_2_FD_187751 | JGI IMG/M metagenome (GOLD analysis project Ga0207720, IMG submission 187751) | Aerobic enrichment media microbial communities from Eden Landing Ponds, California, USA - A23 E3 (2) (SPAdes) | ecosystem: Environmental > Aquatic > Marine > Unclassified | place...
CATATCCGGTCCGGACGGTTCCCGTCCGGACGGAATTGGGGCCGTTGGCTCCCCAGCCACCCAATTTCCGCGTTCTACCAACACTACCGATAAGGGTAACTCAGCGTCTAATCATCCGTTCACCACCCGCGGGTCTACCCCGTACAGCGGTGCCAGTAGCCGGAGGTGCCTCGCGTGAACCGGAACTTCGCCCGCTCCAGGAGTTCCGATCGGGAGTGTCAATTCTGCGGCTGCCACGTCACCGGCCGGTTTGCGCGCGTGTTCGGAGACGAGGACAACGTCGCCCACCGCTGCCTCTCGTGTGATTCCACGTTCCGCGTCCAGAACGGGAGTGCAGCCGGACTCAACGTCGAACACCCCGACCCCGCCGAGAATCCAAACCGGAACCGCGGTCCGCGCGTCGGCGCGCCCGTCCGCGCTGACGGAGGTGACTCGTCTTGAGTCGATCCGACCTCGGAGAGTTCGGGATCGTCCCGCCGACGATCGTCCGACAACCGCCGACCTCCAACGCATCCATGCACATTTGTGCCGAGTGTGGGACTCCCGTCGAGGGGTCACGCGGATCCCACGTCGTTCACCGTCCGAACCTCGTATCCGACGAGGTCGCGGACACCGCCGGACGCCGCCTCGTCGTCTACGGCTACGTGTGTGACCGTCACACCGCTCCCGTCGTCCTCCCATACCCGACGAACCGCTACGCCGCGAACGTGAACGGTGGAGACGGCTGGACCGGCGTCCAGCTGGAGTTCTCCAACGGCGTCGTCCGTTGGGTCGCTGTCCCCGAGGCAGAGGTGGAGCGGTGAGTTTCGAGTCCGAGTCCTTCGCCGCCGCTCCGGGCGGCGACGACGAGGCCGGGTCCCTTCCGGTGGCGTCCGTCGTGGACGTCGCTCCGGAACCCCGAGCCCACGGCGCGAGCGTCGCGAACGTGTTGAACGATCTCCTGCCCTCGGACGCAGACGCGCCTGCTGGACAGCGTGACACGCTCTATGCGGACGCCGTGAACTACTGGAGGGAGAACGTCGAGTCCAACGATAACGAACCGTACCCGGCTACCGAGTTCGACGCCGAGTGGCTACCCGAGACGGCCGGTGAGTGGGTCCTACTCGTCAAGTCCTCCGGCTGGAAAGCGGGGACCGGCTACGGGGACGACTACTCGCAGTATTACGAACAGCACATCATGCTACGCGAGCGCGTCGAGACGGACGAGGGGCCGGAGCTGCGGAAGCCTCCGCTCGCCCTCCACGTTGAGGTCATGCCGCAGTACCGGGACCTCGTGTTCAAGAGCGGGGATCCGCTGGAGTGTCCGTATGGAGAGGGGACGCGCGTCGTTTGCTGGACGACGTGGGCCGAGTCCGGGTCCGAGGTGGAGCGCCGGATGTACGACGCGATCCGCGCGGTGTACGGGAACGACTCTCTCGACGTCGCCCGCGACCGGAACCCCGACTCCCGCCGCGTCCAGAAAGCCGAAGCCCACTATCGGTTTGACCGCGACAAGAAGGCGGCCGTCGTCGAGACGGTCGAACAGTCCAAGGACCTCGTCGCGTGGGGCGGCAACTCCGAGATAGACGCACATCAAAAGCGGGTCCAAGAGGGGTGGCTGGAGGCCCGCGTGGAGTCCGACCGCTGGGACCTTCTCGGGTTCGCGGATGTGAACTTCTCCACCGAACTCAAAATCTACCAGATCACAGATTGGCACAAGCGGCCGCCGTCGGATCCGTTCGCACATCCGAAGATAGAGGCGTCGTTCGCCGGGGCTGACGGAAAACTCCCTCACGTCTCAGAGTGGGACGACGCTATGGATCACCTCCGGACCCTCGTCGCCACCCACGCGCATTGGGCCGGCGTCGAGCGGGCGGACCTCGTCTCGGACGACTATTTCGACGGGGCCGGAGCTGCGGAGTGGGAGTACCACCGACCGACCGGCCGCCGCGAACACCTCCGTCAGCGGTATCAGGAGGTCGCTACGGAAGTCTACCGCGAGGCGCTGAAAGACTCGACGGTCGCGGTTTACGATATACTCCGTGTGATCGCCACGGAAACCGGCGCGAGTTACGACATGCTGGAGGACCGGACTGGACTCGCCCGCTCCACGATCCGCTATCACGTCGCCCGTCTCGCCCGCGAGGGAGTGGTAAAGCGGCTGGGGAACCCCGTGCTCGTCGTGTTCGTCTCTCGCGACCTACTGGAGCGGTCGCAGGAGATACTGGACCGGGCGCGACCCGGCCGGACCGCTGACGACATGCGCGAGGACGCGGAGGACCGCCGCGAGGACCGCGAGGCGCGGGACACGTCCTCAGACACGGACGACGACTCCGACGCCACCACGGGTGACGAGGCGGCCCCACAGCGCGACGAGTTCGCGTATCTCGGTGACGTCCCCGAGTCTATCCGGGACATCGCTATCGCGGTGTACGACGGCCGTCTCGGTGACGAGGACGTGAGGATCCGCGAACGCCGGCTACGCGAGGCCCCCGGATAGGTCCTCGCGGCGCCGCGTTCGTTCTTTCTTTAGTGGCGACACCGTCCGCGAGTCCTTCTTTTCGCGCCTCGACGCGCCGATTCCTGGTCCCCACCGTCAGATATGACTCCGGAGTCTAGGAACTCGTCCGGTTTCACTTCCGCCCGGGTGTATACGGGGGTTGTTCGCTCCAGTTTCGGAGCTGCGGACGAGGATCGGTTCCGTCGCGAGCGCCGGATAGCGGCCTCGAGGTGGCGCGAGAACGGCCGCGAGCGGGTCCGCGCCGCGACCGCACACTAGCACCCTCCCCTACGGTAGTGCCCCTAAGGGGGAGAGAAGAATTACGGCCGGGGGCAGAACGCCCCCGGCCTACCGCCTCCGCCTCCGGAGGACTAACCGGACGCTCGGGCGGGTGAGACGGCTGGAGAACGGAGACGAGGACACACCACTACCCTGCTAAAGCGGTTTAGCGGGTTCGCTTACGGGGGTTAGAACGAGAGGCGGTCGCGGAGATTCATACGTTCGACACGACCACCCGGACCGCGTCCTCCCCCCAGCGCGCTATCTGGAGGGTCCGCTGAACGTCCACGTCGAGAACCCCCGACGCCACGAACAGCCCGATCAGCGTGAGGAACCCGCCGAACAGCCACATATACGCCGCGAGTCCCTTTGCCCGACGGAGTAGCCGTCCCGCCACGAGGATCAGCGCCCCGATCCCGCCCGTTTGGACGAGTTTCATCCCGAGGTCCGCCACGTCGATACCGGGGATCATCGATCACTCTCCCCGCTGGACCCTCAGCGCTACTTGGTCGCGCCTCGTGAAGCGCTTTATCAGCCGATAGAGCGCCCACAACCCGAGAAGTCCGCCCCCGAGAATCAGCGCGCTCGACACTTGACCGATCCCGGATGCGACCTCGGTTCCTAGCTCACTCACGACTCCCGACACGGTCCCCGGCGACAGCGTTTCGATCACGACGACAAACGCGAGGACCGACGCCCCGCCCGCAGCCCACATCGGAACCGCCGTCCGACGCGCTATCAAGAACGCCGCGAGGACCATAGCGACACCGAGAGGTCCGACGACGAGAGGTGACGAGAGAGGTCCGCCCGATTGGACCGCATCCGGCGCCACACCGCCGCCACCTCCACCGGCGCCACCTCCGCCGCCGGAACTCCCCGACGTGGAGAGTTTCCGGATCGCGAGGACTTCCGTATCGTCCTCCGGATCCGTCAGCGTCACCGGAGACTCCGCGGTCGCCTTGTCGATCACGTATTCGTCCCGCGACTCGGAGACGAGTCCGTAAGTCTCCCCACTGACGGTGTCGTGATAGACGATATCGACCGGATCACCCGTCGTCCCCGCTGGTTCGACTTTGAACGACGGTTCCGACGGGTTCACCACCGAGACACGCGCGTCGTTCTCCGGCTGGACCTCGACGGGGATCGTTCGCGCCGAAGCGGTCGCGCCCTCCGGAGCGTCAGGGACATAGATCCGCTGCGTCCCGTCCGACTCGACGACGACGGAGTCCGACGGAGAGGTCCACGACTCCGAAACAAGATAGTGGACGAACGAACCCAAATCCGTGCCGCCGACGCCGATATAGAAGCCGTCACTCCGCGAGTCGATACGGAACACGGACTCCAGACTGTTCCCCGCGACCGTCGGATCCGTCACCGTGATCGACCCGTTGTGAGTCCGGACACGCGACCCGTTCACCCGGACCCGCGTCGTCTCTCCAGCGTCGACCGATCCGAGGTTCACCGTCAGCGTCGTCCCGTCGAGTTCATAGTTCGACGTGGAGGTCCACGACGACGAGTCCGTCCGGAACTCCACCTCGCGGATGGACATGACGTTCGTCGCGAACGGGATCGTGAGACTCGCGGACTCCCGCGAGTCCGCCCACGTCTTACTCACGTTGTACCGCTCCGACCACGCGTCCCCCTGATATCCGACGGTTTGGTTACTCACGGCGTCGTGTTCCGCGACGATGCTGACTTTCGGAGTGGGCGCGTCCGACGACAGCGTCCCGTCTCCGACGCTGACGTTTAGCGTGTTCACTCCCTCTTGTAGCGCGGACTTGTCCAGTGTGATGGACGTTTCTTGCCCGTCCGCGAGTCTCCCGGAGAAGCTGGCGGACTTGCCGTTAATTTCCACGCCGGGATTCACCGACTCCGTAACTTCTTCTAATCGAAGCTCGGTATCTATCGATCCCAGCGCATCAACTGTAATACTGTCACCGGCGGATAGGTCTAATCCCTGTTGCTCGGTCGTTCCTTGTGCGATTTTGCCAAAATCGTATGTGGATCCACCAGCAGAGACCGTAGCCCCTGCTGGTCCCGTTTGGTATGATCCATAGTAGACTTCCAACGTTGACGTTTTACTCGTAAGTGCGATCTCTATCTTGCTGTCACCCGTCCACGACTGATCAACAGTAACTAATTTTTCGTTCGAGTCAGAAAATGATTCCTTGTCTGTGACCGAGATACTGCCGGATTTGAGGACGGTTCCGTCACTAACTCGTCGAATTTCATAATCTGCCGTTATGGTGTTGCCGTCGCCTGTCCCCTGACTATCTGATCGCTCACGCACGGCCACATTCACGTCATACAATTCTTCCCATTGACCGTTAGAAGTGACAGAACCCCCAGCACCAGTATAATCGTATCTGCGGCCTTTCCCAGTTATTTTTATTTCAGGCTCACCGCCGCCGACTCCTCTCGGTTTGGCGGTTCCGCCGACAGTTCCCATGTCTATCGACCCGGATACACCAGTTTTCGAGACGTTATCCCATTCGGTGTTATTCACGCCCGTCATGTTCACCGTCACGTCGGACGCCGCGTCGAGGTCGTTCACGTCCCACGACAATTGCGATCCGTCGGTCGCTGGGATCGCAGCCACGGAAACCCGCGACTCGAACGACACCGCGTTATCCGAGAAGTGCGGCACCTCGAACACCAACAGCCCCGATTCTTCTTGAACCGGACGCGTCCACTCGGTCCCGTCGTCGTGGACGCCGTGGACGAGGTCCGGGACGTGTCCGAGCGCCCCCTTCACCGCCGACAGCGGTAGCGCCACCTCGCGCCCCTCGTGGTTCACCTCGTCCGAGAGAACTAACGCGAGGTCACCGCTGTCCGCCCCGACGACGGCGCTGGAGTTGTCCAGATAGTCAGCCGCCCGATCCGTCGTCGTCAGCGTCACATCCAGCGTCGAGGCGTGGTCCGTTGCCATCGTCGACCCTCGGAGATCGGACACGTTCACGCCCACGTCAACGCCCCCGGGTAGGTCCGCGTTCACGTTCGTGTCCGGGACACCCACGAACCCGGACGGCCGCGCGTCCGCAGTACCGGCTGCGAACACGGGCGCGAACGAACCCGCGATCACGAGCGCGACCACCGCGATCGTGGCCGCGTGAGACACCCGATCCCCATCCCCCGGGGGGTTGCGCCACGTAGAGTCAATACGCGCGGGCGCGTATCCCATCAGCCGCGAAACAAGTTCGAACGGATCCGGCCGTCTCACGACGAACCACCCCCTCCGGTCGCGTCGACTCCAGCGCCCTCCGAACTCGTCGACGATCGATCGAAGCGATCGAACGACGTCGTCCCGCCGTCCGCGATCGCCTCCGCTTCGTCTCCGGAGCTGCGATCGTCCGCGTCGGACGCGTCTTTCTGAACCGCGGGCGACAGCCGAACACGGAGTTCCTCGTCCGTCGGTTTCGGAATATCGCCCCACGACAGCGGATAACAAAAGTTCGTCTCCGTCCACATGAGACACTTTCCGACCGGAAGGTGACTCGTGAGGTCGCGATCCATCGGGACCGAGTTCGCCCCGACCCATTGGGACGCCTTTGTCGGGTTCGCGATCCCGTTCATCGTGATATACCACCGGACCTTTCGCCGGACCTTCTCGTGAACGTCCTCCGGAGAGTGGCCGTAGGTGTAGAGCGACACGCCGAACTTGCGCGCGTCGACATACACGTCCCTGAATAGCTCTACCTTCTGGTACGAGTCGAACGCGTCTTTCGAGGCGCCTTGTGGGATCACGTCCCCGACCTCGTCAATGAGAAAGGACACGAACTCGTGAAACGGTCCGTGTTCGACCCGCGCGAGGACCGCAGCGATCCACCAATGATCGACCGGATCGCCGTCCGTGAACTCCAGATCGTATCGGTGAGGTGAGTCCTCGTAAACGGCCTGACAGCCCCGCATTTGCGGGTCCGGATAGACCACGTGAAACTTGCCCGCCTCGACGTGGTTCTCAAAGAGATCCCGCGGATCCTCGTAGTATCGGACCTCTCGGACCACGTCCTCCAGCGCGACCTCTCGCGTCCCCGGCGCGTCCGGATCCGTCGACTCCAGCCGGACCTCCACGTCACACGACGCCGGGAGGCACACCGTCGCCCACGGCGCGAGAGGCGTCCACTCGGACCGCGACTCCGACGCCCGCCACACTACAGCCTCGGACATACCCGGCCGATTGTTTACCTCCAGCAGCCGGATCGCCCACTCCAGCCCTTGCGTGGACTTCCCGCTACCGGGCTTCCCAAAGGCCATGAAGTCCGTCCCGCCCGCGGGCGAGTGGGCGCTATTATCGCGCGCATGCTTGAGGCACCCCGGGACGACGGACGGATAGTCGAACACCGACCCGTCATAGGCGGGCATGCTAAAGTGGCGCCGCATGCTGTCCGCGTCCGAGTGACGCGACGACTCCAGCCACGTCCCGGTCCCTGTCCGACTCTCCAACTCCGTCAGCGTCGTGATATTGTCCCAAGTCATGCTTACAGCCGCTTATCCTCCACTTCCGTCAATTCTTGTTCCGCGAGTTCCCCCGCCCGGTCCGCGACCTCGCGGGCCGCCGACGCGAACGCCGGGAGAAGATACGCCGCCGCGAACGAGGTCCGGAAAAACGGACCGTGATCCTCGTCACCCTCACCGACCACGAGGAACCGCCGCGTCGTCTCCGCCTCGTCGACCGTGATCCGAGTGATTAGGTCGCCGTCCACCTCCGCGTAAGATGCTTCCGTGAGGCGCTGTCCCCACACCGTCAGCGCGTCGAGAGAGTCGAACCCCTCCAGCGCCCGGTCCAGCGCCCAGCGTTGCCTCTCGTGGACCTCCGACAACGCCGGACGCATAGCCGGGTTCTGTTGGACCGCCGGGTCCGGCTGGAGTGTGTCGTCCGTGTCGGACACATACTCCACCGCGGACCACCGGAGACGGCGGACCGCTGACGAACACGCCGGGAGTAGTTCCGTCGCCACCACTCCCCGACGGATATCCGCAGCCCGATCCGCGGGATAGAGTTCGGACGGATCGTCTACCCACCGCCGCCGCGCGTCCGTCGTCACGAGGGCCGACATGTCCAGCCCGGTGAACGCCCGGTCCGCGACCCACTCACCGGAGAGTTCCCCCAGCGTGTGAATCGCCGCCCGCTGTCCCCAGCGGACGAACTCCTGACGCGAGTCGAACCCGTCCACGAACGACTCCACAAGTTCGACGTGATCCGACGTGAGTTTCTGGAGCGCCGCCCGGAGGTTCGTCGTCTCCGGAAGCGACCGCTGGAGTCGACGAACGTCCGACGAGTCGAACCCTACGTCCTCCGGCTGACGATCGTGGGCGTCGTCAATCATCCGCTTCACCTCTCGCGGGCGCGTCCTCACCCGACGGCCCCGTCATGTCCGGAGTTCTATCCTCCGGCGCGAGGCGGTCCGCGAGTTGCCCGAACACCGTCCTCTCGTCCCTCTCGCGTTCACGGACGGACTCGACGCGACGGCGCGCGTCGGACTCGTGGTACTTCTCGCGGAAGTGATCCGCGTCCGCCCGCTCGGAGTAGCCTTCCAGCATTTGAGTGAGGTTCCCGAGGACCGCGTCGAAATGCGCGGGCGCGAGTTCGACCCGCGCGGCTCCCTCGACGGGCCGCGTCACGAGGACGAGAAGCGCGACCGCGCCACCTACGATCCCCCAGCCCGCCGACGCGAGCGCCGTTGACACCGCGCCGCCGACGAGAACCACGACAGCCGAACCCCCGAGGATCTTACCGAACGCGATCGACGGAACCGGGACTCCGCGGATCCACGTCCCCGAGTCCTCGTCATCCGGCCACGTTACGAGGTCCGGCAGCTCCAGCGCGAACGTTTCTTCGTCGTACTGGACGACGCTGTCCGCGAGTGGGTCGACGAGATAGATCGTGTCGAACTCGTCGTCCTCTCCCTCTTTCCCGGAGATAGCCGTCCGGACCTTCTCCCACATGTCCGCGTCGTCGTTCTCCGGAAGCTCCACCTTCGACGGCGGGGACTCCAGTTTCCGCGCTTCCGACGCGTCGAACTCCAATACCGGAGTCGCGTCCAAGAACGGCCACGCCCTCGCGAGGAACGCCAACCACCCACGCCGGGGGATAACCTTCTTTCCGTCCTTCTCCCGCTCCACGACCGTGTGAACGCGGTTACTCCACCACCACGTCCCCGACCCGTCCGGATGGACTTCCGTCGTCTCACCTCGCGGCTGGAGAAACAGCGCCTTCTCTCCTGGATCCGAGAGGACGTGGAGCATGATACCGCCGACGAACAAGCCCCCGAGGACGCCGAGAAGTTGCGGACGCCGCGCCAACGTGTCCATCACTCCCGAATAGAACACGAATCCCCCGAGGAACAGGGACGCGAACCCGAGGAACCCGTATTCGAGGACTCCCCATTGAGGACCGCGTCCGACCTCGCGCATGACCCGCGCGTCGAGGACGACGAGGCCGCCCGCGACCACGAGAGTCCACAGAAACACGTTCCACAGCGACCACTTGATAACGCCCCCAAGACTCCCCACGGGGACCGACTCCGTCGCTTTCGAGGTCGACAGCCGGAACGTCCATTGTGTCGCCTCCCGGTGGCCCTCCACCCACATCGTGATCCGCTTCGTGGAGTCGTAGAACCGCGGGAGTTCGACTTTCGCCCGATCGTACCCGCCTCCGGGTAGCGTCACGGATATCTCTTTCTCGGAGACGTTCCGCGGGACCGACACCCGTCTTGTCGTCCCCGAGTCGTTCACCGTCCGCGTTCCCTTATCCCACGCCACGAGCTTTAACGAGAGGTCCAGCGACTCCGCTTCCCAGCCCCGATATGACCCGAGATACACCGCTTTCCGCTGGACCGTCGTCCGCGGACCGACGTAGCGTCCGAACCGCTCCACGTCGTCCTCCACCAGTAGCCCGACCGGGACGTGACGGAGCCATATCTGTCCATACTCGCCCCAGCGTCGGACCGAGTCCGGTCCCGATAGTTGCATGGTCCGCGACAGCCCCCGAACCGTGTATCCCGCCGTCGAGTTGTCCACCTCGTCGTCCACTTGTGGAGCTGCGGACGACGCCGTCGACGACACCGACGAGGTCGCGGCCGGGACACCCCCAGCCGCGACTCCGACCGACACCGCCGAGAACACGAGGACCGCGACGACGGCGGCCCTCGCGGCCCTCGCGTCGATCACGCGCGGGTCACCCCCACCCCGACAGCGAACACGACGACGCCGATCACGAACGCCGTCGTGAACGGGAGGTCCGCCGCCACGTTCGCCCCGTAGGTCGCGAACGCCGCGAACACACCCGACGCGACCGTCTCACCGGCTGGGGTTCCCGCGATCGCCACCGCTTCACCGAGTCCGTCAGCGACCGCCGTCC